>Ga0182792_1002363_pt1 | contig 13418 bp, 10 predicted proteins | sample Passage237B_FD_130497 | JGI IMG/M metagenome (GOLD analysis project Ga0182792, IMG submission 130497) | Cellulose adapted compost microbial communities from Newby Island Compost Facility, Milpitas, CA, USA - Passage2 37B (version 2) (version 2) ...
CAGCTGGCCGCTCTGCAGCACGCGCAGCAGCTTGGCCTGCACCGGCAGCGACAGCTCGCCCACTTCGTCCAGGAACAGCGTGCCCTGGTGCGCCTGCTCGAACTTGCCGCGGCGCTCGGACAGCGCGCCGGTGAAGGCGCCGCGCGCGTGGCCGAACAGCTCGCTCTCGACCAGGTTGTCGGGCAGGGCCGCGCAGTTGATGCTGACCAGCGGCCGTGCCGCCCGCGCCGACTGCGCGTGCACCGCATGGGCGACCAGCTCCTTGCCGGTGCCGGTCTCGCCGGTGACGAGCACGTTCAGCTCGCTGGCCGCCACCAGCGCCACGTCGCGCTGCAACTGGCGCATGGCCGGGCTCTGGCCCAGCAGCGTGCGCTGATCCGACGCGGGAGGCTCGCCCGGCGGCGCCTGGTGCGCCTGCACCCGCAGCTGGCGCAGCCGCTCGGCCGTCGCCACGGTGGCGGCGGCCAGGTTGCTGAAGGCCTGCAGCACGTCCAGTGCGGCGGGGCCGGCGAAGCGCCCGGCGTCCAGCGCGTCGAGCGTCAGCAGCCCCCAGGGCCGGCCGCCCGCCTGCAGCATGCAGCCCATGCAGTCATGCACCTCCAGGGTGGCGTGCGGCTGCGCGACCAGGCCGTCGTAGGGGTCGGGCAGCGAACTGCCGGGCGGGAAGCGCAGGGCCTGCCCCGCCGCCAGCAGTTGCGCGAAGCGCGGGTGCTCGGTGATGCGGAAGCGCCGCCCCAGCGCGTCGGGCACCAGGCCGTCGATGGCCACCGGCCGCAGCCATTCGCCCTCCAGCCGCAGCAGCGCCGCCGCGTCGGCCGGCAGCACGGTGCGCAGCGCGGCCAGCAGGCGGCGCAGGCGCTCGTGCTCGGGCAGGTCCTCGGCGAGATCGGCGACCAGGGGGACCAGCGCATGCAGGGTGGCGGATGTTGTCATTCCGACCATTTTGCTATCGGATTGACGGCATCCGAAAGATGTCAATTTGACTCAGCTACGCGTAAACCCTTGATGGGCAAGGGCGGCCCCGCCGGGCACGCGGCGTGCATGGCAGCGGGCGTTCACTTTCCCTTTGTTTCGCCTGGAGCCTGCTCCCTATGCTGACCGAACGCCAACGCGCCATCGTCCAATCCACCGTTCCCCTGCTCGAAAGCGGCGGCGAGGCGCTGATCACCCACTTCTACACCACCCTGCTGGGCGAGCACCCCGAGGTGCGCCCGCTGTTCAACATGGCGCACCAGCACAGCGGCGCCCAGCCGCGGGCGCTGGCCTTCAGCGTGCTCATGTACGCCAAGCACATCGACCGGCTCGAGGCGCTGGGCGACCTGCCGGCGCAGATCGTCAACAAGCACGTGGCGCTGCAGGTGCAGCCGGAGCACTACCCCATCGTCGGCGCCTGCCTGCTGCGCGCCATCCGCGAGGTGCTGGGTGCCGAGGTGGCGACCGACGAGGTGATCGACGCCTGGGCCGCGGCCTACCGGCAGTTGGCCGACATCCTCATCGCCGCCGAGCGCGACGTCTACGACCGCACCGCCGCGGCCGAGGGCGGCTGGCGCGGCGAGCGCGCCTTCCGCGTCGAGAAGAAGGTGCAGGAAAGCGCCGAGATCACCTCCTTCTACCTGGTGCCGGCCGACGGCGGCCCGGTGATGGCGCACCTGCCGGGCCAATACATCGGCCTGCGCGTCGCGGTGGACGGGCAGGAGCAGCGCCGCAATTACTCGCTGTCGGCGCCGGCCAACGGGCGCAGCCTGCGCATCAGCGTCAAGCGCGAGGCTGGCGGCAAGGTGTCGAACTTCCTGCACGACCGGGTGCAGGCGGGCGACGCGCTGGCCGTGTTTCCGCCGGCCGGCCACTTCACGCTGCAGCACAGCGATCGGCCGCTGGTGCTGATCAGCGGCGGCGTCGGCATCACGCCCACGCTGCCGATGCTGGCCACGGCGCTGGGTGCCGACCGGCCGGTGACCTTCATCCACTGCGCGCGCGACCGCGCCGTGCACGCCTTCCGCGAACGCATCGACCAGCTCGCGGCCGAGCACCCGCTGCTCACCCGCTACTACTGCTACGACCGCGCCGTGCCCGAGGACGAGGTGGACGCCGAGGGCTACCTGACCGAGCAGCGGCTGGGCGACTGGCTGCCCGCGTCCCGCGACGTGGATGTGTACTTCCTCGGCCCGCGCCCGTTCATGCGCCTGATCAAGCGCGCCCTCAAGCACCTGGGCGTGCCCGAGCGGCAGGTGCGCTACGAGTTCTTCGGGCCGGCCGAAGCCTTGGCCTGAGCCTGTGCTGACTTTGCGCTCGACGCTCGCTTGATCCGACCCGACATGACGCCTCTTGGGTCGGAAAGCGACATCAGGCCCCCGAATCCCTCGCCAGATGCGTGCGCATCAGGTTGCGCAGCGCGGGTATTTCAGGGCCGAAGGCCCGTTCCATTCGCCGAACGTGGTCTACCAGCCAATCGATCATGCTGGGCCAGCTCTCGCGACTGTGACCATCGAAAGGGGCTGCGCATTCGATGAGGGAGATCTTCTTGTCTTCCATGCGTCGCCAGTTCAGGGACATGCCTCCTGCAGCTTCGATCGGCTCTCGTCGCGCGAACAGATGATCGAACAGGATCTTGTTGACGTCTTTGGACCGAGTGCCAAGCGCGAACTCCACACGAGCTTCGTCTCGATTGAAAATCATCGAATAGTGGATTCCGCTGACACCGGAGCCGGCGTTGAGCCAATGATCTCGACTCGGGCTGACGTTGGCATACAACCCGATGCCGGAAGCATGCAGCGCTTCCAGCGTTGCGTGCCAGAAATCCGTGCGCAACTGGTGGCGGGTTTTTTCCACGCTGGCGGTGTCCGACTCCTCATTCTCTTTTTCTGAGATGCCGATCATCAGCTCCTCTGCTTCGGGCAGCGGGATGACTTGCTCCACGGTGAGAAAGAGGTCTTCGCCGTCCTTGAACGGCGTCGCCCGAAAGCACTTGACGAAAACACGGTGTTTGAGCAGCCAAAGCACGGTGGATGTCACCTCCTTGCGGAACTGTGCCGCCACCATGATCAACCGTTGATCATTGCCGGGGTTGAGCACAACCTCTGCGAATTCCTCCTGCTCTAGGAAGTCGCAGATCAACGTTCTTGCATCCTGCCCCGAACCTGATCTATCGAGGTATTTCTGAAAGATCTCAGCGATCTGGGATTTGGAGAGCGTTGAGCAATACGAGGCGTATTTCAGGGCTTGCCAAACCACGTCTCGCCCGGAATCGTCCAGCTTGTTCTCGATGACGACCAGGTTGCCGATCTTGTCAATGGCCAACAAGTCCAACCGCTCGCGCGTGTCGTCAAACCCGTCGAACTCTTTCTGAATGATGAGCAGTTCCTCACCGAGCGCGTCGGGCTGATTCGCAAGCCACTCCTGCAGGTGATGCCGCTCGGTGAAGCCCAATTCGGCAAAGCTAACTTCCTTGAGCTTGTGAATTCGGTTGGATTCGTGGTTGATGCGGAACATGGGAGATGTCCGGTGAGTGGTTCGCCGTCAAGGGGAAGCGGTCGGTCGCGGGAGCAGCCGCCGGACTTCGCCCAGGTCCATGCCGTACATCTCGGCGAAGGCCTCCAGCGTCGGCTGGCCGCTGGCCTCGAAGGCGCGCTGCAGCGCCTCGCGCCGCGCCACGCGGCGGCCGTGCTCGGCGAAGGCTTCGTCCAGCAGCAGCAGCGCCTCGGGGCGCGAGACGCGCACCTGCTCGGTGTAGGCCGTGCGGTCCAGGCCGCTGGCCTCGATGGCCTCGGCCAGCCGGGCCACCAGCTTGGGCCGCAGGTCCTCGTTCGGCGTACGCGCCTGGCGGCGGCGGTACAGCTCGACGATGGCGTGGTGCACGTGCTCCGGCGCCACCGGCTCGACCACCTCGCCGTCCAGGCCGTGGCGCGGCAGGCGCTCGGCGATGGCCTGCAGGTAGCGCCCGGAGCGGGCATGCAGGCCCAGCGCCACCTTCAGCTCGTCGGCGGGCAGTTCCTCGGGGTGGCGCGCCAGCAGTTCCTCGTACACGCCGCGCTGCAGCGGCAGGAAGCGCGCGCCGAACAGCTTCGGGTACAGCGCCGCCAGCTTCTCCAGCAGCGGATGGACCTTGCGCTCGGCGCCGGCCGCCTTGGCGGGGCTGCCGCCACGGCGGCGGCCCTTGTTGTTGTTGCGCGGCGCCGGCGGGGCGGTCTCGGGCGCGGCGGTGTCGGGAGAGGCGTCGGGAGCGTTCATGTCGTCGTCGGCAGGGCGGGCGAAAGGGGTTCAGGAAGAGGCGCTGGAAGGCTGCGGCCGGACTAGGCTGCGTGCGATCAGCAGGCGGAAGGGCAGCAGCATGCCGACGCCCACCGCCAGCTTCACCGCCAGGTCGCCCAGCGCCCAGGTGATCCACGGGCCGCCGGTGCCGGCGAAGCCGATGCCCCAGAACACGGCGCTGTCCAGCAGCGCGGCGGCGACGGTGGCCGCCAGCGGCGCGTGCCACCAGGCGGCGCGGCGCAGGCGGTCGAACACGCCGATGTCCAGCCATTGCGAAGCGATGAAGGCGGTGCCCGAGGCGAGGGCGATGCGCGCCGGCGCCAGCACCAGCGAGGCTGCGACCGCCACCGCGAAGCCCACCCACGCCACGCGGCGCGCGATGCGCGGCCCGAAGCGGCGGTTGACCAGCTCGCTCACCAGGAAGGCCGCCGGGTAGGTGAAGGCGCCCCAGGTCAGCCAGTCGTTGATGGCGTACTGCACGAGGATGTTGGAGGCGAGCACCACCGCGGCCATGGCCGCCACGGCCAGGGCGAAGAGGCGGGCATCGTTCGGTCGCTGCACCGTTCGCACGCGGAAACCTTCGCCCTGGCGGGCTGCGGTGCGAGCGCCTTCGGGCGGCCGGGCGGCGCTCACGCCGGCACCCTTTGCGCCTCGGCCTGCGCCGCCATGCTGCGCGCCACCGCCTCGGCCGCCTTGATGCCGTCCACCCCTGCCGAGAGGATGCCGCCCGCGTAGCCCGCGCCCTCGCCGGCGGGGAACAGGCCGGCGATGCCGGGGCACTGCAGCGTGTCGCCGTCGCGCGCGATGCGGATGGGCGAGGAGGTTCGCGTCTCCACGCCGGTCAGCACCGCGTCGTGCCGGTCGAAGCCGGGGATCTTCCTGCCGAAGGCGGGAAAGGCCTCGCGCATGGCGGCGATGGCGTAGCCGGGCAGGGCGCCGTGCAGGTCGCCCAGGCGCACGCCGGGCCGGTAGCTGGGCTGCACCTCGCCGAAGTCCGTCGACGCCCGGCCGGCCACGAAGTCGCCGACGAGCTGCCCCGGCGCGCAGTAGTCGCCGCCGCCGAGCACGAAGGCCAGCGACTCCAGCCGGCGCTGCAGCTCGATGCCGGCCAGCGGGTGCGGCCGGCCCTGCGCGCGCTCCAGCGCCTCGGGCGGGAGGTCGAGGTGGCGGTAGTCGGTCGGGTAGTCGGCCGGCTCGATGCCGACCACGATGCCTGCGTTGGCGTTGCGCTCGGCGCGCGAGTACTGGCTCATGCCGTTGGTCACCACGCGCTGCGGCTCGCTGGTGGCCGCCACCACCGTGCCGCCGGGGCACATGCAGAAGCTGTAGACCGAGCGGCCGTTGCCGGCGTGGTGGACGATGCGGTACTCGGCCGCACCCAGCGCCGGGTGGCCGGCGTGCCGGCCCCAGCGGGCGCGGTCGATCAGCCCCTGCGGGTGCTGGACGCGGAAGCCGATGGAAAAGGGCTTGGCCTCGATCGGCGCGCCGCGGCCGTGCAGCATGGCGAAAGCGTCGCGCGCGCTGTGGCCGAGCGCCATCACCACGTGGTCGGCGCGCATCTCGTACGGCCGGCCGCCGGCCTGGTCCAGCACCGTCAGGCCCCGCAGGTGGCCGCCTTCGACGAGGATGTCCGTCACCTTGTGCCGGAAGCGGATCTCGCCGCCCAGCGCGACGATCTCGGCGCGCATGTTCTCCACCATCTTCACCAGGCGGAAGGTGCCGATGTGCGGGTGCGCCTCCCACAGGATCTCCTCCGGCGCGCCGGCCTTCACGAACTCCGTCAGCACCTTGCGGCCGAGGTGGCGCGGGTCCTTGATCTGGCTGTAGAGCTTGCCGTCGGAGAAGGTGCCGGCGCCGCCTTCGCCGAACTGCACGTTCGACTCCGGGTCCAGCGCCTTGCGGCGCCACAGGCCCCAGGTGTCCTGCGTGCGCTCGCGCACCGCCTTGCCGCGCTCCAGCACGATCGGCCGGAAGCCCATCTGCGCCAGCAGCAGCGCCGCGAAGATGCCGCAGGGGCCGAAGCCGACGACGACCGGCCGCGGCGTTCCCTCCGCGGCGTGCACCGGGGCGCGGTAGGCCATGTCGGGCGCGGGCTGGACGTGCGGATTCTTCGCATGCCGCGCCAGCAGCGCGGCCTCCTGCGAGGCATCGGCCAGCTGCACGTCAACGATGTAGACCGCCAGCAGCTCGGCCTTGCGCGCGTCGAAGCTGCGCTTGTGGACGGTGTGGCCGGCGATGCCGGCGGGCTCGATGCCCAGCGTCTGCGCGATGAGCGCGGGCAGCGCCTCGGGCGCGTGGTCGAGCGGTAGCTTGAGTTCGGACAGGCGGATCATGGCGCGCGGCCCGTGGTGATCGGGCAGGGGCGGGGACGACCCGCCATTGTAGGAAGCTCAGGGCGCGTCCATCTGCCGCTGCGCTCGCACCCAGCGCTTGAAGAAGTCGGCGTCCGCCAGCAGGCGGCGCTCCTGCTGCAGCGCGCGGATGGCGTTGTGCAGGCGCGCCATCTCGTGCCGCAGCCGGCCAGCGACCAGCGCCGGGCGCAGCCTGCCGTGCGGGTTCAGGCCATGGCGCGCCTTGAAGTCCGCCTCGACCGCGCGCACCTCCTGCTGCAGTTCGGCCAGCTGGTCGGCCAGCATGCGGTTGTAGTGGCCCAGGCGCGCGTCGCCCAGGCCGTCGATGTGGCCGGCGTCGATCTGCTCGATCTCCAGCTGCAGTTGCAGCAGGTCCAGCAGGCGGTTGGCGGCGTAGGCCTGATTCACGCGCTGCATTAGGGCCGTCTTGCGCAGGCGCTCCTGCTCGTCGGGCTCGCGGTCGGGGTGCAGGGCGCTGACCAGCTGGCGATAGACCGCGCGCACCGACTGGCTGGCCTGGACGGCCTCCTCGGACTGCCGGCGGGCGCGCTGCTCGCGCGCGGTGCCCTTCCGGCGGCGCTGTGCGTGGTGCGCGGCGCGCGCCGCCTCGGCATCGGCGCGCGCGGCGGACGCCTCGGCCTCCACCCGGCGCAGCACGGCGTCGGGGCCATCGTCGTCCTCCGGCGCCTGCGGCGCCGGCGAGGCGTACTTGTCGAGCAGGGCGTCCAGGCGGTCGCGCCGGGCCGGATCGTCCTCGCCCAGCAGCAGGCCGGCGGCCATGTCGGCGATGAGTTCGTGCAGCGCCTGCAGGTCGGTGCGGCCCAGCCGCATGCCGCCCGAAGCGGCCACGTCCAGGAAGTCCAGCAACTCGACGTGCAGGTCGCGGTACTGCGCATGCAGCGGCAGGTAGTCCTGCGCGTAGCGCTGGTCGTAGGCTTCGATGGCGGCGGCCCACTCGGCCAGCAGCGCGCGCTGCGCGTCGATGCGCCCGGTGAGCGACGCGAACAGCTGTTGGGCGGGGCTGCGCGGCGCCGACGCGTCGCCGCCGGCCGCCAGGTGCAGCCGGCGCGAAGGAGTCGGGGGCATCAGGCGGGCAGAAAGCCCTCGATCGAGAGGTACCGCTCGCCCGTGTCGTAGTTGAAGCCCAGCACCACCGCGTCCTTCGGCAGGTCCGGCAGCTTCTGCGCGATGGCCGCCAGCGTGGCGCCGGAGGAGATGCCGACCAGCATGCCTTCCTCGCGCGCGCAGCGGCGGGCCATCTCGCGCGCCGGTTCGGCGTCGACCTGGATCACACCGTCGAGCAGTTCGGTCTTCATGATCTGCGGCACGAAGCCGGCGCCGATGCCCTGGATCGGGTGCGGCGCCGGGCTGCCGCCCGAGAGCACGGGCGAGGCCGTGGGCTCCACCGCATAGACCTTGAGCTTCGGCCAGCGCTTCTTGAGCACCTCGGCGCAGGCCGTGATGTGGCCGCCGGTGCCCACGCCGGTGATGATCGCGTCGATGCCCTCGGGGAAATCGGCGGCGATCTCCTCGGCGGTGGTGCGGGCGTGCACTTCGACGTTGGCGGGGTTGTTGAATTGCTGCGGCATCCAGGCGCCGGGCGTGGCGGCCACGATCTCCTCGGCGCGGGCGATGGCGCCCTTCATGCCCTTCTCCTTGGGCGTGAGGTCGAAGCTGGCACCGTAGGCCAGCATCAGGCGGCGGCGCTCGACCGACATCGAGTCGGGCATCACGAGGACGAGCTTGTAGCCCTTGACGGCCGCCGCCATGGCCAGGCCGATGCCGGTGTTGCCGCTGGTCGGCTCGACGATGGTGCCGCCGGGCTTCAGCGCGCCGGCGCGCTCGGCCGCCTCGATCATGGCCAGGCCGATGCGGTCCTTGATCGAGCCGCCGGGGTTGGCGCGCTCGCACTTGATCCACACCTGCTGGGGCGCGTCGCCGAACAGGCGCTGGATGCGCACGTGCGGCGTGCGGCCGATGGTTTCGAGAATGTTCTGTGCCTTCATGGAGTCTCCTTGTTGGGGCGGCTGGGGAGAAGGGGCCATTGTGGCCGCACAGGTGCGTGCCTGGCGCCGCCCGCCCGTCAATCGATCTGCTTGCCGTACACCGCTCGCTCGAAGGCGCGCCCGGCTTCGCCCACCTCGGTGCGGCCCGCCCGATGCAGGCCCCAGTGGCACAGCTCGTGCAGCAGCGTGGCGCCGACGATGTAGACCCTGGCGCCGGTCGCGGTGGTGTCGGTGCCGCCGGCGCCCGGCGTCTCGAACTGCGTCACCCGGTGCTCGGCGATGTCGATCTGATAGGGGCGGCTCGGGTGGAATCTCCCGTTGCCTTCGGACTTCCATGCCTCCTCGTCCCACAGGTCGGCCACGACCACCAGCGGCGCGTGTCCCCAGGACAGCGCATCGCGCGCCTGCGACTCGCTCAGGCCGCCGTGGTCCTTGAGTGCCTGGATGATCTTCGGCACGGTCTTGCAGGTGGGCATGCTTTCGCGCACGTAGGCCGCGAACTTCGGGTAGAGCCTGCTTTGCGGGGCCGTCATCCACATGGGGCGCTCCTGTGAGTGTGAGGTCATCCCTGGCGGGGCCGTCCAGCTTAGAGCCCGTCGGCTGCGCGCGGGCAAGCAACCTTGATGGCCGTCAGGTCGGCGAGCGCCGATAATCGCGCCCGTGAAGTACGCCGGACCGCCGCTGGTGCAAGTGCCGAAAGGCCGCACTGGAGGAACGTCCGGACTGCACAGGGCAGCGCAGGAGCTAACGGCTCTCCACCGTGAGGTGAGGATCAGAGCAACAGAGACGAGTCACCGTGGGTGCCGCGCCGTAGGCGAAAGCCGAAGGCACGAGCATCCAAGGTGGGTGAAACGGGCAATCTCTGCGCGCAGCAATACCAAGTAGGTGGACGACGAGGCGGCCCGCTGAGTCCACGGGTAGGTAGCACCGAGCCGTCCGGGTGACCGGCGGCCCAGATTGATGGCGGTCACGCGGCGGGCAACCGCAGCGCACAGAATCCGGCGTACAGGCGTGCTTCACACATTTCGCCCACCCCCAGTCTTCGCGGACTCCGTCCGCTCCGCCAACCCCCTGCGAGGGGGCACACTCTGCGGCCCGGCAAAGCCGGTTCCGCGAGTGTCCGCGCATGGCCTGCTCTGCGGCCTTCTGACTGGAGACGTGGCTGTTTGGCGCCCTAGAACCGTTCCTGGCCGCGCAGGCAGCGCCACTGCCCTGCGGCCAGCCCCGCCAGCGGCAGGCGGCCGATGCGCAGGCGCCTGAGCGGGGCGACGGGCAGGCCCGCCGCGCCGCACAGGGGCTCGATCTGGCCGGGCTCGGGGCCGTGCAGGACCACGCGCAGGCCGGTGCGGCCCTCGCGCCGGCTGCCGATGCTGGCGCGCGCCGGACGCAGGCGCGGCAGCAGGGCCGGGTCCGCCTCGCCGTCGATCTCCACCGTGTACTCGTGCTCCACCAGCGGCGCGTCGTCGAGCAGGCGCCGGGCGACGCCCGGCACCTGGGTGAAGACGACCAGGCCGCTTTCGTGCGTGGCCAGCGGCGCCACGCAGCGCTGGCCCATGAACAGGCCCGGCACGGCGGGCCGCCCGTGCAGCGCGTCGGCCGCGTCGCGCTGCAGGCGCGACCACAGCTTCGGGTCGGCGCAGTCGATGCCGGCCGGCTTGTGCAGCAGCAGGGTGGCCGGCGCCGGCGGGGCGGCGGACACGCCGGGCGTCACGCTCACGCGCTGGTGCGCCATCACCCGCTGCTGCGGCGCGGTGGCCGGCTGGCCGTCGATGCTCACCGCGCCCTGCGCGACGAGCTGCTCGGCCTCGCGGCGCGAGCAGCCCAGCTGCGCGGCCAGGCGCTTGGAAAGGCGTTCGCCGCCGCCGGCCGCGGCGTCTGCGGTGGCGTCGTTCACAGGCGCGTGGGCCAGGTTTCGGGCTGCGTCGGCGGCCCGTGGGGCGATTCGGGCAGCGCGCCGGGCTGGGAGGGCAGGGCGCCGGGCTGCGAGGCCAGTTCGCGGATGCGCTCGACGTGCGCCTGCAGCGAGCGCGCCGCCACCGGCCACAGCTCGCGCGGCGTGTCGGCGTAGGCCAGCGGCAGCCAGTCCTCCACGCTGCCCAGCGGCAGGCGGCGCATGGCGGCCGCCACCTTGGCCTCGCGCTGCAGGCGGTGCGACTTCAGCCGCGCGATGGCGCCGCGCGCGAAGCCCAGCACGTGGCCGTGCGCCGGCAGGATGAACTCGACGCGCAGCTCGGCGCACACGTCATCCAGCACGTCCAGCGACTGCAGGTACTCGTTCATGTTGCCGTCGGGCGGGTCGATCACGGTGGTGCTGCCGTTGAGGATGTGGTCGCCCGAGAACAGCAGGCCGTCTTCTTCCAGCGCCAGGCACAGGTGGTTGGCGGCGTGGCCGGGGGTGTGGATGACGCGCAGCGTGTGCGTGACGCGGCGGCCGGAGCCGTCCTCCAGCAGCCGGCCGTTGAGCACCAGCCGCTCGTGGTTGTGCAGCACCTGGTCGGGCGTGAAGCGGGCGCTGGCGCGCGCCGTGGGCGCCGAGGGCAGGCCGAGGATGGGCGGGTTGGTCTCCTTGCACATCGCCTGCAGCGGGGCGGCGCCGGGCGAGTGGTCGGCGTGCGAGTGCGTGCAGACGATGGCGCGGACGTTGCCGCCGGTGGCGCGCCACAGGCGCCCGACGTGGCCGAAGTCGTTCGGGCCGGGGTCGATGACGACGTAGCCGCTCTCGGGCTCGCCGACGATGTAGCTGTTGGTGCCGGGCCCGGTCATCGCGCTCGGGTTGGGCGCCGTCAGGCGCTGCACGTTGCGCAGCAGCGGCACCGGCTGGGCGGTCTGCCAGTCCAGGCCGTGCAGGAGCTGGCCGTCGGGGCACACCAGGGCCAGCTCGCCGTAGGGGTTCTCGTGTTCCATGTAGCGCGTGGTCTGGCCGCGCAGCAGGCCGCCGCGCGGGCAGCTGTTCCACAGGGGCTTCTCGCGCTGGCAGGCGTCGAGCACGTCGTCCACGCGGGCGAAGGCGGCCAGCCGGCGCAGCGTGCGCACGGTCGGGAAGATCATGCTGAACGCGCCCTCGTCGTGGCGCGCCAGCGCCTCGGCGGGGCGCACCCAGCAGGGCTCGAACTGCTCGGCTTCGTCCGCCGAGGGCTGCTGGCCCTCGGGCATGCGCGCCACCAGGAAGAGCACGTCGAAGCGCTTGGGCAGGTCGCGGTCGGTGATCCAGTGGGCCAGCGTGAAGACGCGGTCGGTCGCCAGGTGCAGCCCGCGTGCGGCGCACTGCTGCTCGAAGCGGCCGGCGGCGGTGGCGGCGCGGTCCATCGCGGCCACCTCGGCGGCGCTCACGGCGCGGCCGTTCTCGTGCTCGGCCAGCAGCACGCCCAGTTCCTCGAAGCATTCGCGCACGGCGGCCACGGCGTGGGTGAGCTGGGCCCGCGGCTGGGTGCGGCGGCGCAGCGCGATGCGCCGGGCCCGCTCGTCGGCCTCGTCGACGCGCCCGCCGGGGAAGACGTAGGCGCCGGGCGCGAAGCTGGCGCGCTCCGAGCGGCGCGTCATCAGCACCTCCAGCCCGGCCGGCGTGTCGCGCAGCAGCAGCAGGGTGGCCGCGGCATGGGCGGGCGCAGGCTCGCGCAGCGTGTGGAGCTGTTGGGTGGGCCGGACCATCGGCGCATTATCCGCAGGCCCGGTGACACGCGCTGGCCGGCGGGTGCTCGTCAGCGCGCGCCGTCTGCGGCGCAGCCGCGGCCGGCGCGCAGGGCCTCGGCGCGGGCGGCGGTGTCGGGGTGGCTGCTGAACCAGTCGGCGGTGCCGGGGCTGCGCGGCTGCGGCGTCTCGGGCGCCTCCTCCTGGCCGGGCGGGCGCCCGGCCACGGCGGGCGGGCCGTCGATGTCCATCAGCAGGTCGGCCATCGGCGCGATCGGCAGCCCGGCGCGCGCCATCATCGCGACGGCGAAGCAGTCGGCCTCGCGCTCGTGGCTGCGCCGGTAGGCCAGGCTGGTGAGCACGGTGCTGGCCGTGGCGACCATGCTCGACACGTCGCCCAGCGCCAGCCCCAGGCCGATGTTGAGCACCCCCTGCTCGACCACCAGGCGCGTGCCGTGGCGGTGCACCACGTGGCCGATCTCGTGGGCCAGCACGCCGACGAGCGCGTCGTCGGTCAGGCCGGCCTTGTCGGCCGCGCGCACCAGCGCGTCGGTCATCACGATCTGCCCGCCGGGCAGCGCGAAGGCGTTGGGCGGCATGCCGGAGCGGAAGGCGAGCTGCAGCTTCGGCGCGTAGCCGCGGTAGCGGCGCAGTGCGGGCGCATCGCCCGCGCCGGCCTGGCCGAGCGTGGCCGCCAGCGCATCGAAGCGCGCGCGCAGCGCCGCCTGGCGCTCGGCCGGCAGCCGGCTGGGGCGCAGCCAGCCGTCGTCCAGTTGTTCCATCGCCTCGCGGCTGATGGTCTCTTCCCAGCCCAGCGGCACGAAGCGCGTGAGCTGCGTCGCGGCCCAGGGCGTGCCGTAGCGGTAGAACAGGCCCAGCCCCAGCACCGCCGCCAGCAGCACGGCGACGAAGACCTGCCAGCGCGTCTGCATGCGCTGCGCCAGGCCCGGCCGGGCGCCGGCGGCCTCCAGCGCCGCGTGCCAGCGGGCGCCGTCGTCGATCTCCAGGCTGCCCGCGCCGTGCAGGCCCACCACCACGGTGGCCTGCGCGCGGCTGGGGCGCCAGGCCTCGGGCCAGTCCACCGCGTCGTGCGCGAAGGGCGAGGGCGGCACCGCCACGCCGGGCGCCAGCGCATGCAGGCGCAGCGACGGGCCGCGCGGGCCGGGCTCCAGGCCCACCAGCACCG
>Ga0182792_1002367_pt1 | contig 13406 bp, 14 predicted proteins | sample Passage237B_FD_130497 | JGI IMG/M metagenome (GOLD analysis project Ga0182792, IMG submission 130497) | Cellulose adapted compost microbial communities from Newby Island Compost Facility, Milpitas, CA, USA - Passage2 37B (version 2) (version 2) ...
TATCCTCCGTAGTAGTTGAAGTTCCGGTTGCGGAAATTCAAGTTGAGTCCAGCCGTGTAGTTGTTGTACGAACCACCGGACACATTTGCCGACCCGTTGAAACCGAGGTAAGTATTTTTCTTTAAGACGATGTTGATGATACCCGATTGCCCTTCGGCATCGTATTTCGACGAAGGGTTGGTCACCACCTCTATGCGCTCCACCGCATTGGCCGGCAAGGACTGCAGAAATTGCGTCACGTCACTTCCAGCCAGCGCGGATTCACGCCCGTTGATCAAAATACGCACGCTGCTGGATCCCCGCAAACTCACCGTGCCGTCCATATCCACCTGCAAAGAAGGTACGTTGGCCAAGAGATCGGTCGCCGTCCCACCCACGCTCAATGTGCTCTGGGCAACATTGAAAATCTTGCGGTCGATACCCATCTCCATTGCAGGGGGAGTCCCCTCAACCACCACTTCTTCGAGCAGCTCTCCCGAAGGCACCAGCAACAGGTTGCCGAGATCGACATCGTTGCTTTCCACTACGATGTTTTCCTTGAGGTAGTCCTGGTAGCCCACGTAGGTAATCCGTAAGGCATAGCTACCCGGTGCGATACCGGCGAATACGATTTTCCCGTCGTCCGCAGTTTGCATCCCCTTCACGTAGGCCTTTGACGCTTGCGTCAATAACGCTGCGCTCGCAAACCCAACAGGCTCCTTCGACACTTCGTCGACCACCACAGCCCTTATCGACGCGCCATTCCCTTGGGCCAAGCCCGCGAACGGCCCAAAGAAACCGGCTAATAAAATCACGCACCCAATCCGTACCTTACCTGCAAAATCCATCTGTCTGTTCCGCATTAATATCGTATCTGAATATTGAGCCGCAAAGATTATGCTTTTATTGCATTTGTTTAGCGATGGTAACCGCAATATTACAGCTAGGGGATTGCTTCGCGCAGATTGTTACTTTTCTAGTGGCTCGTTACTCGACGCTTACGGTCAGCCCTTCGGATTTGAGTATCTTCCGGTATACTTCCACTTCGGTAAAACTCCCTTCCAACACTGCACATTTACCTTCGGTGTGCACCTTCCAGGCAATGTTTTCGGCTTCGGCCGCCGTGTACTGCAGGTGCTTTATCAAGCAGTTGATGACATGTTCAAACGTGTTGGTGTCGTCATTCCAAAGAATCAGCCGGTGGCTGGGCGTGACAGCGGCCAACACCTCGTCAAGTGTATAGGTTTCTTCTTGCGTTTCGACCGTCATAAACGCAAAGTTACGTCTTTTTATAAAATTTACGTACAATTGCATCGGGTAAACCTTATATCGACGATGCACATGTACCAATCAACAATCGCAGGCATAGGATTCTACGTTCCCAAAAACGTATACACGAATGCGGATTTAACGCGTTTCATGGATACCAGCGACGAGTGGATACGGGAACGGACGGGCATCCAAGAGCGCCGTTTTGCCGACCGCCATGGAGAAACCACGACGACCATGGCCATCGAAGCGGCTAAGATTGCCATCGAGCGCGCTGCTACCACCGTGCGGGACATCGACTTCATCGTCTTTGCCACATTGAGCCCAGACTACTATTTTCCCGGTTGCGGAGTGCTGCTCCAACGCGAGATGGGCATGCGAGAGATTGGTGCCCTGGACGTGCGCAATCAATGTTCCGGATTCGTATACGCACTGTCGGTAGCCGACCAGTTTATCAAGACCGGGATGTACAAAAACATATTGGTGGTCGGCAGCGAAAAGCACTCATTCGCCATGGATTTCGAAACCCGAAGCCGTAATATATCGGTCATTTTCGGTGACGGTGCGGGTGCGGTAGTGCTGCAACCCACCAAAGAAAAAGGCATCCTAAGCACGCACCTCCACAGCGACGGAGCCGATGCCGAGCTATTGGCGATGTACTATCCCGGTTCGCACGGCAACAACTGGCTGAAAGACAAGCCTCCCTTCCCCGAGCAGGAACTAGGCGGACTTTTCCTGACTTCAGAACAGTTGGAAAGTGGGGCCGCATTGCCCTATATGGATGGCCCTGCCGTATTCAAGAAAGCCATTGTAAAATTTCCAGAGGTCATCAAGGAGGCACTGGCCGCAAACGACCTGACGGAACAGGACATCGACTTGCTGATACCCCACCAAGCCAACCTGCGCATCAGCCAGTACGTCCAGAAGCTCCTCGGACTGGACGACAGCCAGGTATTCAACAACATCCAGCAATATGGCAATACCACAGCAGCCTCTATACCCATTGCGCTATGCGAGGCATGGGAGGCGGGAAAGATTAAAGCAGGTGACCTGGTTTGCCTTGCGGCCTTCGGCTCAGGGTTTACATGGGCAAGCGCGTTAATCAGGTGGTAATTACCCCACCGAATCCAGTGCTTCGAAAGGCGAATTCTTACTGACAAATTCAGGCACGATTTCCTTCATTTTCCGGACCACCCCGCTGCTGTTTTTCCGCTCATTCAGGGCGAGCAGTTCATAGATGACACGCTTTGCGTGTTCGTGATCCAGCGGATTGACCCGTGCAATGTGGATTTTATCGTGGTGGGTAGGCAGCACCTTCTCCCCATCGTTTAGCAATTCCTCATAGAGTTTTTCGCCGCTGCGCAGTCCGGTGTAAACGATTTCGACGTCCTTGTCGGGCTTAAGACCGGCGAGCTGGATCATCTTTCTGGCCAAGTCGACGATTTTCACCGGTTTGCCCATGTCAAACACGTAGATTTCGCCTCCATTGCCCATCGTACCGGCTTCCAGCACCAGTTGCACGGCCTCGGGTATGGTCATGAAATACCGGGTGATATCCGGATGCGTCACTGTCAATGGCCCTCCCTTTTCAATCTGCGCCCGGAAACGCGGTATCACCGAACCATTCGACCCAAGCACGTTCCCGAACCGGGTGGTAATGAAACGGGTTCCTTTCACCACTTTATTCGTTCCCGTGGCTGCATCCACCAGTTGGATGGATTGTTGCCCATCGAGGCTCTGTGTATAGATTTCGGCGATACGTTTCGAAGCACCCATCACATTGGTCGGATTGACCGCCTTGTCGGTGGATATCATCACAAACTTCTTTACGCCGAACAGGATGGACAAATCCGCTACGTTCTTCGTCCCGCCTACATTCGTACTTACGGCCTCGCCGGGATTTTTCTCCATCATCGGCACGTGCTTGTAGGCCGCCGCGTGATAGACCAGCTCCGGTCGGTAGTCGTTGAAAATCTGGTGCATCCGCTCCAGGTTGCGGATATCCGCAATGGCCACGACCACATTGCTCGACGGAAATTTTTCTTCGATTTCCAGTTGGATTTCGTGCATGGGCGATTCCGCTTGGTCGCAAAGGACAAGCATCTGGGGTTCATACCGCAATACCTGCCGCACGATTTCCGAACCGATGGAACCAGCGGCGCCCGTGATGAGGATACGTTTGCCGCAAAGGTCGTCACAAATCCTGTCGTTGTTGATCTTGATCGGTGCCCGCTGCAGCAAGTCCTCGATACGCAGGTTCTTGATCTGTTGCAGCCGCAACCTTCCCGAAACCCATTCCGAGGCCGGAGGTACCGTCAGCACTTTGATTCCCAATCGCAAACAACGTTCTACAATGACCTTTTTATCCCGGCTTCCCAAATGATCCTTCACAAATATCATCTGGTCAATGGAGTAACGATCCTTCAAAGCGGGAAGATCCTTCACGTGATAAACCCGCTTACGCTCGATATAACTGTTCAGCTTGCTCCTATTCGTATCGATGAAGCCGACGATGACAAATTTGGATTCCGTACTGTTCTCCAAAGCCTGCTTGGCCATGATGGCGTTTTGGTCTGCCCCATAAATCAGCACCCTGACCGTGTCGACATCGCGCGCCTTCCGCATCAGCATGAAATAGATGCTCTTTACGGTAATGCGAAGCATGATGAGGAAGGAGGTGGCGATGAAGAAATTTATCAGCATGACCAATCCCAATTGGGGGTCACGGATATTAAGCAACGGGCCCAGGATTAAGTAGGCAACCATCACATACGTAGCGGAGGTGATCAGCATAGCTGAAAATATCTTCAGCATATCCCGGGTATCCGAATACCGGATCAGCCCCGTATGTATCCGCATCAGAAAAAAGACCGGTAGGGCGATACCGCTGTAAATCGCCGTATAGATAAAAAAATGGCCGCGGGTAATGTCGTGGAAATTAAATTGCTTGGCAATAAAGTAGGATAATGCAAAAGACCACGTCAGTATCAACAAATCCAACAACAATATTGCCCAGCGAGGTACGGTCTTGAAGCGAAGTATAAGTTCTTTCATGTAAGCCTGATAATGTAGCTACCTCCCAACTTTCGCTCTATTGAACGAACCTCATCCACCTTTTGCTACAACATGTGTACTGTAAAGTGAATCACCCGTTCTTGCTCAATAACCCTGCCAAAAGCGAATTCACTCCCATCTGGACGTAATAACACAAAAGTAAGCGAATTGTTTACCAAAACCTATACCCAATAGTAGGTATTTTTTTCTGACGAAAACTTATCCATTGGACAGCGCAGCAGCACCGCTTACGATTTCGGTAAGTTCGGTGGTAATAGCAGCCTGTCTCGCTTGGTTGTAGGACAATTTAAGCGATTTCAGTAATTCACCGGCATTTTCCGTAGCCTTGTCCATCGCGGTCATCCGTGCTCCATGCTCGGAGGCATGCGAGTCCAAAACCGCTTTGTATAGCTGTACCTTGATGGCTTTCGGTATCAACTCTTCGATAATCTGTTCCTTTGAAGGTTCAATGATGTAGTCTACTTCCACCTTGGATTGCGCAGACACCGCCGGTGGCACCAACGGCAGCAACTGTTCTGTGGTCAGGATTTGCACGGCTGCGTTTCTGAACCGGTTATATACCAATTCCACCCGGTCATAATCGCCAGCTGCAAAGCCTTTCATGATGGTTTCGGTAATCTTCGAGGTATGCTCGAAATCGAGCGACGCGAACAGCTCGTTGTTATCGCCGACCACCTGATATTTGCGTTTCAGGTAATAGTCCTGGGCCCGCTTTCCGATGGCGGCGATACGCACGTTGCCGGCCTGGAACTGCTCGCTATACTTTTCGGCAATCAACTGATTGGCCGTTTTTATCGCGTTGGTATTGAATGCACCCGCCAACCCCCTGTTGGAGGCGATGACCACGATCAACACCTTGTTGGGCTTGCGGTCAACGGTATACGGAGAAGCCCCCCCTTCCACGCTGGCGGAGACATTGGCCAAAATTTCCCGCAACTTCTCGGCGTACGGACGCAATTGCACAATCGCATTCGTCGCTCGTTTGAGCTTAGCCGCTGAAACCATTTTCATGGCCTTCGTAATCTGTTGCGTCGAAGTAACCGATGCAATCCGGTTCCTTACTTCTTTTAGATTTGCCATCTCAATACTTATCCGCTAACTCTTTCGCTACCTTGTCCAATACACCAGTGAGCTCATCGTTGAATTTACCTTCCTTAAGTGCTTTCAATACCTCGGGATGGCGCAACTCCAATTGATGCAGGTATTCCGCTTCGAATTCTTTCACCTTGTTTACCGGCACGCTGCGGAATAGTCCCTTGGTACCCGCGTAGATGATGGCCACTTGCTTCTCTACGGGCACTGGAGAAAACTGCCCCTGCTTCAAAATCTCCACGTTACGGACCCCCTTGTCCAATACCGCTTTGGTCGCCGCATCCAAGTCGGAACCGAACTTGGCAAACGCTTCCAATTCGCGGTATTGCGCCTGATCCAGCTTCAAGGTACCCGCTACCTTCTTCATGGATTTGATCTGGGCGTTACCGCCTACGCGAGACACTGAAATACCCACGTTGATGGCCGGACGAACACCAGCATTGAAAAGATTGGATTCCAGGAAAATCTGGCCGTCTGTGATGGAAATCACGTTTGTCGGGATATAAGCCGACACGTCTCCGGCCTGGGTTTCGATGATAGGAAGTGCCGTAAGCGATCCACCGCCTTTCACCAATGGCCTGATGGATTCGGGCAGGTCGTTCATCTGGCGCGCGATTTCGTCGGACGAATTGATCTTGGCAGCGCGCTCCAATAACCGGCTATGCAGGTAAAATACGTCTCCAGGGTAAGCTTCACGACCGGGAGGACGGCGAAGCAGCAGGGAAACCTCCCGATAAGCCACGGCTTGCTTGGACAGGTCATCATAGATGATCAATGCCGGACGGCCCGTGTCACGGAAAAACTCCCCGATGGCAGCTCCGGCCATGGGTGCGTAGAATTGCATCGGTGCCGGGTCGGAAGCAGAAGCCGAAACCACGATGGTATAGGGCATCGCCCCGTTTTCCTCCAACGTGCGCACGATATTGGCTACCGTTGAGTTCTTCTGGCCTACAGCTACATAAATACAGTATACGGGTTCACCGGCTTCGTAAAATTCCTTTTGATTGATGATGGTGTCGATACAGACCGCTGTCTTTCCCGTCTGACGGTCGCCGATCACCAACTCCCGCTGGCCCCGGCCGATGGGAATCATTGCATCAATGGCTTTGATACCGGTCTGCAGTGGCTCGTTCACGGGTTGCCGGTAAATCACGCCGGGTGCCTTGCGTTCAATCGGCATCTCGTAGGTTTCGCCCAGAATAGGCCCCTTGCCATCAATGGGTTGCCCCAGTGTATTTACCACCCGGCCGAGCATCCCTTCACCTACTTTGATGGAAGCGATGCGGCGTGTACGTTTAATCGTATCGCCTTCCTTGATTTCGTCGGACTGACCAAGCAATACCACACCTACGTTATCCTCTTCAAGGTTCAGTACAATCCCTTGCAATCCGTTCTCGAATTCAACCAACTCACCGGACTGCACCTTGGTCAAACCGTATATCCGGGCAATACCGTCGCCGATCTGCAACACGGTACCTACTTCTTCAAGCTCGGCCTCAGATTTGAAGCCTGACAACTGTTCTCTTAAAATGGCCGATACTTCATCGGGTCTTACCGCTATCATTTGTTTATTTTTTAGTCGTAAGTCGGGAGTCCGAAGACCGAAACCCCGCAATCAATTAATAATTGACAATTAACAATTAACCATTAGCTAACAGCCTGTGCATCGAAATGACGGGCCAACTTTTTCAGCTTGCCCGTGATGCTGGCGTCAATCTGCTTGTCACCAACTTTTACCACAAAACCACCGATCAACGAAGGATCGACCTGGTTCTGGAGGATTACCTCCGCATTGATTTCACTGGCGATGACACGCCGCAACGTTTCCAAGTTCTTGGAAGAAAGCGGCACCGCGGAAATCACGGTGGCATGTACGATGCCTTTCACCTCGTTGTATTCCCGGATAAACTCCTGTGCCGTTGCATACAGAATGCCCGCCCGTCCTTTCCGGACCATGATATGGAAAAAAGCCGTGATGGAAGGGTGGATACGCTTCTCAAAAAGTGCGTCCAGGATATTTCTTTTCTTATCCTGCTTCATGATCGGGTTTTTCAGGACTGCCTGCAGTTCCTTATTGGCGCGCAGCACCGCCACGAACTGCTCCATATCCTGCTTCACCGTTTCCAGGTTTCCCTGCTCCTGTGCCAAATCGATGAGCGATTTTGCGTACCGCGATGCAACTTTGAATTCCGACATAGCTCCCTAGTTCAATTTCACGTCCTTGAGCAGGTCTGCTACCAATGCTTCCTGCTTCTCTTGGTCTTCAAACTCCTTCTGCAGGACTTTACGCGCAATCTCCAGTGAAAGCGATGACACCTGATGTTTCACTTCGGCTATCGCCCGTTTTTTCTGGTCGTCGATCTCCTTCCGTGCCTGCTCGATCAGTTTGGCTCCCTCGGTTTGTGCCAGCACCTTTGCATCGGCCACAATCTGGTCCTTCAACTCCTTCGCCTCCTTGAGGATGACGTCGCGCTCGGCGCGGGCAGCTTTGAGCAACTGCTCATTCTCGTTGGTCAGGCGTGCCATTTCTTCCTTGGCCTTCTCAGCGGACGTCAGCGCATCCTCGATGGATTTCTCCCGTTCGCCGATGGCCTGCATGATGGGCTTCCAAGCGAATTTCCACAAAAGCACCAACAATAGGAGGAATGCAACCGTGGTCCAAAATACCAGCCCGATGCTCGGATTACCAATATCAAAACTCATATATTGTGTTAAATTTGATTTCGTTTAAAAGGAAGGCCGGACGCAAAACCAACCGTCAGGCAGCCGGCCTTCGATTCAGTCACCTCTTATTGAGGGTTATTACCCATCAGGGCCACCACGATCGCGAACAGCGCCGCACCTTCGATAAGGGCAGCAGCGATAATCATAGCGGTCTGAATCTTTGATGCAGCCTCAGGCTGACGGGCGATACCTTCCATCGCCTTGCCCCCTACCTGTCCGATGCCGAGTCCCGCACCGATCACTGCTAATCCGGCACCAATTGCCGCAATTGAACCTACCATAATGAATCTAATTTAATGTATATTTAATATAAGGGTTTGCAAATCAATGGTGCTCCTCTACCGCCATGCCGATAAACAGCGCCGTGAGCAACGTGAATATAAAGGCCTGCAAAGCCGCTACCAACAACTCCAGCACGTTCATGAAAAGCACGAATGCCAGCGAAACCGGTGCAATGGCCAATGACTTAAATACGAAAATCAACGAAATCAAACTCAGGATAATGATGTGGCCGGCAGTGATGTTGGCAAACAACCGGATCATCAACGCAAAAGGCTTCGATATCACGCCCACCAACTCCACGGGAATCATGATTGGATACAGCCACCAAGGCACGTCGGGCAGCAGGATATGCTTCCAGTAATACTTGTTGCCGTTGATATTGACGACGATCAATACGATGAACGCCAAGACGAAGGTCACCGCAATGTTTCCGGTCACGTTTGCCGCACCCGGGAAAATCGGTATCAAACCCAACAAGTTATTGAACCAAATGAAAAAGAAAATCGTAAGCAGCAGCGGCATGAAGCGCGCATACTTATGGCCGATATTGGGACGCGCGATATCATCCCTTACAAACAGGATAATCGGCTCCAAAAAGGACTGCAATCCCTTAGGCGCTTTGCCCTCCCGCTTTTTATAGGCCCGTGCTACGGAGGTGAATATCAACAGCAGGATGATGACCGAAAGGAACATCGATGCCACGTTCTTCGTGATGGAAAAGTCCCACACTTTTTTGGAAGCTTCGGCATCCACCTCTCCGGCCGTGTTCACGACCTGTATCTTTTTCTTATCCACCAACCGGTAGGTATAGTGCTTTCCCTGATAGTCTTGTTCGCCATGATGGAACTCCGATGAAAGGAAAAATTCGAATCCCTTATCGGTATACAAGATAACCGGAAGCGGGATGGAGGTATGTCCCCAAAGATGCCAATCATGTGCATCGCTGATGTGTTCCATGATGACTTGGGTAGGCTCAAATTTCGCTTCGCCATGTGCTTCATGGCTCGCAACGGTGGCGGTGTCAACGGTGGCAGTATCGGCGGCTTGTACAACGGTAAAGGTCGTTAAAACGGCGAAAATTGCTAAGAAGCTGATTTTTTTTGAATCGAAAAAGTGCCTAAAATCCATCTAATCCCAATTTTTTACGTCTGATTTTGGTCGCGCAAGTTACGTAACAAACATATAACTTCAAAGGCCGTAAACAAGAAATATAGTGAAAAAAAGTTCAACGCCGTAATTAACTTATTTTCAGGGAATTTTACAATCAGCACGGCAACCACGGCAAGGCAAGCAAACAGCTTGACGAAAAGCCCGCCGATTAGGCTGTAAATGGACATTTCGCCCCCTTTACGGATGCCCAGATCGCTCAACACGTATGCGGCTAATGTCAATAGGAATACCACAGCAAAAAGCAACCAAAAGTGTGGGGCAAGCACCGGTGTGTCCCCGTAAAAAAATTGCAATGCAATGGCGCCCGATGCCACCAGTAGGGCAAAAGCGTGGTAATACCCGAAAAAGCGCCCTAGTGCCATCCTACCATGATATCTCGCCCCTGAAAACGAATTGGGCAGGCCCTTCCAGAAAGACATTGGTGAAGTGCATCCCTTCCTTGACAAAACGAATCGTGAGCCCCCCCCCTTCCACCTGGATGGGTGTCTGGAATGCCCCATCGGTCCCCCCCCGCCAAGCCATGGCCAACGCCACGGCAGTGGCACCCGTCCCACAGGCCAGTGTTTCGTCTTCCACTCCCCTTTCGTAGGTACGCACACGATAGCCGTCTCCGTCAGCTTCCACAAAATTCACATTGATGCCTCGGTCACGGTAGGTATCGCTGTAGCGTATGCTGCGACCTTCCTCGACCACCGGGAACTCCCCAAGGCCGTCCACCACCCTTACGTAATGCGGCGAACCCGTATCCAATACGTAGGCATCACCGTCCCGGTCGATGACATCCACGTCAATCATTTGCAAGCTTATCCAATCCACCTGGTCATGGATACGGGCGTGATGCGCACCATCTGCTGCCAAAAAGTCAGTTTCCGTGCCAATCACCCCGATGTCCTGCGCAAAAGCCACGATGCACCGCCCGCCATTGCCGCACATGCTCCCTTCGCGGCCATCGGCATTGAAATACACCATCTCAAAATCATACCCATCGGCATCCTGCAGCAGCATCAAACCGTCGCCTCCGATACCGAACCGTCGGTCGCATAGGCGGCGCACCAAACCCTCATCTCCCCTGTCAAACAGCCCGTTACGGTTGTCGAACACAATGAAATCATTGCCGGCTCCTTGGTATTTGTAAAAGGTATGCGCTGTCATCTACGATGCGTTAATTTGCCAAAGGTAGGGATATCCGCGGACATATGCTTTAACATTATTTAACAGCCGCGCATTTGCTTTGGTGAAACAAATGGTATTACATTTGAACAACTTTTGCAAAAGCAAAAAACATTCAACTTATAAAGACTGGATTTAAGATGAAAAAATTTGGATTAACACTATTAACCGCATTGGTTGGAGGCTTGATAGCTGTCGGCGGTTATAAACTGTTCGAACGCAAACAGGAAAGCAAGATGTCGTTCGAAGAGCGGCAAGAGCTACATTATGCCAATAATCCCATCCCGAATGTCGTGTCATCCACAGGCAATCCGGATTTTACGCAGGCGGCAGCCATGGTAGCGCCGGCGGTTGTACACATTACCACCACTTACCCCGGGCGTTCGAGAAGCTACGGCGGGGGCGATCCGTTTGACTTGTTTGAGGAATTCTTCGGCATGCCGCGCCAACGGCAGCAACAGCGTTCGACCCCTCCTCCTCAAGCCACGGGCTCGGGTGTCATTATTTCCCAGGACGGCTACATTGTCACCAATAACCACGTCGTGGAAGATGCCAATAAAATCGAGGTACAGCTGACCGATAAGCGCGTGGTCGAAGCCAAAATCATCGGCCGCGATCCCAACACCGACCTGGCATTGATCAAAATCAACGAAAAAGGGCTTCCATTTGTGAAATTCGGTGATTCGGACGACGTGCGCATCGGCGAGTGGGTATTGGCCGTCGGCTATCCACTCGGTCTGGAGTCGACCGTGACGGCGGGTATCGTCAGCGCCACCGGGCGTTCCACGGGCATCATCGCCCGTGAATTGCAGCAACGGCAATACCAACAGCGGGGCTATCCGCAGTCCGAGGGAGAACCCTTGATCAATACCGCCGTGGAATCGTTTATCCAAACGGATGCGGTAATCAACAAAGGGAACAGCGGCGGTCCGTTGGTCAACGCCAATGGCGAGCTTATCGGCATCAACTCCAACATCATGACGCCGACGGGTACGTATGCCGGATATGGCTTTGCCGTACCGGTCAACCTGGTAAAGAAAATTGCCGATGACTTCATCAAATTCGGCGCCGTCAAACGCGGCTTGATCGGCATCACCTTCCGGGAACTCAACCCTTCGGTAGCCAAGGAACTGGAAATCAGTGATGTAAATGGCCTTTATGTGTCGGACGTGGTACCTAAAGGCGCGGCTGAAGAAGCAGGCATCAAGGCGGGTGATATCATCACCAAACTGGATGGACGTACCATCGCCTCTTCATCGGACCTCCAGGAACGCATTTACCGGCTGCGCCCGGGCGACAAGGTAAAACTCACCTACAAGCGGGATGGAAAAGAGCGTGATGTGACGGTGACACTGAAAGAGGATACGCGTGCCGCCGAAAAGCAGGCGGAGGAAGATAGCGCCGCCGAGCGGAGTGCCACTGAAATCTACAACAAACTGGGTGCCGGCTTTGTCCCCGCTACGGATGCCAAGAAAAAAGAGTTGGGCGTTTCCTCCGGCGTCATGGTTACCCAAGTGCATCAAGGTGGCTGGTTTGACTATCAGAATATCAGACGTGGACAAGTAATCACCCATATCAATGACATTCCCGTCAACTCATCCGATGATGTGGAAAGTGCACTCAGCAAGAGTCAACGCGGCATGATCAAGGTGACCATCGTTCCCCAGCGCGGGGCGGTAAGCACCATCAGCGGTCCAATCGATTATTAAGTCAAAAGGCAAAAGTAAAAAATCAAAAAGCCCTCGTGACTTTACTCTACGAGGGCTTTTTGATTTTTTACTTTTGCCTTTTGACTTAGCAGTATTCGTCAAAAGCTGCTACCAGATTATCTGCAATCATCTGGGCAGGGCGCCCTTCAATCTGGTGCCGTTCGATCATGTGCACCAATTTGCCATCCTTAAACAGCGCCATGGCGGGTGATGAAGGGGGATAAGGCAGCATGTATGAACGGGCTTTATCCACCGCCTCCCGCTCCATGCCGGCAAAGACCGTCACCACCTTATCGGGATGCTTTTCATGCTTGATGGCGTTGATAGCTGCTGGGCGTGCGTTGGCGGCCGCACAGCCGCACACCGAATTAACTACTACGAAGACGGTCCCTTCCTGCTTGATGGCGGCATCGACCTCTTCCGGGGTTCTCAATTCTTCAAAGCCGACATCGGTCAGCTCTTTGCGCATAGGCGCTACCAAGTATTCGGGATACATAGCGTTTAGTCCTTTCTGTTTTTTACTTACCAAAATCTGTTGCAAAGATAAGGTACACAAATGCCTTTAACAACTATCGCGCTTCACCGGAATGTCAGAATTCGTTGCGACTGCCTATTTCTCTTCGCCCTCGGACTGTTTTCCGATAATTACGTAGATAAACTCCTATTTAAAGCTATATAATTAGTGAATTAATTTTATATTTTATCATAAATCTATCGTATTTTAATCGTATTTTCATCGTAACTATACGATGAAAATACGATAGATTTATCTAAATAATATGATTTTATATAAAATTAATACTTTATTTATATCTACTTCATTTCGATATTATCCAGAATAGGGCAAGAAAAGAGTACCGGCTGCGTGCCAACTCCGCTACGGAGTCAACCGGCAGATTTGAAATTCCGGCACGGAAACCCTATCTTTGCCCAATA
>Ga0182792_1002372_pt1 | contig 13372 bp, 9 predicted proteins | sample Passage237B_FD_130497 | JGI IMG/M metagenome (GOLD analysis project Ga0182792, IMG submission 130497) | Cellulose adapted compost microbial communities from Newby Island Compost Facility, Milpitas, CA, USA - Passage2 37B (version 2) (version 2) ...
GCTCTACATGCTCGAGCAGTTTCTCGATCACGCGCAGAGCTTGCCGGGACTGTGGTACGCCACGAGCGAAGCCTGCGCCCGCCACTGGCTGGCGACCTTTCCCGCCACCACCCACCTCAAGCTCGAGCCGTCCGTCTGGCAGGACTACCCTGGCAGCTTGAGCTGAGCCGCCGTCCTTTCTGCGGGCTGCAGTTTGCCACAGGCGGGCGCTCCGGGAATCGCGTCGGTTTGTGATACGTATGCCTCGGCATGGACGAATGGGCAGCGCGACGGCGTGCGATCCTGGACAGCCGGCACTGGGTCAGCAGGGCCGGGCGGCGTAGCCGCTGGCGCAAGGTGCCGTTCGACCTGCTTCTGACCGTTTTCGGCTATGCGCTGCGGTTGACGCCTTTTTATGCGCAAGGCCGCCGCAATGCTCTCGCCGTCCGGCAGGTCGCGTTCGACGTCGTCCTCCCGGAGTTGCCGGCCGCCTTCGACGGCTATCGCATCCTCCACGTGAGCGACACGCATTTCGACCATCTGCCCGAGCTGGTCCCCGCAGCCCGCTCGCTCGTGTCGGGCCTCCAGGTCGATATGCTGGCGCTCACCGGTGACGTGCGCGGCCGGCTCGACGAGCCGATTGAACGCCCGGCCGCTTTGCTGATGGAGGCGCTCGAGGGCGTCGAGGTGCTCGGTCCGAGGATCGCGGTGCTCGGCAACCATGATCCGGCCGAGGCGGTCGATGAACTCGAGCGCTACGGCTTCGAGGTGCTGGTCAACCGGTCCGTACTGGTTCGTCGCGGCGGGGATGCCTTGAGGGTCACCGGGCTGGACGACGTCAACAGCTTCTATACCGATGCAGCGCGTACGGCGCTCCGCGATCACGACGACGAGTTTCGTATCGCGCTCGTGCATTCCGCAGAGGTTGCGGACGATGCGGACGAGGCCGGCTACTCGCTTTATCTTTGCGGCCACACGCATGGCGGCCAGATTGCCCTGCCTGGCGGGCGCCCCATCGTCACCCATTTGAAGCGATGTCAGCACGCCGCCGTCGGCCTGTGGGGCCAGGGCCGCATGGTCGGCTACACCACCACGGGGCTTGGCGTTTCTTCCCTGCCGGTACGATTCAACACAAGAGGTGAAGTCGCGATCATCACCTTGCGCAACACTCGTTGACACGATGCCCGCGTGACGGGTTCGGGTTCCGTGAAGCGGAACGAAGAGACGTAATCCGGGTAGCGTCGACGAGCCGCCCATCCCGCACTGCGTGTCCCTTCGCGCTCCGACGGCACGTCCGGTTGCCCGCGGGTGCCAGAAATGGTTTGTTCTGCAGCATCGGGGTGAAAGAGTTGAGTGGAGGAAAACCGTGTTCAATAGGCGTAGTTTCGTAGCCGGCGGTGCCGTCGGCGCATTCGGCATGATCGGAGGCTGGCCGGGCATCGCGGCGGCGCAGGCACAATTCTCCATCGCGACGGGCACGACCGGAGCCGTCTACTATCCCCTCGGCGGCGCGATGGCCAATGTGCTCAGCAAGAAGGTGCCGGGCTGGGCGGTCACGGCCGAGGCGACGGCCGGTTCTGTGGCCAACATGCACATGATCCGGGACGGCAAGGCCCAGATGGCGCTGACCCAGTGCGATACGGCTTACGATGCCATCAAGGGACTCGACAAGTTCAAGGGCAAGCCCGTCGAATCCCGGACCCTCTGCGTCGTCTATCCCAACCTCGTGCACTTCGTGACCATGGACGGCACGGGGATCAACAAGCTGTCCGATATCAAGGGCAAGCGGATCTCGACGTCTGCGCCGGTCAGCGGTTCGGAAGTCATGGCGTTGCGGATTCTCGATGAGCTCGGCCTGAAGACGAGCGACATCAGGCGCGAACGGCTTGCGCCGGCCGAGAGCACCAACGCCATGAAGGACGGCAAGCTCGACGGCTACTTCTTCAACGGCGGCCCTCCCGTCGCGGCGATCGCGGATCTCGCCGCCACGCAGGGCATCAAGATCAAGCTTGTTCCCACGGCCGACCTGGTGCCTGCCTTGAACAAGAAGTACGGCCCCGTCTTCGCCGAGGGCGCGATCAAGGCGAATGCCTACCACAATCAGGATACGGCGGTGCCGGTGATCGCCATCTGGAACATCCTCGTCGTTCCCGCTTCGATGAAGGATGAACAGGCCTACACCATCATCAAGACGCTGTGGGAAAACCACGGCGATCTGGTGGCGACCCACAAGGCGGCCGTCGACATGACGCCGGAGAACCAGAAGGAGGCCAATTCGTCGGTCCCCTTCCATCCCGGCGCCCTCAAGTTCTTCGCCGAGAAGGGCATCAAGCTGTCGTAGTAGGAGTAGAGTTCGGGCAGGGCTCCCTCGGGAGCCCTTCCTTTTTGGGGCGGAAGCAATGACGGCGCAGAACGAGCTGTTGAGCGACGACGAACGTCGCAAGGTCGAGGAACTGATCGAGCAGGAGGAGGGCGGCGTCCACCGCTTCGCCGGATGGTGGGGAATGGTCCTCACAGGCCTGGCCGCGATCATGAGCATCTTCCATCTCTATGCTGCGGCGAGCACCGTCGATCAGCAGTCGCTGCGCGAGATCCATGTCGCCTTCGCGCTCTCGCTGGTGTTCCTGCTCTTCCCCATGATGAAGTCGTGGCGCAACCGGGTTGCGCCATGGGACATCGTGGCCGCCGGCCTCTCGGTCGGCGTCATCTGGTACATGATGACGGGCGGTACCTGGACCAGCCTGGCGGGTGCCGACGATTTCCTCGATCGCTACGTCTCTCCGACGCGCATGGACGTCATCGTGGGAGGGGTGCTGATCGTCCTGGTCCTCGAGGCGACGCGGCGCGCAACCGGCCTGATCATGCCGATCGTCTCCATGCTGTTCTTCGCCTACGGCCTGTGGGGCAACTACCTGCCCGCGCCGTGGACGCACAAGGGATATCCGTTCGTCGACCTGATCGCCGAGCTGTACATGACCCTCAACGGCATCTTCGGCTCGGCCATCGACGTCTCGGCGACGCTAATCATCCTTTTCACCATCTTCGGCGCCATCCTGCAGGCGTCGGGCGCCGGCCGATTCTTCATCGACTTCTCGCTTCTCGCCATGAAGGGCCAGCCCAACGCGGCCGGGCGCGCCGTCGTACTGTCCTCGTTCCTGCTGGGCGGGCCTTCCGGCTCCGGCGTCGCCACGACCGTGACGATCGGCACCGTGGCCTGGCCGATCATGCGGGAGGCGGGCTATGGCAGGTCCGCTGCCGGCGGCCTGCTCGCGGCCGGCGGCCTCGGCGCCATCCTGTCGCCGCCGGTGCTGGGGGCGGCCGCCTTCCTGATCGCCGAGTACCTGAAGATGTCGTATCTCGACATCGTGCGGATGGCGATCATCCCGACCTGCCTCTACTACTTCGGGCTGCTCGTCATGACGGAGATCGATTCGCGCAAGTATGCGCTGCGCGCCGTCGATCCCAAGCTCGACCTGTCGATGCGGGACCTGCTGACGCGCTACGGATTCCACTTCTCGTCGCTGGTGTCCGTGGTCGTCCTGATGATCTGGGGCTATTCGGCGACTTACGCCGTCTTCTGGTCGATCCTGCTGGCCGTCCTTGTGAGCTACATGCGCGCCGACACGGCGCTGTGGCCGGGGCGCCTGATCCGCGCGCTGGCCGATGGATCCATCCAGGCGCTCGGCGTCGCCGCGACCTGCGCCTGCGCCGGGATCATCGTCGGCATCATTACCAAGACCGGCCTGGCGTTGAAGTTCTCGTCCATCGTCATCGACCTCGCCGGCGGCTCGATGTTCTGGACGGCGGTGTTCACGGCCCTGATCGTGTGGGTCGTCGGTCTCGCGGTGCCGGTCACCGCCTCGTACATCATGTGCGCCGTGATCGCCGCCCCGGCGCTGATCAAGCTCGGCATCCCCGATTACGCGGCGCACATGTTCATCTTCTACTACGCCGTCCTGTCGGAGGTTTCGCCGCCGACGGCGCTGTCGCCGTTCGCGGCCGCGACCCTGACGCGCGCCGATCCCTACGTCACCACCCTGCAGAGCTGGAAGTACGCCCTGCCGGCCTTCCTGGTGCCGTTCATCTTCGTGCTCGATCCGATCGGCACCGGGCTGCTGCTCGAGATGCCGAAAACGTTGAGCTGGGCCTGGATTCCATGGGTCGTCATCGGCGCCGCGGGCGGCATCCTGGCGCTCGCCTTCGCCGCCCAGGGCTACATCTGGCGACCGTTGTCGCTGGTGCAGCGGATCGGCTGTGCCGTTGCCGGCATCTCGCTGACTTTCCCGGACGTCGTGGATGACTGGGTGGGCGGCATGGTGGCGGCCCGAGCGCTCGGGCTGGCGCTGCTCGCGGGCATCATCGCGTGGCAAGTCATCGGGAGGCGGAAGCCGAGTCCTGCCTGAACGCCGAGAGTCCGTCAGGTTCGAACAACGGAATTTCGTTGCCCGGAAGTCCGCGAATGCCTAGCGTCCCCTGAGAAGGCCCCGTCCGAGGGCCGGACAAGCAGGAGGAAATGCCATGGCTTCAAAGCGTATCGCGCGTCGTCGTTTCGTCGTCGGCACGGCTGTCGTGTCCGGCGCGTTGGTTGCGGCTCCTTTTGTCCGCGGTGCCCATGCCGCGGGACGCCTGTCTCTCGCTCTTTGGGACCACTGGGTTCCCAACGCCAACAGCGCCACCAAGGATGCGATCGACGAATGGGCCGCCAAGGAGAAGGTCGAGGTACAGGTCGACTTCATCACCTCCCAGGGCAACAAGCTGCTGCTGACCGGCGCGGCGGAGGCGCAGGCCAAGTCCGGCCATGACATCTTCGCCTTCTCGACATGGCTGCCGTCGCGCTACGGCAATCTCCTGGTCTCCATGAACGACGTCATGGAGCCGCTCATCAAGCAGAACGGCGCGGTCAACGCGACGGTGGAGTATCTCGGCAAGGTCGATGGCAAGTGGCTGGCCGTTCCGGCGACGGTGGGCAGCCAGATCAAGGGGCCGTGCTCGCGCATCGACCTGATGAAGCAGCACGCCGGCATCGACGTCCAGGCGATGTATCCCGCAGGCGCGCAGCCCAAGGCCGAGAACTGGACCTTCGAGACCTTCCTCAAGGCTGCCGAGGCCTGCAACAAGGCCGGCCATCCCTTCGGCATCGGCGTGGGGACGACCGCGGACAGTGTCGATTCGGCAGGCGCCATCTTCCACGGCTTCGGCGCCATGCTGGTCGATGCCAAGGGCAACATCACGGTCAAGAGCGACGCCGTCAGGCAGGCGCTCGACTACTACAAGCGGCTCATGGCGCAGCTGCCGTCCGACGTGCCGGCCTGGGACGACGCCTCCAACAACAAGTGGCTGGTATCGGGCCGCGGCGCCATGATCATGAATCCGCCGAGCGCCTGGGCGGTGGCCAAGCGCGACGCACCCAAGGTGGCGGAGCAGCTCTGGACGCATGGCTTCGCGCAGGGGCCGAAGGGCCGCTTCGCCCCCTTCGTGCCGTACTTCTGGGGCGTGTGGAATTTCAGCAAGAACCAGGCCGCCGCGAAGAGCCTGGTCGTCCACCTCTCGCAGAAGCCCGTGGTCGAGAAGATGGTCGCGGCGAGCAACGGCTACGACCTGCCGTCCTTCGCCAACTTCACGACCTTCAGCACCTGGGCCGAGGAGGCGCCGCCGAAGGGCACGCTCTTCCACTATCCCAATCCCTACCAGCACCAGATCCTGTCGATCGCCGGCGCGCCGGCACCGCACAAGATCGGCGAGCAGATCTATGTGCAGGCGCTGCAGACGCAGATGGCCGTCCGCCATTTCCGCGGCGAGGCCATGGAGAAGACGCTCGACTGGGCATCGGGTGAACTCGAGGGCTTCATGCGCAACTGACGGTCAGCCGGCCTTTGCAGGCGGGGAGGGTCCGCACGGCGCTGCCAAGCGGGCCTTCTCTCTTTATCTGGCGGAAGGCGCCTGTGCGCAGGCTGCTCAAGACAAATGTCACATGGCATTGGCGGAGGACCGACGCTGACGGAACTCCTGAGGGCTCATGCCTGTCACGTTGCGAAAGGCGCGAGCGAAATGCGCCGGTGCCGAATAGCCGAGCGATGCAGAAATTCGAGTGATCGAGGCGTCGGTCTGGTTCAACAACTCCAACGCTCGCTTGCCGCGGAGGGCATTCGCCAAGGTTCGAAAGTCCGTGCCTTCGCGGCTCAGCTCGCGCTGCAGGGTCCGCACGCTCGTATCGAGCGACCGTGCGGCACTCTCGATCGAAACCCTTCCTGTAAGGACCTGCGTCCAAATCTGCTGAGCGATGATGTCCTTCAGGCTGTTCAGCCTATGACACTCGATTCGAGCTCGTGTGAGATCCTTGACGGTGACCAACGAGCGCGCCGCATGCTGGAGAGGGTCCTCATGAAGCCGGCCGGCATCCAGGCAGACCTCAACTTGAGGAGCGTCGAACAGAACGGGGCACCCGAACGCATCTTCGAACATCCAGATGCGCTGCGGCCTTGGAATGTCGAGTTCGATGCGCTGCGGCCGCCAATCGGTGGACAAGAAGGCTTTGCAAAGACTCACGATGACGCCGGCAGCGCCGCAAGCGACGTGTTGGTATCCTTTCTGCCCCTTGGCAGCACTCGCATAACCCACGCGTGCTCGACCGTTTGAGATCGTCAGCGACAAGGCATCGCCTTTGCTGTGGAAGCCGATCGTGGCGATGCCTCGCTTGATCGCCGCCTCGAGGGTGGCGGCCCCGAGGACGAATTCGCCCCAGCAGCCGTAATTGGCGATCGTGAGGTGAGGGGCGAGCAGGAGGCCGAAGGCATCCTCGCCGGAAAGCTTCGCCACCGCGTCCGCGAAGGTCGTCATCGTGAGATGCGGGATGAAGCAGTTCTGATCTTCGATCGCCTCGATATCGAGCATCGCCTCCTCGCTGGCTTTGTGGAGGAGCTTTTCCCCGAAGGCGTGACGAACGAACGCCGGAATGCCGGCGAGTGCGGTGACCGAGATGACGGGGGTTGAAGCGAGCAGGGAACCGACAACGCCTTTGGCTGGCCGTGGCGTAAAATGGGTGGTCGGCGGCATGGTTCTGTGATCCTTTCCTCGCCCCGTCGCGCTCGCAGACAATCGTCGTGTAGTTGAAGGAGCTTATAATGAGCCCGTTGTTTTTGTCGCGTCGTGGGGCACTCGTCCTTTCGATCGGCGCGGTGGCATCGACGGCCCTGGCGCAGGTGCCGACGACTGCCGACGAGGCCGAAGCGGCACGTATCGGCACCGACGCCTATGTCTTCGGTTACCCTCTGATTACGACCTATATGACGCGACAGGTCATGACCAATGTCGTGCGCCCCGAAGGGATGCGCGCGCCCATCAATCAGTTCGCCAACGTGCGTGAATACCCGACGGCCGCCTTCACCGGCGTGACGGCGCCCAATGCCGACACGCTGTATTCCGAGGGCTGGCTTGACCTTGGCCCGGAACCAATCGTCGTCGCTTGGCCGGAAATGGGCGACCGCTATTACCTCTTTCCGATGCTTGATGCGTGGACCAACGTCATCGCATCGCCCGGGACGCGGACCACCGGTGGTCGGGCGCAGGCATATGTTCTCACCGGTCCCCGCTATACGGGTCCGGTGCCAGCGGACATCCCGCGCATCAGTTCGCCGACAGATCTGCTCTGGGTGCACGGGCGGACTTACTGCGACGGCACGCCGGAGGATTACAGGAAGGCCCATGCGTTGCAGGACCAGTACCACCTTGTGCCTCTCGGCGCCTGGGGACGCGGCGACTATCGAGCACCGGCTGGCCGGGTGGATCCGTCCGTCGATATGCATGCGGCTGTTCGCGATCAAGTGGACCGTCTGAGCCCTGCTGACTATTTCACGCTATTGGCAAGACTCATGGCCACCAATGGGCCGGTCGCAGCCGATGCTCCCGCCATCGCGCAGTTCGCGCGCATTGGGCTGGTGCCCGGCCAGCCCCTGGATTTTTCCCGCCTTCCACCCGCCGTCCAACGTGGCCTGACGACTGCGCGGCGTTCGGGGCTCGAGCGCATCATGGGACAGGAACGCCATGGCGGTCTCACGATCGAGAATGGTTGGGTTGTGACGCTGAAGACTGGTGTCTATGGGACGGACTATGTGCAGCGTGCCTTTGTCACGGCGGTCGGGCTCGGCGCGAACGATCCTCAGGACGCCGTGTATCCGTTCACGCTGCACGACGATCAGGGGCGGAAGCTGGACGGCAACAACCGCTACGTTTTGCGCTTTGCTCCAGGGGCCTTGCCGCCGGCACGCGGTTTCTGGTCGCTCACAATGTACAATGACAAATGGTTCTTCGCCGCCAACGCGCTGAACCGATATACGCTGAGCCAGCGCAACGATTTGAAACGCAACGCAGACGGCTCCACCGATCTGTACATCCAGTCGGAAAGTCCCGGGAAGGAACACGAAGCGAATTGGCTGCCCGCCCCGCGAGGGGAGTTCATCCTCATGCTTCGCCTTTATTTGCCCGAACAATCGCCGGCCTTCTCGATCTTGAATGGCACCTGGCGGCCGCCGCCCGTTCGGATGGTCTGAAACGTAGCCTCGTGACCGACGACTGTCGGGTCTGTCGGAATCGCCTGGTCCATTGGATCGCCTCAACCGGCAGGCCCGTCGCTCGAGCTAGCGTCAACACGCCGACGCCATCGCTTCGATGGCGCAGATTCAGTGCAAGGGAAAGTCGAAACATGATCAGGATAACCAGGCGTGGCATCGTTGCGGCATCGACGCTTGCCGCTCCGCTCATTCTGAAGCCCTTTGGCCCTCTCTCGGCCCAAGTGTCTGAGATGCCTGTCACTGGCGCATCGGACGCAGCGCGAATTGCAATGGACGCCTATGTCTACGGCTATTCGCTGATGACCACGGAAGTCACCCGGGTGCAGATGACGAATGTGCCCGCCGCCGAGGGTCTGCGGGCGCCCATGGGGCAGTTCATGAACGTCAGGCGCTACCCGCCGGCGGACTATCGCGGCGTGTCGGCGCCCAATGCAGATACCCTCTATTCGATCGCCTGGGTGGATGTCGGGCGAGAGCCGATGGTGTTCTCGTACCCCGACATGGGGGATCGGTATTTTCTCCTTCCCTTGTACAGCCTATGGATGCCGGTGATTGCATCTCCCGGCAGCCGGACGACCGGCGGCAAGGCTGCCAACTTGTTGATTACGGGCCCCGGCTGGTCGGGAAGCGTGCCGGCCGGCATGACCGAGATCAAGTCGCCGACGCGCTACTTCGTCATTCTGGGACGGACCTATGCGGACGGATCGGAGACGGACTACCGCGTGGTGAATGCACTGCAAGACAAATACAGAGTGACGCCGCTCTCCGCGTTCGGGAAGGACTATGCGTACAAGGCGCCGCCAGTCGATCCCAATCCCGGCTTCAGCATGACGGACAAGCCGCAGACGGTCATCCTGAACATGTCGGCCGGGGAATACTTCAACAGAATGGCACGGCTGATGGGAGGGGCAGCGCCTCCGGCACGCGAGGATGCGGTGATCCTCGCCCGCATGGCGCGGATTGGCATTGTTCCGGGCCAGCCGTTCGATGCCTCGAAGCTGGACGCCGTGACGCGGCAGTCGCTCGATGACTTGCCCCGGCGCGCACTCGCCCAGCTCGAGGCCAACAAGTCTAGCATCGGCAATACCGTCAATGGCTGGGTCATGACCAAGGGTCTCGGCCACTTCGGAACCGACTACATGAAGCGTGCCGTGGTCGCGGCGTTCGGCTGGCCCTCGAACCTGGAGCAGGACGCAGTCTATCCCTTCGCGGAGGTCGATGCTGGCGGCAGGCCGCTCACCGGCGCCAATCGGTATACATTGACCTTTGGTGCGGGGCAGTTGCCGCCGGTCAACGGCTTCTGGTCCATCACGATGTATGAGATCGACCAGGGCTGGTGGTTCGTGCCCAACCGGCTGAACAAGTTCACCGTGAGCCCGCGAAACGACCTCAAGACCAATCCCGATGGTTCGACGACTCTCTACTTCCAGCGCGAGTCGCCCGGCGCGGACAAGGAAAGCAACTGGTTGCCGGCTCCGTCCGGCGGGTTCATCCCGATGCTGCGCATGTATTGGCCGAAGGAGCAGAGTCCGTCGATCTTGGACGGGACTTGGGTGCCGCCCGGGATCAAGAAGGTCGGATGAAATGTCGGCCGCAAGTGGCCTTGGGCGGACTGCAAGGTGCTCACGGTCCGCCCGTTTGCGGTATGGTACAGGTCTCTTGCTTTGTGGCTGTTGCTTGCTGCCGGTATCGCCACCCGGCGCCAAAGTCGCGATCGCAGACAGTGGATCTGGGCTGCGTTCTGTGGATGAAGCCAGGGATGCGAAGCAGAATCCACTGAGTGCCCTTCGCAGCGTCTATTTCCAGAACAGCTATGGGCATGAGCCCAATGGGGCTGTCGACATCTTTTCGATCCAACCGGTCTGGCCGTTCCGGCTCGGTGAGGATTGGCGACTGATCACCTACACGATCGTGCCGTTCGGAACTGTGCAATCGCCAGTTCCCGGCGGAGGTCGAATCAGCGGACTCGGCAACGTCCTGTTCAACGGCTTCATTCGGCCCAATTCGGAAGGCCCGGTTTCCTGGGGAATCGGGCCTGCGTTGCAGTTGCCGACGCGCACCGATCCATTGCTGGGAAGCAGCAGCGTAAGCATCGGACCGACGGCGGTCGTGTATGCGAAGTCCGGCGCCGTATCGGCCGGCGCGGTCGTCCAGAACCTGTGGTCGCTGGGCAGTTCGGGTCCGGACAGCGTGAACGAGCTCGGTATTCAGTACATCCTCGGCTACGACCTGCCCGACGGATGGTTCCTGGAGAGCAATGCCACGGTATCCGCCGACTGGTTGGCGGCGCCCGGAGACAGGTGGCTGGTTCCCGTGGGCGGTGGAATCGGCAAGGTCTTCCAGATCGGCCACGGCCCCTGGTTCTACTCCGCGTCGGTACAAGGCTTCTACAACGCGTATAGGCCGAACGGAGCGCCGACATGGGAGGCGGTAGCGCAGTTCCAGATCATCTTTTCGCTACCTGACTAGGTGTGTAGTCCCGAAGTGTGATGGTGCGGTGCTCCGGGCGCTGCTGAGCGGGTCTGTGTGTGGGGGGCTGCTATCGCAGGCTCGGTCATTTCGTCAGCTCGATTTCGCTCGGCCGCCAAGTCTTGTCGAAGAATGACGGCAACGGGCTATACAGGCGCAAGATCGTGAACCAGCCCTTCTTGGGATCGGTTTGGATCCAGTTGCCGCGCGCTACCCCCTTTGGCTGGGTGGGACCGAAGTAGATCGTGGTCGTGCCGTCGGCAGCGGGCTCGGCGGCAGGCGAAGGATAGCTCTGGCTGCCGGCGCGCGGATATTTCTGCGGTGTCTGCAGCATCGATCGCGTCTGGTTGTCGTAGAGCGTGAAAGACCAGAATGCTTCGGCGGGAATGTCCTTGGGCAGCGTTACCTTGTAGGTCTTTGCACCATCAAAGGGCGTTCCCTTGGAATCGAGGAAGCCCATGAGGTACTGCGAACCCACGCCCGGGATGCGCATGATCATGCCAGGCGAGTCGAGCGTGTAGCCGTAGTAGAAGGCAGTGCGGGAGTCGAGCGTGCGCGCGCCCGTCGGCACCAGCGGCTTGAACATGCCGTCCTTGAAGACGGGTGGCGGAGTCTCGAAGAACGCGCCGCCTTCCCACAGCATGCTGCCCCAGTGCGAGCCTTCGTAATAGGCCCAATCCGGGTGTTTCATCGCGTAGCGCCAGTTGAGCGCACGACCGGATGCCTGGCCGACGGCGGCTGCGTCCGACAGGATCTTCTTCATCCGCTCGTCAGGGGCAAACTTCTTGCCGTGTACGATGCCGATGGCTGCAAGCTGTCCGGCAAGCTCGATGTCGTAGCTTGTGGCGGGCTCGTTCTGGACGTTCTCGTTGATCAGTTCGAAAAAGCCGTAGTCGCTCGGCGGAATCGTGTTGAATGCCCGTCCGCTGACCTCGATGAACTTCGTCTCCGGAATTTTTGGCTCGCCCGCAATGCGCACGGTGCCCTCGAGCGCCTGTGCGATGCTCGTTCCGAAGGAGCCCGGGCGATAGGGATAGATCTTGAGGTTGCGCTTGACGTTCTCCGCAGCCGGCTTGGGGTCGTTTTTGATAAGATATGCCCGCGCGGCATAGAGGGCGAGGTTGGTCTTCGAGCGCGCAACAAAGTAGCCGCCCTCGGGCAGCGGGCCATCATAGCCGGGTCCCACGATCAGGTATTTGCCGCCGAGGCCGCGATCCGGGCCCGGAGCGCCGATATCGATGACCCAGGAGAACCACATGTCGTTTATCGTGCCGACAGCGCCTGATGGCTGTTCGACGACGATTGGGCCGTCGCTTAGATCGAGCGCGGTCAAGTAGTAGACCGTGTCGGCATTTGCGGTCAGGAACAGCGAACTCGCGTCCATCAGATCGGAGAAGATCGCGACATCGCCAGGCTTGGCACCGATGCTTGCGAAGCCCTTGACAATCGCCAGGGCCGACGCGCCGCGGAAGCTGTTGTTGTAGACGTTGAGCGCGCGGGTGAAATCGAGCGTGTCATATACCTTGCTGGCGGTTTCGACGGTCGGCGCACCGTCTTTGAATTCCAGCGTGCCGATGCGTGTCTGGGCCGTGTCGGGCGCGCCAAGAGACCGGACGGTCTCCGGCGTCACCTGTGCGACGGCAGCGGCCGGAGAAAAGGCCAAGGCAGCAAGCAGTGCAGCGCCATTCAGCTTCAAGCAGCGTTTCATGGTTTGGCTCTCCGTGCATTCATGTGGGTGGTTCCAGGACATCATTTCGGATCGGCTCCTCCGGCGCGGAAGCTCTAGAACCGGATGGCAGCGCCGATGATCGGGCCGTGCAGCACCATGTCGACGCCGTTCACGGCGTTGCCTGAACCGGTGGAGTAGGTGACGCCGAGGGCCCGATATCCCACGCCTGCCACGAGCTGATAGCCAGTGAACTGCCATGCGTAGCTATAGATGGCTGTAGCCTGCCAGGTGAGGGTGCTCTGGAAGCCGAAGCCCCCGATATCGCCCCGGACCGTGATCTTCTGTGCCGGCGTGAACTGGTGGCGCAGGCGTAGCCCGACCAGTGGATCGACCCAGGTCAGGCTGCCCGTCCCGGCTGTCGAGAAGCCGATGCCGCGCTGGAATCCGAGCCGGCTGAAATCGACAGTGCCTGTGACGTCGTAGTTGACATCCACCGATTGGTTCCAGACGCGAAAGCCCAGCAGGGCGTCCAGCGCTGTCGAGGACCCGGCCGCGCCGGGCCAGCGGTGGAGCTCGTAGAGCCCGCCGGTTTCGATGATCGCCATGGAATAGGTCGCGGCGGTGTTCGCCGTCGTGCTGACCTTCAGCCCGGCCACGGGATTGCGATAGTTCAGCATCGTGTTGGTGA
>Ga0182792_1002375_pt1 | contig 13355 bp, 16 predicted proteins | sample Passage237B_FD_130497 | JGI IMG/M metagenome (GOLD analysis project Ga0182792, IMG submission 130497) | Cellulose adapted compost microbial communities from Newby Island Compost Facility, Milpitas, CA, USA - Passage2 37B (version 2) (version 2) ...
AGCCGCCTTGCGCCTTCCGAGCCGTCGCCGAGAGCCCTGGTCCCGCGTGCCAGCGCATCCTTCGCCTCTGCGATCCTGCCGAGTACATGATAGGAGCGAACCAGCCGCTGCCAGCCTTCCGGGTCGTCCGGGTTCTCGCGCAGTCGCGCATCGAGCCGCGAAACCATGCCCTCGATCATCGCCATCCGGTCCTCGGACGGCATTTCCTTCGCCGCGTCCACTTGCTCCGGCGTGGGCGCCGGCCGCGCGCTTGAGGCGACCTCGCCGGCTGCGCTGTCCGATGCCGTCCTGGCGAGTTGCTGATCGGCGGCGCCGCGCCAGGGCGAGTCGGGCGGAAGGTCGCCCTTCATCTGCGTCCACAGCGCGCGCGCCTCGGCCACGCGGCCTTCCTGCGCGTAACCTATCGCCAGGAAGAAGCGGGCCCGGGGATCCTTGGCGTCGATCGCCAAGGCCCGCTCGAAGGCGGCCTGAGCGTCGGCCGTGACGATCCCGCCGGCTGCCGCCATTATCGCCTGCCCCAGGCCGGCCTCACGTTCCGCGGACGCGCCGCTGAGACGTATCGCGTTGCCGAAGGCGATCACGGCGTCCTGGTTGCGGCCAAGCCGCAGGTAGATCGGCGCCAGCACATCCCAGCCGCGGCCGTCTTCGGGATTTCGGCGCAGGTGCTGTTCGGCGCGGGCGACCAGTTCCTCGAGCGAACTGCTGGCGGGGTTCTTGCTCAATCGGGTTGCGAGCTGCTGATCCGGCAGGCCCGGAGAGCCCAGCACGGCATAGGCGCTCCACGCGAGAACGGGAACGACGACCGCAGCGACGATGATCGCCGCGCGCGCCAGACGGTCAAACCCGCCGGTCGCCCCGGAGTCCGCGCCCGCGTCAGCCAGCCGCAGGATGCGCCTGCCGATTTCGGCGCGCGCCTCCTGCGCTTCTTCAGCCCCTATCAGGCCGTGCCCGGCGTCGCGCTCGATCTCCTTGAGCTGGTCGCGATAGACGGCCAGGTCGTGCGCAGCGTCCGGGGCCGCGCGTGTGTTCGCCCACAAGAACGGCCAGGCAACGGCCATGCTTGCGCCAAGCGTCAGCAGCGCTGCGATTACCCAGAAAGCCATGCGCCTCAATTAGCCCCGTGAAATGGGCGTGCCAATGGCAAGGCTTGCGACCAATTGGCTGCGACCTTGCAACAATGCGGCGACGCCGCAGACCTTGCGCCAACCCTATCCCAGCGGCGTCCAACTGCCGTCCGGATTGCGGCAGGCGGTTCCGCCGACGCTGCGCGACTGTCCGGCGTATGACACCTTGTGCGTGTACTGGCGGCAATCCTGCGAGCCGACGCGATAGGGTTGATAAGCAACCACTTCGCCTGCGAGTTCGCCGCTGTCGCTCGTCCAACTGACCGGCTTGCCAGCCTCGCCATACTCCAGCGCCTGGTACTCGGCTTCCAGCGCCCGAAGCCTGTCGCCGCCGGCAAGCGGCGAGGAGAAGGCGGTACCGACCAACCCGTCGCCCATCGCCGCGATGATCGACTGCGAGGCGCGGTTGCCTTCTCCATTGAGGGGTGCGAAGCGGCCGATCAACGATCCCGAGGTCGCGGGGTCGGAGCCGCTGGACGCGCAGCCGGCAAGCATCGCCGCGCCCATCAGCAGTCCGGCACTGATCAGCTTCGCCGCAATCGCCACGGCACCGTTCCCTTCAGACCTCAATCTGCGCTAGTTCCCGTGTTGGGCCGAATTTTGTCGGGCCTGACATATGGTGCGCGGCGACAGTTCTCAACTCACGGTGCGTCTGAGCGTGACGACCGCCCTGAGACCTCCGAGGTCGGACCTTCCCAGTTCCAGGCGGCCGCCATATTCCTTCACCAGGTCTGACACGATGGCAAGGCCGAGCCCGGTGCCCGGCTTGGTTTCATCCAGCCTGCGGCCTCGCTGCAACGCCTCGCGCGCCTTCTCTTCCGGAATACCCGGCCCATCGTCCTCGACGATCAGCTGGAAATGCGGCTGCGCGGGGTCGTCTTCCCGCGGCACCGCAATCGCAACGCGCACGCGGCTGCGCGACCATTTGGCCGCGTTCTCCAGCAGGTTGCCGGTGATCTCCTCGAGATCCTCTCGCTCGCCGGCGAACGTAATCTCCTCGGCCGGCAGGCTGAGTGATACCTCCTTTTCGCGAGCGAGCTTCTGTACCACCCGGGTCATCCGTTCCATCGTCGGACCGACCGGTGTGCGGAACACGACACTCTCGCGCTGGGCCGCCATGCGCGCCCTTTGCAGATAGTGCTCCACCTGCTGCTGCATGGCGGTCGCCTGCTCGACGACGATCTGCCCCTTGCCGGCGCCGATCGACCGGCCCTCGTTCAGGAGCACCGCCAGCGGCGTTTTCAGCGAGTGCGCCAGGTTCCCCACCTGGGTCCGGGCGCGCTCGACGATGCGCCGGTTGTTTTCGATCAACGCGTTGGTTTCTTCAGCTAGCGGCGCAATTTCGCTTGGGAATTCGCCTTCGAGCCGCTGGGACCTGCCTTCCCTGATCTCTGCCAGCGCCTCGCGGACGCGACGCAGCGGCTGCAGGCCCAGCAGGATCGCTGCCGCGTTGATCGCGATCATGCCGAGGCCAAACAGGCCGAGATAGACGAAGACCTGACGGTTGAAGGCGCTGATCTCCTGCTCGAACTCGGTCCGGTTCCCCATCATGCGGAACCGGGCGATCCGGTCGGCAGCATCGAGCAGATATTCGCTTTCAAGAACTTCGAGCAGCTCGCCCTCGGGTCCGAACTCGAAATAGCGGCGCTGGAAATCGCGGTCGAACGGAACCTCGCTGGTGGGCGGCGACGCCACCGGCTGTGTCAGCGACAGGGAGCTGAGCTCGCCTTCGACGTTGTCGGAAACCGGAACGACGGACCAATACCAGCCGGAACCCGGCTCGTTGAAGCGCAAATCGCCAAGGTTCGGAGTGCCGACCAGATTGCCGTTCTCGTCCACACCGACCGAACTGATCAGGTTGAACAGGTGCGCCGAAAGCAGGCTCTCGAAGCCCCGCTCGCTCGCCTGGCGGAAAAGCGCGGAAATGATCGTCGCGATGACGAACATGGCCGCCACCGCCCAGATCGTCGAGAAGGCGATGACGCGGAAGGCAAGCGAGCGGGGCAGGAGCCTCGACAGCCGCATCGGGTTCACCGGCGCCGCCGGTCGCGCCCCGCCCTCACGCCTGCGGCTCGCGTATCCGGTAACCCATGCCGCGCACCGTCTCGATCATGTCGACGCCCATCTTCTTGCGCAGGCGACCGACGAACACCTCGATCGTATTGGAATCGCGGTCGAAATCCTGGTCGTACAGATGCTCGACCAGTTCCGTGCGCGACACCACCTCGCCCATGTGGTGCATGAGGTAGGCGAGCAGCCGGAATTCGTGCGAGGTCAGCTTCAGGGTCGAGCCGTTGATGGCGGCCTTGGAGGCCTTGGTGTCGAGCCGCAGCGGCCCGCAGGTGAGCTCCGATGATGCGTGGCCGGCTGCGCGCCGGATCAGCGCACGCACCCGCGCCAGCACTTCCTCGATGTGAAACGGCTTGGTGACGTAGTCATCTGCCCCTGCGTCGATGCCCGCGACCTTGTCGCTCCAGCGGTCGCGCGCGGTGAGGATCAGCACCGGCATCTTGCGGCCGTCGCGGCGCCAGCGCTCGAGCACGCTGATGCCGTCCATCTGCGGCAGACCGATGTCGAGCACGACCGCGTCGTAGGGCTCGGTGTCGCCGAGGAAGTGGCCCTCCTCGCCATCATAGGCGCGATCGACGACATAGCCGGCGTCGGTGAGCGCCTCGGAAATCTGCCGATTTAGGTCCTTGTCGTCTTCGACCACCAGAATGCGCATCGGTCCCCTCGTTCCGATATTTCCAGTTTTCCGGCCTTCCAGCCGAGACGCACTATAGTGGCACGGACAGCTCGATGCGACGCCCGCGCTGGCCGTCCTTCGGCGGCACGACGATGACGATATGGCAGACGGTTCGATCGCCCTGCGACTGCGCCGTAGCCGAGGTCAGCATGCCGCCTTCCCGGGCCGCCATCTGCTGGCCGATCGCCCGGCAGTCGCCGGCGACCTGAACCAGTGGCGCGTCAGGTGCGGACGGAACCGCCAGCGGGACCGCGGCAGCCGGGGCCGGAGCGAAAGCACTCGCAAGCAGCAGCGCAGCCGGAATATGGACGAGGGTCTTCTTCATGGCGCCGGTTTTAGCGCAGCCGGGCTGAACGTGGAATGAACAATTCGCAGCCCGGCTGCACGCCCGATCAGCCGATGCGCTTGCTGGCGCCAAGGCGGCCGAAGATCGCGATCACGCCCGAAATCGCGGTCACCGCCTGCAGCACGGAGTCGGTCAGGGCCCCGCTGTCGAGGTCGTCCACCGGGAAGCCCAGCAGCGACGCCGCGGCGCTCGCCACGGTGACGACGGAGGCCCAGATGGTGCGCGACAGATACCAGGGTTTGATGGCGGTCATTGAAAATCTCCTTCTTCAATTGAGGTCGAACAGGATGTTGGAAGGATCGCCCAGCCCGGCCGCGCCGATCTGGCGTACCGTGAAAGTGACGGTCGTGGGCACGCCGCCGAAATCGGCCGTGACATCGGCGGCCGGATAGGTCCATTGCGGCCCCGAAATGGTCACGGTGCGGATGGTTGCGCCACCTTCCGGGGTAACCTCGACACGGTACGACTCGGCTTCCTCGTCGAGCGGAACGGCGCCAGCCAGTCCACTGTCGGCGTCGATGCGGGCGCGCCGGATCCAGTCCAGCAGGACATCGCCGTCCGGCGTCCGCCGTGCCGACAGATGCACGGGGGACAGCGGCGTGCGCGCGCGTACCCCGCCGATGCTCGTCAGGCTGGCGAAGGCCGGTCCGGCGAAATCGTAGCCGACGGGGCCGATCCGCCAGTTGAGTTCGAGCCCGACTTCCGAGGGCTTCAGCCCGGCGGGCATCACCGCGGCGTCGAGCAGGACGAACCACGAGCCTTCGGCTGCGCCGGCCAGCATCGCCGGCCGCGTGCCGTACTGTCCGCGCAGCAGGCGCGTCAGCCGCCACGTCGCCGCTTCGATCTCCTCTGCCTCGCCGAACTGCAGCAGCTCCCATTCCCCGTTGGCAGCGAGCACGGCGGCGAGATTGGCGCTGTTGAGCAGTTGCAGGTCGCTGACGCTGGACAGCTCCCCGCGCAGGAGGCTGACCTCGATCGCCGTGACATTGTCGAAACGGCCCTCGAAACCCGGCCGCAGGCTTGACTGGAGAATGCCGATCGTCGCTTCCTGCCCGGCCAGGGCACGCCGTTCGAAGCCGGTCGTCTCGGGCGAGGCATAGGTCGCGTGCGGCAGCCAGGGCGTGGCACGCACCGCGCAACGCAGTTGCTCCTCCGGTCCTGCGGCTCCCGGCAGCATGGGCAGGTCGAGCAGAAGCGCCAGCGGTGGGCCTGCTCGCGAGACCCGCACCTTGACCGGCGGGTGGAGCGCCGTTCGCCAGGGCGCGGGCGCGACGCGCCGGATACGACGCGCCGTTATCGCCCGCGCCGCCCCCGTTTCGATTGACGTGACGAGATAGTCGGTGCCGCCCGCCTCGTCGTTGAGCCGCACCGTTTCGCCGGGGCCGAGGTCGATGCGCCCCTGCTTCACGGAGAAGCGCACCTGTTCCCGCGCCGTCCACTTGCGTCTCAGCCAGTCGGCAAGCAGGGCTTCCGCCTGGCCAGCGTCCATGGTGCCCGGAAACGACAGCTGCTGGACGCCGCGATGCGGGGTATCATTCAATACGGCCCGGGCAACTGCCGACTGATAGTCCCTGGAGGGGTCGGAGAAGGTGAGCGTCACCTCCGCCGGCAGTTCGTGGTCGGCGACGCGGGTGCGCGTCACAAGCGCGCTGTCGTGGTCCACCACGAATTCCTCGATCGTCGCGGGCTGCCCCTGCGATGCCTCCTCCGCGGCGAAGACCAGCCTGTCGCCATCGCTTCTCACCGTCAGGCCGAACAGGTCGACAAGTGGCTCGAGCGCGGCGCGCGCCGAGGCCGTCCCGTCCACGACATAGCCGGCGACCGTGCCGGTCACGCGCGCCACGTCCGCCGGCTCGAGATCGCAGTCGGCGAGGATGGCGTTGATCAACTCACCGACCGCGACCCCGTTCAGGCGCCCCGGGAGCCAGTGTCCGAGCAGCCAGTTCTCGCCATCGCTCCAGACATCCGTGCGTGCCGGAAAGGCGGGATACGGCCGTGCATCCCAGGCCCACAGGTAGAGCCGCGACGCATCGACCATCCTGCCGCCATAGACGGCCGACACCGGGTTCGCCGCCGCGTCGAAACCCGCTGCCGCGCCGTCCCAGTGGTCGAAATGCGCGGTAATCAGGCTGCGCGGGGCAAGGTCGCTTCGCCCGCCATTCGAGAAATGCGGCGTGGCGTTTTCCGACGATTTCGGGTCCGGGAAGACGTTTGGCTGGTTTGGTCCCTTGTCCACTGCGGGGCATCCCAGCTCGGTGAACCAGATCGGCTTGCTCTTTGGCGCCCAGGCCGTCGGCGTCGCGCTTTCGACGCCGCCCGGGCGGTTGAAATGCAGGTTCGACCACCAGCCGAGCAGATCCTTGTAGCGGAATACCCAGGGCTTGCCGTAGGCGCCATCGGTGATCGGCGTGCGGACGCGCGCCAGTCTGTCGCTGCCGCTGGCATAGTACCAGTCGAAGCCCTCGCCCGAGGTGATCCCCGCCTGCAGCCCGGTCGGGTCGTAGGGATGCGCGAGGCCGTCGGGGTTGTTGGCGCCCTCGTCGCCGTCCCGCCAGTCCGACAGCGGCATGTAGCAGTCGATGCCGACGGCATCGATGTCGTCATGCGCCCACAGCGCATCGAGATGGAAGTAGACGTCGCCGCTCCCGTCGGCCGGCTGGTGGCCGAAATACTCGGACCAGTCCGCACCATATGTGATCCTGGTGCCCGCGCCGACGATGCTTCGGACCTCCGATGCCAGGTCGCAGAGCTGTTCGACGAACGGGAATGCGTTCGACCCGTCGCGGATTTGCGTCAGTCCCCGCATCTCCGAGCCGAGCAAGAAGGCATCGACCCCGCCCGCCGCCGCGGCGAGCCTCGCGTAGTGGAGCACCATCCGGCGATAGCCCCAGTCGTCGGCATCGCCGCCGAACAGCACGGTATCGCCGGCGGCCGTGAAATCGCCCGCTTCCGCCGCTCCGCAGAACGCCTCGACCTGTGCGCGGCCCGCGGCGGTCTTGTCAGCGCTGCCGTCGGTTCCTGGCGCCGGATCGCAGGTGATCCGACCTCGCCATGGATAGGCCGGCTGCGGGGCGGAGCCCTTCCACGGATCGAGCAGCGCGTTGTCGGCAGGCACGTCCATCATCACGAAGGGATAGAGCGTCACCTTCAGGCCGCGTGCTTTGAGTTCAGCGATCGCGTCCATGACGCTCCCGTCGGAGGGCGTGCCGCCATAGGCCGCGCCGCCCTGGTGGCTCGAGACTGGTTGTGCGGCGCTGCGGCTGACGCCCGACACCACCCAGGGCTGCGACAGGCTCGCCTCGTCGTGATGCGTCACCTTCGGCTGGATCGTGCAGTGGCCCGCTCGCAGGTCATCGCCGAACCAGGTGACGACGAGCGCGACATGTTCGAGCGCGGGGCACAGCGCCTGCAGCTCGTCAAGCGATGCAACGAAGTCGCTCGGCCCGTGCAGCACGTGTCGATTCTCGGCCAGCACCTCGCCCGGCGAGGACGTGCGTGTCACCACCGACGGCGACAGTCCGTACTCGGTCGAGCCCGGGATCATCGCCACGGCGCGGATGCGGCCCGTCAGCGAACCGACAGGCCGCATCACCTCGAACTGGAACTGCGGAATGCGGTTCCCGTAGTCGCCGAGCGGGAAGCGGTCGAACACGACATAGGCCGTGCCGCGATAGGCGGGGGCGTTGCCGGCGCCCTGCCGCGCTTCGATCAGCGGGTCGGGCGGCTGGGTCTCGCTGCCGGGATAGAGCCGCATCTCGATGCGATCGACGTCGAGTTCGCGCCCGTCCGCCCAGACGCGGCGGATGCCGCCGACCTCGCCCTCGCACAGCGCGAACGCGACATTGGCGAAGTAGGAATAGGTCGTGGTGCGCGGCCCACCCTTGGCGCCCTGCCGTTCCGTGCTCGCCTCTTCCTCGAAGCGCGTCGCCCAGATCATCGTGCCGCTCAGCCTGGCCGTGCCGTAGAGGCGCGGCAGCGGCACGCCCTCCTCGGCGGAAAAGGGCCGCGCGCCCGAGAGCCTTGGCCCCTCGATATGGCGCGTGGAATCGATCAACGCCCGGTCGAGCAGATAGCCGGCGACGGCACCCGCCGCCGAGCCGATCGCCGTACCGACGGGACCGAGAACGCCGCCGAGGAACGCCCCGGCGGCCTGCAAGAGGATTGTTGCCATTGGCTGGTCAGACGGATTTCTGGACGTTGCGCGAAGACGCCGGGAAAGCGAACACGCCGGCGATGCGGCGGCGCCATTGCGGCACCAGGGACGAAACGGTCACGCCGCGCTCTTGATAGGCATGGATGAAGCGCTCGCGATCGAGCGTGATCGCGGCGTGCTTGGCGGGACAATGCGGCCGCCAGCGGAACAGCACAACGAGGCCTGCATCCGGGATCACGTCCCCCGTGTCGATGAGCAGGCGGCGTGCCGCGGCGAGCAGCCGGTCCTCGCCGCCGGCCTCAGCCCAGTCGGGCGCGTAGGGCCCCGGCCGTTCCGGCTCGAAGCCATACAAGTCCTGCCACACGCCGCGCACGAGGCCCAGGCAGTCGCAGCCCACTCCCCGGCGCGATCCCTGGTGGCGGTAGGGCGTGCCGATCCACGAATACGCCGCCTCCACCACCTTGCGCGGATCCATTCTCTCGCCTGTCATGGCACGATCGGCCCGCCGTCGAACTGCCCGTCGGTGGTCACATACGCATAGGCGGAGTCGTTGCCGGGAAGGTGCGGAAAGCCGCGGAAGTTCACCGCGTTGTCGAACTTCGCCTTGCAGGTCACGAAGCGCTTGTCGCAGCCGGCCACGATGCTGAATGTGTCGCCCGTCTGCGGCAGGCTGGACAGCGACGGCCAGATCACCAGCGTCGGCCCCACCGCTTCGAAACGGAAGTCGATCACCCGCTCGCTGTGGCCGCTGTTGGCGCCCGAGGTCCAGGTCAGCACGCCGTTGGCGAACCAGCCCTGCGCATAGCCATCGAGTCCCGCCACGACGAGCCGGTCGTGACCGTTGAAGGACACGACCTCGCCCGTGCCGGTGAATTCCAGTCCAGCCAGGCTCACGCCGCAACGCGCATCGCCCAGTTCGGCGTCGCAGCTGCGCTTGATCTGGCGACCGCCGGGGAGGTCGAGACCGCGGCCGAGGCTTTCCAGCTCTGCGACGAACCTGTCGTCGGCGCGAGTGATCTTGGCGATCGTCGCACGACCGATCACGGCGAACTGGCTGGGTTCGCGCCAGTTCACGATCAGCGTTTCGACGGCCGCCCCGTCATAGCGCCCGTCGAGGATGTCCCTTTCGGTGATGCGCGCCGACGACAGCGCGCCCTCGACATCCATGCCGTCCACGCCGAGGCCTTCCGACTTGCGCGCCTCGCTGGCGGAAAATCCGCTCTCCGGCGCGAATTCGGTGCCGTCCACCTCGAGCGCCTGGTCATGGTCGGTGAAGCCAAGCACGGTTCCGTCGCGCAGCGACACGCGCCAGCAATGGCAGAGCGTAGTGACGTTCCGGCCCAGATGCGCCTGGAATTCGGAGCTGGTCATTCGAGGATCTCGATCAGCGGAATGGTGGGAATCTGCCCCGCCTTGAACGCGGCGATACCGGTGGACAGGTGCTCGATGTCGAAGCGGACCGGCACGTCGAATTCGAACCCCGCCGTCACCGCCACGCCCTCACCGGGCGCGGCCGCGAAGGTAACGAGCCCGGTCGCCGTATCGACCGTGAAGTCGCTGCCTGCCGCTTGCTCCGCCCCGTCCAGCGCGACGCTCGCAGTGCCCGCCACCGGCCTGGTGATGGCGCGCAAGACTGCGTCCTCGCCCTCGCCGTAGACCTTGCACAGCTGGAACGTGACGGTGCTGCCGTCGCCGGTGCCGATCGGCTGGTCGGTCGGGCTGACCTCCATATCCGGGCGGCACGACTTCATGTCGAACGGGTCGCGAAAGCGGAAGCCATGCAGGCTTCCGCGCCGCGCCTCGAAGAACGCCATCACCTCGTAGAGGTCGCTCAGCGAGCGCAGCCCGGTGCCCACGTCGTAGCGCCGGCGCGAGGCCGACAGGCGCGCGTTTCGCGTCTCGCGGCCCGAACTCAGGAGCACGATCTCGTTGCGCCGTTCGGGCCCGCCGGTCGCGCCGAACGAGACGGCGAGCGGAAAGCGAACGTCGTGGAAGGGGTTGAGATCAGCCATGGTCGGACCTCACAGGGTGCGCGCACCGCGGCGCACTGCCCGCGCCAGCATCCCGGTGACCTGTGCTTCGGACTTGCGGAATGACGGCACGTCGGGTGTCGTCACGTTGAAGACGATATTGACCGGCGCGCCGCCGTTTCCCGTCGCCGCGACGCCCAGCCGGCCGTCGCTGCCGCGTGCCAGCGGCAGGACGGCTTCGGGCCCTGCCTCACCCATCAGCCCGACATTGCCGCCGAGCGGAAAGTAGGTCGGAGCGGATACCACCCCGCCCGACACGAAGGGGACGACGCCGCCCTTGGCGAAGCCGAACAGGCCGCCAATGCCCGAGAAAACCCCGGAAAAGAATGAGCCGGCGAGGTTCTTCAGCGGCTGCAGCCCGACCTGAAGGGCCGAGCCGGCAAGGCTGAGAGCGACCCGGCGCAGCACGTCTTCCAGCGCACGGCCGCTCACTGCCGCACCCGCCAGCGCCCCGGTCAGGTCGGCACCAAAGTCCTTGGTCAGGTCCTTCAGCTCGGACAGTTGCCGCCTGAAGCCGCTCGTATCCAGGTCGAGACTTGCCTCGATCCGTTCAGCCACGTCCAAATCTCCGTCGTCAGTCCGGAAAGCGGTTCATCAGTTCCGCGAGGGTCGAGCGCTGGGGCGCTGCCTCGCGCGTCGGCATCAGGGCGGCCATGGCGCTCGCGATCTCGCGCGGCGTCATTGCCCAGAAAGCGTCCGGTGAGAGCCGCAGCCGACCGAGGCCGAATGCCATCACCGCTTCCCAGGGGAAGGCTGCGGCCGGTCCGGCTGCGGCTGCTAGGGGTTTGGGGGCGCCTGGTCCCTTCGGCCGAAGGTCTGTGTCAGCAGGTCGGAGACGATGCGCGCATAGCCGGCCGCACCGTCCTCGCAGTGCATCGCAGCGACCTCCTCGTCGTTCACCTGGGCGCCTGCGCCGCGCAGGCCGGCCGCGATGATGCGAACCATGTCGGTCGCAGACAGCTTGCCGGTCGAGAAGCGCGCAACCAGAGCACCGAGATCTTCGACGGCAAAGGCCGACTCCAGTTCGGCCAGCGCGCCCAGCGTCAGTCGCAGCTTCACCTCGCGCCCGTCGAGGACTGCCGCGACCTCGCCTCGTCTTGCGTTCGCGGGCATCAGGCGGCCGTGAAGGAAATGGCGCCGGCCGATTCGAGGGCAAGCTCGAACGTCACCTCGCCGTCGTGGCTGCCGGCATATTCCAGTGCGCTGATCTGGAACGGTCCCTCGACCACGCCGAAATCGGGAATGGCGAGCTGCCAGTCAACGATCGCTCCGTCGAAGAAGGTGGTGCGGATCAGCACGTCCGATGCCGCGTCCTTGAAGATGCCGGCGCCGGTCACCGCGGCGCGCTGCACGCCGCTTCCCGCCAGCAGCTCGCGCCATCGGCCGGCGGAATCCGCGTCCGTGACATCGACCGTTTCGCTGTTGAACGCCAGCTTCTTCGTCCGCAAGCCTGCGACTGTGACGAAGCTTCCCGTTCCCTCCCCGTCGAGCTTGAGGAGGATGTCCTTGCCCTTCTGAGCGCCCACGAATGGCCTCCATGTCGATGAATGTCAGGATCTGAAGGCGGCGTTGCCGCCCGGCTCGCCGCCGCGCGGAGCGCCGCTACTCCGCCTCGGTCAAGGCGCGAAAGCGCAGCAGCCCGTGATGAACCGTCAGGTCCTCGTCGAACCGCACTTCGCTGAATTCCAGCCTGAGGTTCGCCAGGCGATGTCCGTCGAGCGCAAGCTGGGCGTCGTGCAGGCGAGCCACGATCGCGTCCATCAGCTCATGCGTCTCGGATTTGCCCTTGGCCTTCGACCAGACATGCAGCGTCAGAAGCTGTTCGGTCCCGCTCTCGGTCCCGGTGCTCCAGTCGTAGATGCTGGTGCGGCCGAAGGTGATGTAGGGAAACGGCACGTCGGCCGGCGTGTGATCGTAGATCCCCGGGCCCCCGAGCCGGGCCACGAGATCGACGTCGCCCGCCAGCGCTTCGTAGATCGCCTTCTGGACCTCAGCGGCTGGCGCGGTCATCGCGATCCCCCTCGTCGAACATTCTTCGCCCGGCATACGGACGCGCCTTGGCTGGCTCGCCGCGCGCCCGGTTCTCGCGACTCAACTCGTGTTCCTCGGCGGCATTGTGCGCCCGCCAGCGAAGCGCACGCAACAAACCGTCGAGCGTGATCTGCATCGAAAGCTTCATCGTCCCTTCTCCCTCGCGCGGCAGACCAGGTAGCGGCCGCTCTCATCGGGATCGTGAACCGTGAGGAGCTCGAACACCCGCTCACCGCGCACCAGGCGCATGCCGCTCGCGACGTGGGCGCGGTGGCGCATGGTGATGCGGTGCGTCGTTGTCTCCAGGCTCTGATCGGACCCAAACCGCGCCTCGGCCGAAATCGGCTCGATGAGTGCGAACACCGTCGCCACTTCGGCCCAGCTTTCCACATGCCCGCCCATGCCGTCCTGTGTCAGCGTCGCCTGTTGCAGCGAAAGCTCGGTGCGGAATCGACCCGGATCGATGAAACGGCCGTTCAATCGAGCCTCCTCGGCAGATAGGCGGCGACCAGCCGCCGGTATCCTTCCGGGAAACCGACGGGCTGATCGCCGGCGCCGAAGCTGGCGCGGAACTCGTACCAGTGCGCCACAAGCATCAGGATCGCGCGCTTCAGCAGGTCGGGAACGTCAGTGCCGGCCTCGCCGTAGCCGGCGGTGAAATCGACCTCGATCCCGTTCATTGCGCGCAGGTCGTCCGGCCGCGTCGCGATGTGGAGCCGCGCGGGCCTGGACAGCGCGTCCAGCTGGTAGTCGGCGGGATCGAGCAGCGAGACTTCGCCCTCGCTGCCGTAGACGGTGACGTCCGTCACCGCCTTCACCGGTGTGCGGCGCAGCAGCAGCATTCCGCACTCGGGAATGGCGTCGACGGCAAGCCGCCAGTTCTGGTCGATCATTGCAACGCCGGTCGTCTGCTCGACCTCCTCGC
>Ga0182792_1002377_pt1 | contig 13351 bp, 14 predicted proteins | sample Passage237B_FD_130497 | JGI IMG/M metagenome (GOLD analysis project Ga0182792, IMG submission 130497) | Cellulose adapted compost microbial communities from Newby Island Compost Facility, Milpitas, CA, USA - Passage2 37B (version 2) (version 2) ...
CGGCCGACCGCGTCGATCTCGTCGATGAAGATGATGCAGGGGGCGTGCTTCTTGGCCTGCTCGAACATGTCGCGCACGCGGCTGGCGCCCACGCCGACGAACATCTCCACGAAGTCCGAGCCGGAGATGGAGAAGAACGGGACCTTGGCCTCGCCGGCGATGGCCTTGGCCAGCAGGGTCTTGCCGGTGCCCGGCGGGCCGACCATCAGCACGCCGCGCGGGATCTTGCCGCCCAGCTTCTGGAAGCGGGAGGGGTCGCGCAGGAACTCGACCAGCTCGCCGACCTCCTCCTTGGCCTCGTCGCAGCCGGCCACGTCGGCGAAGGTGACCTTGACCTGGTCCTCGCCCTGCAGCTTGGCGCGCGACTTGCCGAAGGACATGGCGCCCTTGGCGCCACCGCCGCCGCCCTGCATCTGCCGCATCATGAAGATCCAGAAGCCGATCAGCAGCAGCACCGGCAGGAAGTTGAGCACGATGCCCCAGAAGCCCGGGCCGGTAGCCGGCTTCTCACGCACGATGTCCACGTTCTTGCTGACCAGCTGGTCGATCAGCTTGCCGTCCATCGGGCCGACCACCTGGCCCTCGGTGCCGTCGGCGCGGCGGTAGCGGATGGCGTTGGCGGTGAAGGTGCTCTCGTCGGTGAACACCACCGAACGGATCCGGCCGGCGTCCACGTCCTGCAGGAACTGGGTGTAGCTGGGAGCCTGGGCGCCGGGGCCGGCCACGCCGCCACGCGGGGAAAAGCTCTGGAACACCACCATCAGCACGACGGCGACGACCACCCAAAGCAGCAGATTCTTGGTCAAGTCGTTCATCCTCATCGGCTCCGGTACCTTTCCTGCTTCATGTCTCTGGCGGCAATGCCGCCGGTTTCCAGCTTACTTCATCCTGGCCAGCTTGCCCTGGCCAAGGGCGTAGACTTCCGGCGAACGCTTGCGCGAGGCCGCCGGCTTGCGGATGGCGACCTTCTCGTAGCGCCGCCGCAGCTCGCGCACGTAGTCGTCAAACCCCACCCCCTGGAACAGCTTGATCAGGAAGGCGCCGCCAGGGCGCAGGTGGTTGTCGGCGAACTCCAGCGCCAGCTCGGCCAGGTACATGGCGCGCGGCTGGTCGACCGCGTCCACGCCACTCATATTGGGGGCCATGTCGGACAGGACAAGGTCCACCTGCTGGCCGTTCAGCATGCCTTCCAGCTGGGATAAGACGGCATCTTCCCTGAAATCCCCATGAAGAAACTCGACCCCGGCCAGCGGGGGCATGTCCAGGATGTCCAGGGCCAGGACCCGGCCGCTGTCGCCCAGGGCCTGGCGCACGAACTGCGACCAGCCGCCCGGGGCCGCGCCCAGGTCCACGACCACCATGCCTGGCCTGAGCAGGCGGTCACGCTCGATCAGCTCCTCCAGCTTGTAGGCCGCACGGGAGCGCAGGCCCTCGGCCTGGGCCTTCTTCACATAGGGGTCGGAGAAATGCTCGCGCAGCCAGCGGTGGCTGCTCTTGCTGCGGGAAGCCCGGGACATGCGGTGGACGGGGCTCGGGGGCCCACGGCGACAAGGGCCGCCATGATACCCTGATCGGCCCCGTACACCCTCCCGACCCCCGATGTCCCTTGCCCTCACCCCCGCCCAGAACCGCTTCCTCCGCGGCCAGGCCCACGGCCTCAAGGCCCTGATGCAGGTTGGCGGCAAGGGCGTGACCCCGGCCCTGCTGGCCGAGCTGGACCAGCTGCTGGAACGGCACGAACTGGTCAAGGTGAAGGTCGGGGCCGAGGACCGCGAGGCCCGCGACCACCTGATCGGCGAGCTGGCCGGCCAGACCGGCGCGGCCCTGGTCCAGCGGATCGGCCATACCGCCACCCTGTACCGCCCCTCGCGCGAAAAGCCCACCATCATCCTGCCCCGGCCCTGAGCCGGGGCCAGCCCCGATGCAGCTGACCCACGAACGCCCCGATTACACCTGGGTCCTGCGCGGCGCCAACGGCCGCCAGGCCCGGATCAACGAACTGGTGCTGGAACGCAGCTGCGCCCTGGCCCCGGACCGGCTGATCGAGGACTGGGCCGGCCCGGCGCGGGCGGCCGAGCTGGAGCCGGCCCACCTGCAACCCCTGCTGGACCTGCAACCGGAACTGGTGGTGCTGGGCACCGGCAGCCGCCAGGTGTTTCCGCCCGCGGCGGTGATGGCCGCCGCCCTGACCCGCGGGGTCGGGATCGAGGTCATGGACAACGCCGCCGCCGCGCGCACCTACAACATCCTGGCCAGCGAAGGCCGGCGGGTGATCGTGGTCCTGATCCTGGGCGAGGCGGCGTAAGCCGGGGCCGCCACCGGCGCGGCCTGGCCTGGCCTGGTTACTTCTTCGGCAGGTACAGCAGCGGGTCCACCGGCTTGCCGTTGTAGCGGATCTCGAAGTGCAGCATGTCCCGCGCCGCGCCGGTGCGGCCCATCTCGGCGATCTGCTGTCCGGCCTTGACCACCTGGCCCTCGTTGACCAGGCGGGCGCGGTTGTGGCCATAGGCCGACAGCCACTGCTCGTTGTGCTTGACGATGATCAGCTCGCCATAGCCGACCAGGCCGGCGCCGGAATAGACCACCACGCCGTCGGCCGCGGCCACCACTTCCTGGCCGCTGGTGCCGCCGATGTCGATGCCCTGGCGGGTGTTGTTGCCGGGCACGAAGGTGTTCAGCAGCACGCCCTGGGCCGGCCAGCGCCAGGCAAAGCCGCTGCTGGGCGGAGCCGCCGGGGTGGCCGGCGCCGGGGTGGTGGAGGTGCTGGCGGCCGGCTTGCCGGACGCGGCCGTGCCGCCTGCGCTGGCGGTGCTGCCGGCCGGACGCGGGGCGGCGGCGGTGCCGGTGCCCTTGCGCTCGCCCAGCTGCAGGCGCTGGCCGGGGTAGATGGTGTAGGGCGGCTGCAGGCCGTTCCAGCGCGCCAGGTCGGCCACCGCCACGCCATTGGCGCGGGCCAGCGAGTACAGGGTGTCGCCACGCTGCACCACCACGGTCTTGCCCGGGGTGCCCTGCGAGGGCGCCTGCGAGGTGCCCGAACCACTGCCCGCCGAAGGACTGCGCACCACCGTGCTCTTGCCACAGCCGGCCAGCGCCGCCAGCAGCAGCGCCGCCACGAGGAGCCGGCACAGGTGCCGGACCGGTCGATCAGCCTTCATGCGAACTTTGCCCTCCACACAAGCCAGGCGATGGCGGCGGCCACCAGCACCGTCGCGATCCAGCCCAGCGGTTCAATCCAGCGGCGCAGGGCCTCGGCCGCGCGCGCGCCGCCAAAGCGGATCACCGCCGCCAGCAGGTACACGCGCTTGCCGCGCCCGACCAGCATGCTCAGGAAATACGGCAGCAACGGCACCCCGACGATACCCGAAGCCCAGGTGAAGACCTTCATCGGGATCGGCATGAAGCCACCCAGCACCAGGAACCAGAACACCGCCCAGGGCGACTCGTGCATCTTCTCCTGGACCGTGGCGATGCCGGCCTCGATCCCCGGCAGCATGCCCATCCAGTCCAGCAGCGGCTTGATCGCCTCGAAGGCGTAGTGGCCCAGGGCGTAGCCGAGCAGGGCCCCGGCCATGGACCCGGCCAGGCTCAGGGTGGCGAACCACCAGCCACGCCTGGGCTGGGCCACGCACATCGGCGCCAGCATCACCTCGGGCATGACCGGAAAGAAGATCGCCTCGATGAAGCTGAGCACGGTCAGGTAGGTCGGCGCGCGCGGATGCGCGGCCCAGCCCAGGGCGCGGTCGTAGAGGGGGCCGAAAAGCTTCATCGGCGGCTCAGTCCAGGGTCCCGGCCAGCAGCGGCACGAACACCACCGGGGCCAGCACCCGCTCGCTGATGCCGCCGTCGGCGTCCTTGCGCAGTTCCAGCAGCGACTGCGAGGACGGTCCGCCCACCGGCGCGACCAGGATCCCGCCCTCGCCCAGCTGGCCGATCAGCTGCTCGACCAGGGCCGGCGCGGAGGCGGTGACCAGGATGGCGTCGTAGGGGCCGTGCTCGGCCCAGCCGACATGGCCGTCGTCGTGCTTGCTGCGCACGTTCAGGCCCAGGGTGCGGAAGCGCTTGCGCGCCTGGCGCAGCAGCTCGCCAATCCGCTCCACGGTATAGACCTCCAGGCCCAGCGCGGCAAGGATCGCGGCCTGGTAGCCGGAGCCGGTGCCGATTTCCAGCACCTTCTTCGGCCGCGCCGCCAGCACCGCCTCGGTCATCCGCGCCACCACCCAGGGCTGGGAGATGGTCTGGCCATGGCCGATCGGCAGCGCGGTGTCCTCGTAGGCCCTGCTGGCCAGGGCCTCGTCCACGAACAGGTGGCGTGGGACCACCCGCACCGCGTTGAGCACGTTCTCGTCGCTGATCGGGCCGGTGCTGGCGGTACCCTCGCGCAGGCGCTGGACCAGGCGGTCACGCACCCGCTGCGAGGTCATGCCCACGCCCACCGCGTCGGCGCGCATGCGCAGGCCCGGGGTCATGCGCCGCTCCTGGCGCCGGCCAGCGCGGCGGTCAGGCCGCCCACCCAGCCGGCCACCTTCTCCAGGGCCTGGTAGCGGGTCAGGTCCACGTGGATCGGGGTGATGGAGATATGCCCGGTGCGCACGGAGTGGAAATCGGTGCCGGGGCCGGCGTCCTGCTCCTGGCCGGCCGGGCCGATCCAGTACACGGTGCGGCCGCGCGGGTCCTGCTGCGGCACGCAGGCCTCGGAGCGGTGGCGGTTGCCCAGCCGGGTGACCTCGAAGCCGCGCACATCCTCCCAGGCCAGGTCGGGCACGTTGACGTTGAGGATGGTGTCGGCCGGCAGCGGGTCGGCGCGCAGCCGGGCCACGATCTCCACCGCGGCGCGGGCAGCGGTCCCGTAGTGGCGGGCCTCGTGGTTGCGGGTGGCCAGGGACATGGCCACCGCCGGCAGGCCGAGGAAACGGCCCTCCATCGCCGCCGAGACCGTGCCCGAATAGATCACGTCATCGCCCAGGTTGGCGGTGTTGTTGATCCCGGACACGACGATGTCCGGCTCGAACTCGAACATCCCGGTCAGGGCCAGGTGCACGCAGTCGGTCGGGGTGCCGGCCACCGAGCAGGTGTAGTGGTCCAGGCGCTTGACCCGGATCGGCATGTCCAGGGTCAGGGAGTTGCTCGCGCCCGAGCGGTCGCGGTCGGGCGCCACCACGTAGACCTCGTGGCCGGCCTCGCGCAGGCCCTGGGCCAGGACATGGATACCGGGCGCGTCCACGCCATCATCATTGCTAACCAGTACGCGCATGGGGGTCCTCGAATACGCCCTGCATGATAGCGGAGCGCGGCCCGCGGTTGGGTGACGCGCGTCCTGCGCCGGGCCGCTGGCCGCGCTTGCGCTACCCTGTGCCGATGCACGAGGACGAGGAAGATCCGGCGGCCCTGTTCCGCAGCGCGGTGGGCAAGGTCCAGCCGTTGCGCAAGCCGGCCGCCGAACCGCCGCCGGTACCGCGGCCGCGCCCGCAGCCGCGCCGCCAGGCCGAGGAGCACCTGCCCAGCGGGCGCCTGGCCGACGACCCGGACGCGCTCCTGATGCGCGGCGACCCCAGCCGCTTCCGCCGCGAGCGGGTCAGCGCCCGCGACTGGCAGCGCCTGCGCAAGGGCCAGTTCTCGGCCCAGGACGAGCTGGACCTGCACGGCGCCAGCGCCCTCCAGGCCGAGGCCATGCTTGCCCGCTTCCTGGCCGAGGCCGGCGCCTCGGGCTTTGGCTGCGTGCGCATCATCCACGGCAAGGGCGGCGCCGATGGCGTGCCGGTGCTGAAGAACCTGGTGGACCGCATCCTGCGCCAGCGCGGGGACGTCCTGGCCTTCCATTCGGCACCGTCTGCGCAGGGCGGGACCGGCGCCCTGCTGGTGCTGCTGGCGCGGCGCTGAGTGCTGCGCCGCCAGCCCGGTGCCACGGGAGGCTAGAATGCCCCGGATGGACACCCCTGTATTCACTGCCGCCGAGCTGGCCGAACGCTTCGCCCTGCAACTGCAGGGCGATGGCCAGGTCGCCATCCGCGGCGTCGCCACCCTGGCCCACGCCGGCCCGGACCAGCTGGCCTTCCTGGCCAACCCGCGCTACCGGCCGCAGCTGGCCCAGTCGCGCGCCGGCGTGGTGGTCATGCGCGCCGACGACCTGGAATCGGCCCCGGGCACGGCCCTGGTCGCGCGCGACCCCTATGCCGCCTTCGCCCGGATCTCGGCCCTGTTCGAGCGCCTGCCCTCGCGCCCGCCGGGGATCCACCCCTCGGCGGTGATCGACCCCAGCGCCGAAGTCTCGCCCGAGGCCCACATCGGCCCCTTCGTCTCCATCGGCGCGCGCAGCAGGATTGCCGCCGGCTGCGTGGTCGGCCCCGGCTGCGTGATCGGCGACGACTGCGAGCTGGGCGAGGGCTGCGAGCTGCAGGCGCGGGTCACCCTCTACACCCGGGTGCGGCTGGGCAAGCGCGTGCGCATCCTGCCCGGCGCGGTGCTGGGCGCGGCCGGCTTCGGCCTGGCCATGGATGCCGGGCGCTGGATCAACGTGCCGCAGCTGGGCGGGGTGGTGGTCGGCGATGACTGCGAGATCGGCGCCAACACCTGCATCGACCGCGGCGCCCTGGACGACACCGTGCTCGAGGAGGACGTGCGGATCGACAACCTGGTCCAGATCGCCCACAACGTCCACATCGGCGCCCACACCGCCATGGCCGGCTGCTCCTCGGCCGCCGGCAGCGCGAAGATCGGCCGCTACTGCCTGATCGGCGGCGGCGCCGGCGTGCTTGGCCACCTGGAAGTGGCCGACAAGAGCACCGTGACCGCGATGTCGCTGGTCACCCATACCCTCCGCGAGCCGGGCGTGTACTCCTCGGGCACCCCGCTCACCGACAACCGCACCTGGCGGAAGAACGCCGCCCGGTTCAAGCAACTGGACGCGCTGGCCCGCAAGGTCAACGCCTCCTCCCAGGACAGTCCCGAATGAACGAAACCGTGCACCTGCCCATCGACGTCACCACCATCCAGACGCTGATCCCGCACCGCTACCCGTTCCTGCTCGTCGACAAGGTCGTGGACCTGGACATCGAGGGCAAGCGCATCGTCTGCCACAAGAACGTCACCATCAACGAGCCGTTCTTCCAGGGCCACTTCCCGGCCCAGCCGATCATGCCCGGCGTGCTGATCATCGAGGCCCTGGCCCAGGCCGGCGGCGTGCTGACCCAGCTCACCCTGGGCCGCAACGCCCAGTCCAAGCTGTTCTACATGGTCAAGGTGGAGAACGCCCGCTTCAGCAAGCAGGTGGTGCCCGGCGACGTGCTGGAGCTGCACGTGATGGTCAAGCGGGTGATCCGCAACATGGCCGTGTACTACGGCGAGGCCAAGGTCGGCGGCGAGATCGCCGCCTGCGCCGAGGTGCTGTGCGCCGGCACCCGCGAATAAGCGGGCCGGCCGGAGTCCTTCCCCCATGAGCACTTCCCCCCTCATCCATCCCACCGCCGTGATCGACCCCTCCGCCCGCCTGGGCGAGGGCGTCAGCGTCGGCCCGTTCACCGTGATCGGCGCGGAGGTCGAGATCGGCGACGGCTGCCAGATCGGCCCGCACTGCAGCTTCACCGGGCCGACCCGGATCGGCCGTGGGAACCGCTTCATCGGCCATGTCGCCGTGGGCGGCGAGCCGCAGGACAAGAAGTTCGCCGGCGAGCGCACCGAGCTGGTGATCGGCGACCGCAACGTGTTCCGCGAGTTCGTCACCCTCAACCGCGGCACCGGCGGCGGCGGCGGCGTCACCCGCATCGGCGACGACAACTGGATGCTGGCCTACACCCACGTGGCCCACGACTGCATCGTCGGCAACCACTGCGTGTTCTCCAACAACACCACCCTGGCCGGCCATGTCACCGTGGGCGACTGGGTGATCATCAGCGGCTTCGCCGGCGCCCACCAGTTCTGCCGGATCGGCGACCACGCCTTCCTCGGCATGGGGGCACTGGTCAACGGCGACGTGCCGCCGTTCACCATGATCGGCGGCAACTCGCTGGGCCGCCCGCGCGGGATCAACAGCGAAGGCCTCAAGCGCCGCGGCTTCGACCCCGAGCGCATCGCCGCGATCAAGCGCGCCTACCGCACCCTGTACGTGGCTGGCCTGCCGCTGGCCGAGGCCCGCGAGCAGCTGGCCGCCCAGGCCCAGGCCAGCGACGACGTGCGCCAGTTCCTGGACTTCATCGAAGGCGGCGAGCGGCCGCTGCTGCGCTGAGCCGCCGTGGCGAGCATGACCCTGCCCGAGCCGGCCCCGGCCCCGCCACGGGCGGGGCGCCCGCGCGTCCTCCTGGTGGCCGGCGAGACCTCCGGCGACCAGCTTGGCGCCGGCCTGGTCCAGGCCCTGCGCCAGCGCTTTCCCGGCGCCAGCTTCGCCGGGATCGGCGGCGACGCCATGCGCGCGGCCGGCATGGAAACCTGGCACGACGCCAGCGAGCTGGCGGTGATGGGCCTGGCCGAGGTGCTGCGCCACCTGCCGCGCCTGCTGTGCCTGCGCCGCCAGTTCCGCGAACGCGGCCTGGCCTGGCAGCCGGACGTGGTGGTCGGCATCGACGCCCCGGACTTCAACCTGCCGGTGGAGCGCTGGTTCAAGCAGCGCGGCATCGCCACAGTGCACTACGTCAGCCCCTCGGTCTGGGCCTGGCGCGAGAAGCGCGCCGGGAAGATCGGCGCCAGCGCCGACCGGGTGCTGTGCCTGTTCCCGATGGAGCCGCCGATCTACGCCCGCCACGGCGTGGACGCGCGCTTCGTCGGCCACCCCATGGCCGATGCCATGCCGCTGCAGCCCGACCGCGCCGCCGCGCGCGCCGCGCTGGGCCTGCCCGACAACATGCCGGTGCTGGCGGTGCTGCCGGGCAGCCGCATGGGCGAGATCCAGCGCCTGGGCGAAACCTTCCTGGCCGCGGCCTGGAAGGTATGCGAGTCGGTGCCCAACCTGCACGTGGTGGTGCCGGCGGCCAACGCCCGCTGCCGCGAGCTGCTGCAGCAGCAGCTGTCGGCCTCGCCACTGCCGCTGCGCCGCTCGCACCTGGTCGAGGGCCGGGCGCGCGAAGTGCTGGCCGCGGCCGACGTGGTCCTGCTCGCCTCCGGCACCGCCACCCTGGAAACCATGCTGTCCAAGCGGCCGATGGTGGTCGGCTACAAGGTCGCGCCGCTGACCTACCGCATCGTCAAGGCCCTGGGCCTGCTCAAGGTCGACCGCTACGCCCTGCCCAACGTGCTGGCCGGCGAGGACCTGGCCCCGGAGCTGATGCAGGACGACTGCACTCCCGACGCACTGGCCGCCGCCGTGCTGCGCTGGTTCCAGGAGCCGGCCGCGGCCGCGGTCCTGCAGCCGCGCTACCAGGAGCTGCACCGGCAGCTGCGCCAGGACGCCTCGGCCTCCGCGGCCGAGGCCATCGCCACCCTGCCGCGCCTGCAGGCGGCACTGGAGCGGGCATGAGGCCCGGCTCCCGCCGCCGCGCCATGTCCGCGACCCAGGCCCCGGACATGTTCGCCATCGACCGCAGCCGCCTGCGCGTGGCCGGGGTGGACGAAGCCGGGCGCGGCCCGCTGGCCGGTCCGGTGGCGGTCGCCGCGGTGATCCTGGACCCGGCGCGGCCGATCCAGGGCCTGGATGATTCCAAGAAGCTCAGCCACGCCCAGCGCGAGACGCTGTACCCGCTGATCCTCGAACGCGCGGCCGCCTGGCATATCGAGATGGTGCCGGTGGAGGAGATCGACCGGCTCAACATCCTGCACGCCACCCTGGAAGGCATGCGCCGCTGCGTGCTGGCCCTGGGCGACCAGGTCGAACTGGTGCGGGTGGACGGCAACCGGGTGCCGCCGCGGCTGCCCTGCATGGCCGAGGCCCTGGTCGGCGGCGATGCCCTGGAACCCTGCATCAGCGCCGCCTCGATCCTGGCCAAGGTCGCTCGCGACCGGCTGATGTGCGAACTGCACCAGCAGCACCCGGACTACGGTTTCGACGTGCACAAGGGCTACCCCACCCCGGCCCACCTGGCCGCCCTGGTCCGCCACGGCCCCTGCATCCACCACCGCCGCAGCTTCGCCCCGGTGCGCGAGGCCCTGGCCCGGATGCAGCAGCCGGCCCGGCCCGAGCCGGAAGCAACCGCACTGGCCTGAGCCGGCGCCCTCTCCATCGGGAGGGAGAGGGGATCAGCCGCAAATCCTTACGCCGCGCCGGCAATCCGCCCGCGGCCAGACCATGAACGGAAAACCCCGGGGCCAGCCCGGGGTGTGTCCAGCGCAAGGCGGCTGCGCCCAGCCGTGCCGGCGGGCCGCGCCGCCGCGTTACTGCCGGCGCACCGCCTGGACCACGTTGAGCCGGCGCAGGCGGCGGATGACCTCGGCCAGGTGGGTGCGGTCGCGCACCTGGATGGCGAAGCGCAGCTGCGCGGCGTTGCTGTCCCGGTCCAGGTAATCCACCCGCTCGATGTTGGAATTGCTCTGCGCCACCGCCGCGGCCAGCTGCGCCAGCACGCCGGTGTGGTTTTCCACGTCCACGATCAGCGAGGTGTCGTAGTCGCCGCTGACGTTCGGGTCCCAGTCGATCGGCACCCAGCGTTCGGGCGACTTGCGGAACTCGGCCAGGTTGGTGCAGTCCAGGCGGTGCACCACCACGCCCTTGCCGGCGGTGTGGTAGCCCATGATCTCGTCGCCCGGGATCGGCTGGCAGCAGTTGGCGAAGCTCACCACCCCGCCCTCGGTGCCGTTGATCAGGATCTTCTCCTGGGCGTGCTTGGAATGGCTGCCGCCGCGCAGCTCGGCGTAGGCCATCAGCGCCTGCGCGGCCTGGCTGGGCATCCAGTTGCCCAGCGCCACCTCGGCCAGGAAGGCCTCCAGGCGCGGGAAGCGGTGTTCGACCAGGAACGACTCCAGGCGCTTGGGCGGCAGCCGTTCCAGCGAGCTGCCCATCGCCTCCAGCGCGCGGTCCAGCATGCGGTGGCCCAGCTGCACCGCGTCCTCGTGCTCGAGCTGCTTGAGCTGGTGGCGGATGGCGGTACGCGCCTTGCTGGTGACCACGAACTCCAGCCACTGCGGCTTGGGCGCGGCCGACTTGGCCGAGATGATCTCCACCGTCTGCCCGCTGGAGAGCTTGGTCTTCAGCGGCACCAGCTTCCTGTCCACGCGCGCGGCCACCGCGCGGTTGCCCACGTCGGTGTGCACCGCGTAGGCGAAGTCCAGGGCGGTGGAGTTGCGCGGCAGGGACAGGATCCGGCCCTTGGGCGTGAACAGGTAGACCTCGTCCGGGAACAGGTCGACCTTGACGTTCTCCAGGAACTCCAGCGAGGAACCGGCCGCGCGCTGGGATTCGATCAGCTCCACGATCCAGGCATGGGCCCGGGCCTGGGCGCTGTTGGGGCTTTCCCCGCCATGCTTGTAGGACCAGTGCGCGGCGATGCCGCGCTCGGCGATCAGGTCCATCTCCTCGGTGCGGATCTGCACCTCGATCGGCGAGCCATAAGGCCCGAACAGCACCGTGTGCAGGGACTGGTAGCCGTTGGCCTTGGGGATGGCGATGAAGTCGCGGAAGCGGCCGTCCAGCGGCTTGAACTGGGCGTGGACCGCGCCCAGGGCGCGGTAGCAGTCCGAGACGCTGCGCACCACGACCCGGAAGCCGAACACGTCCATCACCTGGTCGAAGCTCTTACCCTCGCCCTGCATCTTGTTGTAGATGCTCCACGGGGTCTTGATCCGGCTGACCAGGCGGTGCTCCAGGCCCTCGCGGGCCAGGCCCTGGCTCAGCTTGACCTCGACCTGGGCCATCGCCTCGCGGCGCACCACCGGCTGGCTGCTGATGTGCTTCTCGATGATGTCGTGGCGCCAGCGGTACAGCGCGCGGAAACCCAGGTTCTGCAGTTCGGACTTGACCAGGCTCATGCCCAGGCGCTGGGCGATGGGCGCGTAGATCTCCAGGGTCTCGCGGGCGATGCGCGCGCGCGCCTCCGGGCTCTGCGCGCCCAGGGTGCGCATGTTGTGCAGGCGGTCGGCCAGCTTGATCATGATCACGCGCAGGTCGCGCGACATGGCCAGCAGCATCTTGCGGAAGCTCTCGGCCTGGGCCTCCTTGCGGTCGCGGAACTTGAGCTTGTCCAGCTTGGTGACGCCATCGACCAGCTCGGCCACGTCCTCGCCGAACTGGCCGGCGATGTCGGCGCGGGTGAGCGGGGTGTCCTCGATGGTGTCGTGCAGGATCGCCGCGATCAGCGTCTCCACGTCCAGGCCCAGCTCGGCCAGGACCGTGGCCACGGCCACCGGATGGGTGATGTAGGGCTCGCCGGACTTGCGGGTCTGGCCGGCGTGCGCCCTGGCGCCCACGCGCCAGGCCTCGCGCAGCAGCGGCAGCTGCTCCCGGGGCAGGTAGGAGGCTGCGCGCTCCAGGGCGAGGACGTAGTCGGGCACCTCGTCGCCGGCGGGCGGCGGCACGGTTTCGACTGCCTGGGCGGATTGGCCTGGGTTCATGCTGAAAGACTAAGACAGCCGCCTGCCGGCGGCAATTCAAACCGGCGCCCAGGCACCGGCGCTGTCGAAACCATCGACGCGGCGGTGGCGATGCCTGCCGCCCCGGCTTCACAGCCGCCGTGCACGCTCCGCCCCCGGCAGCGCGTCCAGCTTGCCCAGCAGGGTCGACAGCTGGCCGTAGTCGCTCACCCGCAGGCGCATGCGCAGCTGCAGCCGGCCATCGTTACGCAGGTCGCTGCGGATGTCGGCCACGTGCGCATCCTCCTGGGCGATCAGGGTGGTGATGTCCTTGAGCAGCCACTTGCGGTCCACCCCGGACACCATCACGTCCACCTCGTAGCCGCCGCCGCTGGCCTGGCCCCACTCCACCGGCAGCACCCGCTGCGGCTGGGCGCCGGCCAGGCGGATGAAGGCGGCGCAGTCGGCGCGGTGCACGGTGACGCCGCGGGCGCGGGTCAGGTAGCCGGTGATCGGCTCGCCCGGCACCGGCTGGCAGCAGCGCGCCAGCTGCACCAGCAGGTTGCCCACCCCCTGCACGGTGAACCCGGCGTTCTGCTTGCGCCCGGTCTTGCGCGGCGCCGGACGCGGGGCCGGCGCCGGCACCGCCCCGGCCGCGTCGCGGGCGGCCTCGGCGGCGCGCTCCAGCTCGTGCAGGGCGCGGCCGACCTGGTGCGGGCCGACATCGCCCAGGGCGATCTGGATGTACAGGTCGTCCACCGACTCGGCGCGGAATTTCCGGGCCACCGGCGCCAGATCGGCGGCCTGCAGGCCCAGGCGCTTGAGCTCGCGCTCGAGCATCTCGCGGCCGGCGGCGACATTGCGCGAACGGTCCAGCTTGTGGAACCAGGCCCGGACCTTGTCGCGCGAGCGGCCGGAGGCGAGGAAG
>Ga0182792_1002380_pt1 | contig 13345 bp, 16 predicted proteins | sample Passage237B_FD_130497 | JGI IMG/M metagenome (GOLD analysis project Ga0182792, IMG submission 130497) | Cellulose adapted compost microbial communities from Newby Island Compost Facility, Milpitas, CA, USA - Passage2 37B (version 2) (version 2) ...
ACAGGAACGTGAAACGGGCTCGCGCCGATGATAGTGCAGATACCTGTGCGAAAGTAGGTCATCGTCAGACTACCCAACCCAGCAAAAAGCCCGCAGCTAAACAGCATGCGGGCTTTTTGCTTTCGCTCCACCAAAATGCACCACTCACCTTCGGACAAGACGCGCGTGACCGTCAGGTGGTGACACGTCCGCATCCGTGGCACCATCGCGCAGATTCGCGCGCGCAAAACGGTTCATCATGCAAAGTCCGTACAAAGGAAAATCCGGTCTCCGGCGTGTCTGGAATGCCTTCCATTACTCGCTCGATGGCTTGAAGGCCGCCTGGCGTCATGAGGATGCGTTCCGGCAGGAGGCGGTACTGGGCGCGTTCCTGATTCCGGTCGGGCTCTGGCTGGGAGAGGGCGGTGTCGAGAAGGCGCTGCTGGTTGGCAGCGTGGTTTTCGCGCTGATCGTCGAGATCCTGAATTCGGCCATCGAGGCAACCGTGGACCGCATCTCGCTGGAGGATCACGAGCTCGCCAAGCGTGCCAAGGACCTCGGCAGCGCGGCCGTGCTGCTGGCGCTGCTGCTCACGCTGATCGTCTGGGGTTTCGTCCTGATCGGCTGAGGGGCGGGGCGCTTCCCGCAGGGATGCCGCGTCCGCAAGGCGCGTGGCGCCGTGACTTCGCTCCCCGGCTGCGGCAGAATGGGCCGGATTTCCCGTTGGGTGTTCCCGCATGCAAGTCGATGTCCTGATCGTCGGAGGTGGTCTGGCCGGCGCGAGCCTCGCGGTCGCGCTGCGCGAGAGCCGCCTGCGCGTCGCGCTTGTCGAGGCCAGGGCGCCGACGCGCCCCGAGGGTACGGATCAGCGCATCTACGCGATCAGCCCCGCGAGCCAGGCCTTTCTGGAACGCATCGGGGTCTGGGGGCATCTGGACCCGCAGCGGCTGGTGCCGGTGTACGAGATGGCCATCCGCGGGGACGCGGGCGGCTCGCTCGACTTTTCCGCCTACGATGCCGGGCTGTCGGAGCTGGCGTGGATCGTCGAGTCCTCGGTCATGCACTGCGAGCTTTGGGAGACGCTGCGCCGCCAGCACAACGTGAGCCTGCTGTGTCCCGCGGCGCCGGAGCGCATCGAGTTCGGCCCGTCGGATGCCTGCCTGCATCTGGAAGACGGGCGCGCGGTGCGCGCGCGGCTGGTGGTCGGCGCGGACGGCGCGAACTCCTGGCTGCGCGAACAGGTCGGCATCACGGCCCGGGTGGCACCGTACGGCGAGTTGGGCGTGGTGGCGAACTTCCGGTGCGAGCGACCCCATCATCACGTTGCGCGGCAATGGTTCCGGGACGACGGCGTGCTCGCGTGGCTGCCGTTGCCGGGTTGCCGCGTGTCGATGGTGTGGTCGACGCCGGAGGCGCATGCCCGGGAGCTGCTCTCGCTGGACGCCGAGGCGCTCGCGGCCCGCGTGGCCGAAGCGGGCGGACACGCACTCGGGGGCATGCAGGTCGAGGGACCGGCGGCGGGCTTTCCGTTGCGCCTGCTGCGCGTCAGCGAGACGGTGCGGCCGCGCCTCGCGCTGATCGGGGATGCGGCGCACGCCATCCATCCGCTGTCCGGGCACGGCATCAATCTGGGCTACAGTGACGCCGCGGCGCTGTCGGCACGCCTGTGCGCGCTGCCGCAATGGCGGGATCCGGGCGATCTCCAGGTGCTGCGCGCGTATGCGCGCGAGCGTGCCGAGGAGCCGGCCTTGCTGCAGGGCGTCACGCACGCGCTGAACCGGCTGTTCCTGTCCGGCAGCCCGCTGCTTCGCGCGTTGCGCAACCAAGGAATGAACCTGACCGCGCAGCTGCCGGTCGTAACCAACGCGCTGGTGCGCTACGCCACCAACGGCCGTTTCTGAACCGGAGAACTCCATGTACAAAGCCGCTTCGCGCGCCCTGCTGTGCGCGCTCCTGCTCACCGCCGCATCGGCCGCGTCGGCCAGCGAGGATGCCGTCCGCAAGGCGATGAACGCCTTCATCGGCAAGCCCGTGGTCGAGAACGTGCGCAAGACGCCCTATGCCGGGCTGTACGAGGTGCAGCTCGACAGCGGCGAGCTGATCTACACCGACGAGAAGGTCGGCTTCATCATCGACGGGCGCATCATCGACACCGAGCGGCGCATCGACGTGACCGAGCAGCGCCGCAACGAGCTGATGGCGATCGACTTCTCGATCCTGCCGCTGGAGAACGCGATCAAGCAGGTGCGGGGCGACGGCTCGCGCATCATCGCGTCGTTCGAGGATCCGAACTGCGGCTACTGCAAGCGCCTGTGGAGCGAGCTCGAGCGGCTCGACAACATCACCGTCTACACCTTCCTGTATCCGCTGCTCGGCGAGGATTCCTACGTCAAGGCGCGCAACATCTGGTGCGCCAAGGACCGTGCCGCGACGTGGAACGCCTGGATGCTCGACAACCGCCAGCCGCCGAACGCGAGCTGTGACTTGGCGGCCGTCGAGGCCAACGTCAAGCTCGGCCGCAGCCTGCGTGTGCAGGGTACGCCGACGCTGTTCTTCGCCGATGGCCGCCGCGTGGGCGGCTTCCTGCGCGGCGATCAGCTCGAGCAGGTGTTCAGCGAGATCAAGTGACGACCGGCCGGGGCGACCCGGCCGCGTTCATTGGCCCGGCTGCATGCCCTTGGGCAGCAGCACCCACATCCGCCCGGTCTGACGCATGCGCCCGGCCTGCTCCCCGGCCTCCGGGCCACTTCCCCAGTAGAAATCCGCGCGCACGGCGCCCTTGATCGCGCTGCCGGTGTCCTGCGCCAGCATCAGGCGTTGCAGCGGCCGTTCGGACAGCGGGTGGGTCGTGGCGAGGAACACCGGCGCACCGAGCGGGATGTAACGCGGGTCGGTGGCGATGCTGCGGCCGGCCGTCAGCGGCACGCCCAGCGCGCCGACGGGGCCGTCGTCGGTCAGCGGCAGCTCGCGGAAGAACACATAGCTGGGATTGGCGTTGAGCAGCTCCTGCAGGCGCGCGGGGTGGTTGCGCGCCCATTCGCGGATGCCCTGCATCGAGGCCTGTTCCAGCGCCAGCTCGCCGCGCTCGACGAGCCAGCGGCCGATCGATGCGTAGGGGTGACCGTTGTGCTCGGCGTAGCCGATGCGCACGCGCGAGCCGTCCTCGAGGCGCAGCTGGCCCGAGCCCTGCACCTGCAGGAAGAACAGGTCGATCGGATCGGCCGCCCAGAACAGCACCTCGGCCGGGAAGGCCTCGCCCATCGCGGCGATCTCGGCGCGTGACCAGTACGGTACGAGCCGGTTGCCGACGAGCCGTCCGCGCAGGCGCAGATGGCGCAGGTCGGGGTGCTGGCCGGCGAGCTCCACCGAGATCATGTCGGTCGGCGGACCGTACACGGGCCAGCGGTAGCGTTCGCCCGGGCGACGGCTGCCGTCGATCACGGGTTCGTAGTAGCCGGTGACCATGCCCTCGCGGCCGTGGTCGGCATTGACGGCCTGCCACGGCGTGAAGTGCTTCTCGAAGTAGCGGCGGGCCTGACGGTTGGACGGCGTGTCGCCGAGGGCGCGGGCCGCGTCGCAGACCTCGCGCCATTCGGGCCTGCGGCCGATGGCCGAGCAGGTGCGCAGCAACGCCGGCCAGGCTTCCGCGTGACGGTCGGCGCTCCAGCCCGGCAGGTCGTTCCAGCGAGCTGGCTGCAGCGGTTCGGCCGGCGGTGGTTCCGGGGTCTCGGCCCCGGGGCACACCGGACAGACCGGGCAGGCGGGCGGCGGCGGGCACTGGTCGGCCGTGGCGGCGCCTGCCGGAAACAGCAAAAGGGCGGTCAGCAGGACGCGGACGGACACTGGTTTCATGAGGGCTTCAGGTAAACTGGCGGATTGCGCAACGACAGTATACGGGCCGCCCTGGCCCGGAGGGGCGAACATGTGGGTGATTCTCCTCGAAGCCGCCATCGCGCTGCTTCTGCTTCTGCTCATCGTGTGGTTCACGCTGCCCAGTCGGCGCAAGGACAAGCAACAGGACAAAGACCGCAATGAATGAACTCGCTAGTTTCCTCGCCCGTGCCGAGCAGCTGCTCGCGCGGGTCGAACGCCTCCTTCCGTCCCCTCCCGAGGAACCGGACTGGAAATCCGCCGTGGCCTTCCGCTGGCGCCGTCGCGAAGGCCGCGCCTGGCTGCAGCCCGTCAGCCAGCCGCACAAGATCCGCCTGAAGGACCTGTGCGACATCGATGAGCAGAAGGAACGCGTCGACCTCAACACCCGGCAGTTCGTCGAGGGCCGCTTCGCCAACAACGTGCTGCTGACCGGTGCCCGCGGCACCGGCAAGTCCTCGCTCGTGAAGGCCGTGCTCAACGCGTACTCGAAGAAGGGCCTGCGCCTGATCGAGGTCGACAAGGACGACCTCGTGGATCTGCCGGACATCATCGAGATGGTGCAGAACCGTCCCGAGCGCTTCATCGTGTTCTGCGACGACCTGTCCTTCGAGGACGCCGAGCCGGGCTACAAGGCGCTCAAGAGCGTGCTCGACGGCTCGGTGTCGGCGCTGCCGGACAACGTGCTGATCTACGCCACGTCGAACCGCCGTCACCTGATGCCGGAGTACCACGACGAGAACCAGCAGACCCGCCACGTCGGCGGCGAGATCCATCCGGGCGAGGCCGTCGAGGAAAAGGTGTCGCTGTCCGAGCGCTTCGGCATGTGGATTTCCTTCTACCCGTTCTCGCAGGAGGAGTATCTCAAGATCGTCGCCCACTGGCTCAAGACCTACGGCATGGACCGCAAGGCCATCGAGGCCGCGCGTCCGGAGGCCCTGCAGTGGGCGCTGCAGCGCGGTTCCCGCTCGGGCCGCGTGGCCACCCAGTTCGCGCGCGACTACGCCGGCCGCGCGGGTCTGGTTTGAGTCGATGAGCAAACGTGTGGAAGTTGCCGCGGGCGTGCTCGTCCGCGGTGACGGCGCGTTCCTGCTCGGGCGCCGTGCGCCCGGAACCTTCTATCCCGGCTACTGGGAATTCCCCGGCGGCAAGGTCGAGCCCGGCGAGGACGCCGCGACCGCGCTGGCGCGCGAGCTGGACGAGGAACTGGGCATCCGTGTCCGCCACGTCGAGCCGTGGATCGTGCGCCGCCACGACTACGAGCACGCGCAGGTCACGCTGCGCTTCTTCCGCGTCGACGCGTGGGACGGCGAGATCGACGACCGCGTGCATGACGCGCTGGCCTGGCAGCGGCCGGGCCGTTGCGAGGTCGCGCCGATGCTGCCCGCCAACGGTCCCGTGCTCAAGGCGCTGGCGCTGCCGGCGTTCATGGGCATCACGCACGCCGTCGAGATCGGCACGGACGCGCAGCTGCGCGCCATCGAGCGCGCGCTCGCGGACGGGCTGCGGCTGATCCAGATCCGCGAGCCCGGCATGGCGGACGAGGCGCTGCGTGCCTTCGCGGCCGAGGTCGTGGCCCGGGCGCGTGAGCACGGGGCGATCGTCGTCGTCAATGGGGATGCGGACGTCGCCCGCTCCGCTGGCGCCGACGGCGTGCATCTGAAGGGCTCGCGGCTGGCCGCGTGCACGTCCCGGCCGGATTTCGAATGGGTCGGCGCGTCCTGCCACACGCGCGCGGAACTCGAGCGGGCAGGTGCGCTGGGGCTGGACTACGCGCTGCTTGGGCCGGTGCGGCCCACGCTTACGCATCCGGACGCGAAGGGCATCGGCTGGGAGAACTTCGGGGCGCTGGTGGCCGATCTGCCGCTGCCGGTGCTGGGCCTCGGCGGTCTGGGGCCGCGGGACGTGGCCGAGGCGCGCGCGCGCGGCGGGCACGGCGTCGCGTCGATCCGCTCGGCCTGGCCGGACTGATTCAGTCGCGTGCCGGAGGCTCGCTCTCGTCGGGCGGAGACTCGGCCGGCACGCGGTATTCCTCCGAGGCCCAGGCGCCCAGATCGAGCTCGCGGCAGCGCGCCGAACAGAACGGGCGCCAGCGGCTCTCCGGCACCCATTGCACGGGTTGGCTGCATTGCGGGCATTTGACGGTCAGGGGCGGCTTGGCGGCCATCTCAGATGCTGCAGAAAGTCAGGCCGAAGGGCACGTCGCGCTCGGTCGGACGCGGGCGGGCCAGCGTCTCCGGGCACAGGAAGCGGATGTTGAGCGCGAACTTGTTGGCGCTGATCTCCGGCACCGCACGGATGCCGGGATCGACGGTCACGCGCGCGAGCTGCGCCGTGCGGCCGGTCATCGTCAGCTGATGGCAGCCGTTGCGCGCGATCAGCGACTCGGTGTGGCCGCTGCCGCGCAGCAGGCGCAGCACGATGGCGGTGCCGTCGCGGATCGGCAGCATCGGCGCGATCCAGCCGGTCAGGTCGTGACGGCGCGTGGCCGCGTCGCGGTTGAGCCAGTAGTGGTACGAGGGCAGGTCGAACTGGCACACGCCGCCGGGGATCACGGCGCGCGAGCGGATCGCCATCAGCCACTCGTTCTCGCGCAGGTACTGACCGATCTTGCCGGCCATGGCCTGCAGCGACGCCGAGGCCTGCTCGATCTCGTAGAGCACGCCCTCGAGCACGTCTTCGGAAATCTCGGGATTGTTGCGGAAGCCGATCAGGATCTGGCGCTGGCGCTCCAGTTCCTGCATCAGGTCGACCTTCAGTTCGGTGCGGCCGGCGACCTCCAGCACATCGAACAGCGTGATCAGCGCGACGTGGTGTTCCTGCGGGCCGTCACTGCGGCAGAAGTGCTCGAGGCGGGCGTACAGATCCTCGAGACGCAGCAGGGTGCGAATGCGTTCGTTCAGAGGATATTCGTAACTCGTCACTGCGTCGCGCCCGTTGCGTGGATGGCCTGAAACAGGGTTCAGCGCCGGATGATAGCACAGCGAAAACGGCGTCCTTCCCGTGGTTTCAGCCGGTTGCAAGCTCGAGGTACTGCCGGTGCAGTGCGTCGATGCGCCGGTGCAGCGCGTCGAGGCTCCCGCTGTTGTCCACGACGTCGTCTGCGGCCGCCAGACGCGCCTGCCGGCTCGCCTGCGTGGCCATGATCGCGCGCACCTGGTCGGCCGTCAGGCCGCTGCGCGCGATGACGCGTCGCACCTGTTCGTCCTCGGGGCAGTCGATCACGCACACGCGGTCGCAGCGCGACTGCCAGTGGCCGGACTCGATCAGCAGCGGCACGGCCAGCACCACGTAGGGTGACGGGGCGGCGGCGCAGCGGCGCGCGCTCTCGGCACGGATCATCGGGTGCAGGATGGTTTCGAGGCGCTTGCGGGCGGCCTCGTCACCGAACACGCGTTCGCGCATCGCGGCGCGGTCGAGCGATCCGTCGGCCGCGATCACGCCGTCGCCGAAGGCCTCGCGGATCGGGCCGATGGCTTCGCCGCCCGGCGCGGTCAGCGCGTGGGCGATGGCGTCCGTATCGACGACCTCCGCGCCCAGCGCGGCGAAGCGCGCGGCCGCGGCGCTCTTGCCGCTGCCGATGCCGCCGGTCAGGCCGACGATGAAGGGGCGGTCGCGGCGCGTCACGGCGAGCAGGCGCGGCGGGTGTCCGGTCCGAGCCAGGATTCGATCGCGCCGGCGAGCGTCTCGACGGATAACGGCCCGCCGCGGAATTCGACCCAGAAGCGGCCGATCGTGCCGGGGATGATCTCGGCGCTGGTGAATCCCTTCTCACGCAGCGAGGCGAGCCGCTGCAGGGCGGCGTTCTCGGTCGAGAACAGCCCGAGCGAGATCGACCAGCGGTTCGGGCCTTCGCCACGAATGATGTACATGTCGTCGACGCCGCGGGCGCGCAGCGTGCGCAGCCGCTCCTCGGCCGCGTCCTGGCTGGCCGCCGGGGGGATGCGCACGCGCCAGTGCGTCGGCTCTTCCAGCGTCTGGCGACTCACGGTGAAGCGCCCGGTCTGGTCGGCGATGCGGATGGCCTCGTCCAGCCCGGCGAGACCGCGCACGATGTAGGCTGCGCAGCGCTCGGCCTCGACCGGCACGGACGGCGCGACCGGGGCGGGAGATGCCGTGACGACGGGGGCAGCGGCAGGTGCTTCGGCTCTCGGCACGGGAGCCGGAGAGGGTGTTGGTGCAGGGCGAGGCGCCGGGGCGACCGCAGCATCCGTGCGGCCGCCGATCTCGATCGCGTCGGGGCGGATCTGGTTGGTCAGGCGCTCCGGCTCGCCGCGCGTCGCCGGGCTGCCGAGCCAGCCCATGCGCCCGCCCGCGAAGGCGACGACATTGAGCAGGATCAGCACGAGCAGCAGCGAGCGCAGCGACATGGGGCGCACTTTAACCCATGCGGGATGATTTTCCGACGGGGGTCAGTCTGCGCCCGTCTCGGCGTATACGGCGAGACCGCGCAGCACGAGGTTGTCGACGCGCCTCCGGGGCAGCGTCAGCAGCGGCTCGACCCGGGCGGCGTTGCCACCGGCGAGCAGGCACAGCGCGTCCGGTTCGCCGGCGAGCCGCGCGAACATGCGTTCGATGGCGCCGGCCTGCGCATACAGGCAGCCGGTGACGATGGCCTCGTCCGTGCTGCGCGGGGCGTCGGCGGGGATCCCGTCGGCGAGCGGCAGGCGGGCGGTGTCGCGCGCGAGCGCGGCGCGCATCAGCTGCTCTCCGGGCAGGATCAGCCCTCCCTGGAACACGCCCTGCGCGTCGAGCACGTCCACGGTCGTCGCCGTGCCGGCGCAGACCACGAGGCAGGGGCCGCGGTGCAGCGCGCGCGCCCCGATCAGGGCGGCCCAGCGGTCGGCGCCGAGCTGGGCCGGTTCGCGGTAGAGACTGGTGACGCCGCAGGCCCGCGCGGACGAGCGCAGCCAGCGCAGCGGAGCGCCGTGCGCCGCGGCGATGGTGGCGAGTGCCTCGCCCAGCGCCTCGTGGGAGACATTGACGCCCAGCGCCGCGGTCAGTGTCTTGCCGTGCAATGCCCCGCGCAGCGCGTCGAGTTCGGCGTGCAGGCAGGCGCCTTCCTGCCAGGCGTCGCCGGCGACCAGTGCCCACTTGATGCGCGTGTTGCCGACGTCGAGCAGCAGCCTCATGCGGTGCTCCTCAGCGAGACGTCGCCGGCGAGGACGCGGTGCGTGCCCTCGGCGTCGCGCAGCAACAGCGCGCCGTCGGTATCCACGCCGGTACACTGACCGGTCTGCTCGCCGTGATCGCCGATGACGCGCACGGCCTGGCCGGCGAAGGCGTCGCGCGCCTGCCAGGCTTCGCGTGCGGCGGCGAAACCCTGTTCGGCGAACGCCTGCAGCCGGTCGTCGAGATGCAGCAGCAGGGCCGCGAGCACGGCCTCGTCGCCCGGGTCGGTGTCGAGGTGGTCGCACAGCGCGGTGGCGCCGGGCGGAAGCGCGTCCGGCGTGCCGCGCAGGTTCAGGCCGATGCCGATGATGGCGCGGCGGGTGCCCTGCGGGCCGGTGCCGAGTTCGATCAGGATGCCGGCGAGCTTGGCGCCGCCCGCCAATACGTCATTGGGCCATTTGAGGGCGATGCCGCGCGCGCCGAGGGATTCCAGCGCCTCGGCCACGGCCAGTCCGACGACCAGCGACAGCCCCGCCGGCGCGGTGCCGGGCGGCAGCGCCCATGAGCAGGAGAAGGTCAGTCCGCTGCCGGGCGGGCTCTGCCAGGGGCGGCCACGCCGGCCGCGTCCGGCGCTCTGCCGGCCGGCCACGACCACGCCGATGCCCGGGGTGGCCGGCCGTGTGGCGAGCACGTCGTTGGTCGAGGTGCAGTGGTCGACGTACTCGACGTCGAAGCGCGCCCGGCGGCTGCCGAGCCGCGCGGCCAGCGCCTGCAGCGAGAAGCGTTGGGTGTCGGTCACGCCGGCGGACTCCGCGTGCAAAGCGCGCATTATCGGGCAAGCCCGCGCGGCGGGCCAGCCGGACGGATGTCAGTGCAGGCCGGGTTCCGATCCGTGCCGGACGTCCTCGATGTCCAGATCCTGGATCTTGCGCGTGATGGTGTTGCGCCCGATGCCGAGCAGCTGCGCGGCCTCGATCTTTCGTCCGCCGGTGGCGACCAGCGCGCGGCGGATCAGCGTGCGCTCGAAGCTCTGCGACAGGCGGTCGAAGACCTCGCCGGGATGGCTGGCGAGCAGGCGATCCACGTCGTGCGCGAGGCTGTCGGTCCAGTCCGAGGCCGGCGCGGTGCTTCCCTGCTCGCGCAGCTCGGGCGGCAGGTCGGCCAGTTCGACGACCTGGCCGGGAGCCATCACCGTGAGCCAGTGGCAGACGTTCTCGAGCTGGCGCACGTTGCCGGGGAAAGGGTAGCCCTGCAGGTGGCGCAAGGCGGCCTCGGAGATGCGCTTGGGCTCGACGCCCAGCTCCTGCGCGCTCTTCTGCAGGAAGTGGCGGACAAGGATGGGAATGTCCTCGCGGCGCTCGCGCAGCGGCGGCAGGCGCAGGCGGATGACGTTGAGGCGATGGAACAGGTCTTCGCGGAACAGGCCCTGACGCACGCGCTCTTCCAGATCCTGGTGGGTCGCGGCGATCACGCGCACGTTGGCCCGGATGGGCTGCTGGCCGCCGACGCGGTAGAAGTGGCCGTCGGACAGCACGCGCAGCAGCCGCGTCTGCAGTTCGGCCGGCATGTCGCCGATCTCGTCGAGGAACAGCGTGCCGCCCTCGGCCTGCTCGAAGCGGCCGCGGCGCTGCGTGGCGGCCCCGGTGAAGGCGCCGCGCTCGTGGCCGAACAGCTCGGATTCGAGCAGGTCGCGCGGGATCGCGGCGGTGTTGATCGCGATGAATGGGGCGTCGCGGCGCGGGCTGTGGCGGTGCAGGGCGCGGGCGACGAGTTCCTTGCCGGCGCCGGACTCGCCGTTGATCAGCACCGTGGCGTGCGATTGCGCGAGGCGGCCGATGGCGCGGAACACCTCCTGCATGGCCGGCGCCTGACCGAGGATCTCCGGCGCGACCGTGCTGTCCTCGGTTGCACCGTCATGGTGCGTGCGCTGCTCGAGCGCGCGGCGCACGAGCGCCACGGCCTGGTCCACGTCGAAAGGTTTGGGCAGGTATTCGAAGGCGCCGCCCTGGAAGGCGGACACGGCGCTGTCCAGGTCCGAGTAGGCAGTCATGATGATGACCGGCACGTCGGGGTGCTGTGATTTCATGCGGCGCAACAGGTCGAGTCCGGACTGTCCCGGCATGCGGATGTCGGACACCAGCACGCTCGGCGGCGGGGCGTCGTCGTCCAGCGCGGCGATGGCGTCGGTCGCCGACGTGAAACTCTCGTAGTCGATTTCCTCCCGCGTCAGGGCCTTTTCGAGCACCCAGCGGATGGAGCGGTCATCATCGACGATCCAGACGGTATTCATTTTTCGATGCACTATTCTGGTGCGCACGGCACGGAGGCTATGCGCGGTTGGAAATCGGCAGCAGCAGCGAGAAGCAGGTGCGGCCCGGCTGGCTCTGCACGTCGATCATTCCCTGATGCTGCTCAATGAAGCTCTGCGCGATGGACAGGCCCAGACCGCTGCCGCCCTCGCGCCCCGAGACCAGCGGATAGAAGATCTTGTCGAGGATCTCCTCCGGGATTCCGGGGCCGTTGTCGATCACTTGCAATTCCAGTGCCAGCTTGTAGCGGCGCTTGGCCAGCGTGACCTGGCGCGCGACGCGCGTGCGCAGCAGGATCTCGCCGTTGCCGTCCATCGCCTGCGCGGCGTTGCGCGTGATGTTCAGGATGGCCTGGATCAGCTGTTCGCGGTCCGCGGTCAGTTCCGGCAGGCTCAGGTCGTAGTCGCGCTTGACCGTGACCTGCGGGAACTCGGCGAGGATCAGCCGGCGCACGCGTTCGAGCACGTCATGGATGTTGATCTGCGCCGGGCGCATGATGCTGTGCGCGGAGAGCAGCCGGTTCATCAGGTCCTGCAGGCGGTCGGCCTCGGCGATGATGACCTCGGTGTACTCGCGCAGCACCGGGTCGGTCAGCTCGCGCTCGAGCAGCTGGGCCGAGCCGCGGATGCCGCCGAGCGGGTTCTTGATTTCGTGCGCGAGGTTGCGGATCAGTTCCCGGTTGGCCTGCTGTTGCTGCAGCAGCTGTTCCTCGCGGGCCACGCGCAGCTGGGCGTCGATGGGACGGAACTCGAGCAGCAGGGCCACGCCGTCGGCTTCGGCCGGGGTGACGGTACAGTCGAGGCGCAGAGGCTCGCCGTCGGGGCGGGGCACCTTGATGTCCTGCCCGGTGTAGCTCCAGTTCTGCCGCAGGGCGTTGTCGAGCGCGGCTTCCAGCGTCGGCGACTTGCCGAGCAGGCGGTGCAGCGGCATGCCGACGAATTTGCGGTGGCTGACGGCGAACAGGTTCTCCGCGCCGGGGTTCAGGTAGCGGATGATCTGCTTGTCGTCCGTCAGCACGACGGCCGACGAGAGCAGGTCGAGCCCGGCGAAGGGGCTTTGCGGACGCAAGGCGGATACGTTCTGCGGCATGGTCATCGGATCGGTGGTTTGCCTGAATCAAGCAATATCCGGACCATTGGCCGACACGTCATCGCAGGCGTGACATCTCCCGCTTGAGCGCCTCGATGTTGCGCTCGTGCAGCTCGACCTGGTCCTTGTAGGGCTGGATGCGCGCGTTGCGCTTGGCACCGTTGATGCCGCCCCCGATATTGCGCTCCTCCGGCGGATACAGCGCTTCCTGCGCCTCCAGCTCGGCGCGCGCGTGTTCCAGCGCGGCCTGCTCGGCGCGCAGCTCCTGGTCGAGGATCTGGCCTCGTTCGCTGTCGCGGGCCCGCTGTGCTTCCGGCGACACCTTCGGGAAGTCCCCGGACGCGGCCGGCTTCGGCGGCGGCTTGTCCGTCGACGACGTGGGCGGGCTGACCGGCACCGAGGAAACCGGCAGGTCGTTGCCCAGTTTCTTGCAGCCACGTCCGAGGTTGCGGTCGTTGGTGTAGGTCACGCGACCGCGGTCGTCCACGCACTTGAACACCGTGGCGTGCGCGGCGCCACCGATCGTCAGCGCGATTCCGAGCAGCAGGATGCGAAGGGTCGTCATCGGGGTTCCGGTTGACCACCGGGCCTGGCCATGGCCCGGCCGAAGAGGTTGTCAAATGCATTGCGATTAGAACCCATAAAAAAGGGACGGGCAATGCCCGTCCCTTGTCGTTCAGAACATGTCGTGCGGCCTTCTTACAGGCTGTAGTACATGTCGAACTCGACCGGGTGCGTGGTCACGCGCAGACGGTTCACTTCCTCGCTCTTCAGCTCGATGTAGGCATCGATGAAGTCGTCCGAGAACACGCCGCCACGGGTCAGGAACTCGCGGTCCTTGTCCAGCTCGGCCAGCGCCTGATCCAGGCTGAAGCAGACGGTCGGGATCTTCGCGTCCTCTTCCGGCGGCAGGTCGTACAGGTTCTTGTCGGCCGGATCGCCCGGGTGGATCTTGTTCTGGATGCCGTCGAGACCGGCCATCAGCA
>Ga0182792_1002382_pt1 | contig 13341 bp, 8 predicted proteins | sample Passage237B_FD_130497 | JGI IMG/M metagenome (GOLD analysis project Ga0182792, IMG submission 130497) | Cellulose adapted compost microbial communities from Newby Island Compost Facility, Milpitas, CA, USA - Passage2 37B (version 2) (version 2) ...
CGCGTCGCGCGCATGATCGGGGAGCAGCTGGAGAAGTTCGCGGCCTCGCGCGACAAGGAAGTCGAGGCCAAGGCCCAGGCCGGCATCGCCGACTCGGCCACGCAGGCCGAGGCCGGCGCGGCGCCCGCGGCCCCGGCCTTCGACATCGCCAAGTTCGCCGGCATCTTCGCCGCCATCGGCCTGGCCGTCGGCGCGATCGGCTCCGCGCTGGCCGCCGTCGTCAGCGGCCTGCTGTCGCTGCCGCTGTGGCAGCTTCCGGTGGTGGCGCTGGCCGCGATCCTCGTGATCTCGGGCCCGTCGATGATGCTCGCCGCGCTCAAGCTGCGCCGCCGCAACCTCGGCCCGCTGCTCGACGCCAACGGCTGGGCCATCAACGCCCGCGCGCGCATCAACATCCCGTTCGGCGGCTCGCTGACCGGCATCCCGAAACTGCCGCCGGGCGCCTCGCGCTCGCTCGACGACCCGTTCGCCGACAAGCCGCGCCAGTGGCCGTGGTGGCTCGCGCTGATCCTGATCGTGATCGCCGCGGTCACCGCCTGGCAACACGGCCTCATCGGCTGATCCTGGCCCGCCTATACTCCAGTCATCGCCGGACGGCGGTGACTGGAGGTAGCCATGGCGCTCGATCAGGACATCCGCAAGCACGGTTTCCGCAAATGGCATGAGCGCCAGCTCCTGATCGGCCACACCTGGCTGGTCGTCACGCTGCTGGCGGCCATCGCCGCCTTCGCCACGCTCGAATCCTTCATCAACGCCGACCGCCTCGCCGCACGGCTCGCCAACCTGGCCGCCTTCGGCATCCTCGGCGGCGTCACCATCGTCGCGCTGCGCCGCTTCCTCGAACGGCTGATCCGCGCCCAGCGCGCCTCGCAGCAGGCCCGCTGCGCGCGCTGCGGGACCTGGGGCCGTCTGGAGATCCTGCCCGGACACCCGGGCGCCCGCTGGCTGCGCGTGCGCTGCCGCGAATGCGGCCACGACTGGCCGATGGACGGCCTGTAGACGCGCCTTTTACGCCCCGCCGCCGTGCAGCGCGTCGAGTCCGCTCGCGCGCAGCACGCGGCGCGTGACGGCGGCGTCGAGCACGCGCTCGCCGCCGGGGTTGAACAGCGCGAGCCGCGCGCGGGCGCGGGTGATGCCGGTGTACAGCAGCTCGCGTGTCAGGATGGGGCTGATGGTCTCGGGCAGCGCGAGCGCGACGGTGCCGAACTCCGACCCCTGCGACTTGTGCACGGTCATCGCGAACACCGTCTCGACCGCGCGCAGCCGGCTCGGCAGTACCCAGCGCACGCGGCCCGTGCCGGCCTCGACGAAGGCCACGCGCGGACGCAACGTGCCGTCGGCCTCGCGGCGCGCCAGCGTCACGCCGATGTCGCCGTTCATCAGGCCCAGTCCGTAGTCGTTGTGCGTCACCAGCACCGGCCGGCCGGCATACCACTCGTGACCGGTGTCGATCAGCCCGTCGGCGGCGAGCCAGCGCGCGATGCGGCGGTTGAGCCCCTCCACGCCCCAGTCCCCGCGTCGCAGCGCGCACAGCACCTGGAAGCCGGCATGGCCCGCGAGCACGCGGCGCGCGGCCTCGTCGGCCGCCGCGTCGTCGCCCTCGACCGGCGTGGTGGCGAGTTTGAGCCAGTCGCGCGTGCCGTCGCGCACGGCCGCGCGCAGCGCCGCCTCCGCGCCGGCCCCGGTCACGTACGCCAGATCGGCGTGGCCGGCCGCGAGCTCGGCGCGCACGGCCGCGGAATCGCCGGCGTTGACGGCCTCGGCCAGTCGCCCGATGCCGCTTCCCGCGTCGAAGCGGCGCGACACGCGCAGCATCACCACGGCCTGGTCGAGCGGCGTGCCGGCGGCGTCCACCATCGCGTCGGGCACCGTCTGCCCGCTGGCCTCGGCCAGCCACGCGGCGGTCTCCGGCGTGTAGTGCGCCTCGCGCGCGCGGGCGGCGAGCACCCCCAGCACCGCGCCGGCCTCGACCGAGGCGAGCTGGTCACGGTCGCCCAGCAGCACCAGCCGCGCCTGCGGCGGCAGCGCCGCGAGCACGGCGGCCATCATCTCGAGGTCGACCATCGAGGCCTCGTCGATGACGAGCACGTCGAGCGCGAGCGGCGTATCCGCGTCGTGGCGGAAGGCGCGCGCGTCGGGCCGCGCGCCGAGCAGGCGGTGCAGCGTCGTCACCGCGGTCGGGATCGCGGCGCGCACCGGTGCCGCCAGCTCCAGCGCCTCCAGCGCGCTGCCGATCGACACGTTGAGCCGCGCGGCGGCCTTGCCGGTCGGCGCCGCCAGCCGGATGCGCAGCGGCCGCGCCGGGTCGGCCTCGAGCGCGAGCGACTGCAGCGCCGCGAGCAGGCGCACGACGGTGGTGGTCTTGCCCGTGCCCGGTCCGCCGGTGATGACCGAGAACGCCCCGCGCGCGGCGAGCGCGCACGCGAACTTCTGCCAGTCGATGCCGTCGGACGGCTCGAACAGCCGGTCGAGCACGCACCGCACGGCCGGCGCCGGAGCGGCCGGGGGCCGCGCCAGCCGCTCCGAAACGGCCGCGATCACGGCCCGCTCGAAGCGCCAGTAGCGGCGCAGGTAGAGCCGGTCGCCGTCGAGCACCAGCGGCGTGTCGCCGTCGCCGCCGCCGACCAGCCGGGGATGGGCGAGCGCGGCGCGCCAGGTGGCGACGTCGACGCCGGCCAGCAGCGCGCGCGGCGTGCCGTCGGTCTCCTGCACGCCGTCCGGCGGCAGCGACAGCGCGAAGTCGGGGTCCGCCAGCGTGGCGGACAGGTCCAGGCAGGCATGGCCGCGTCCGAGCTGGTGACTGGCGAGCGCGGCCGCGAGCAGCAGCAGGCCCGGCGCGTCCGGCGCCTCGCGCCACAGGAAGCCGGCCAAGGCGGCATCCAGCGGGCGCAGCCAGCCGCGCGCGGCCCAGCGCTCGATGTGGGCGGCGATGTCGCGCGCCGGCGTGTCCGGCAGCGGCGTCACGGACAGGCAGGGAATCATGTCCGGCCTCCTGCGGGGTGGCGCCCTTGAAGGGCCGCGGACGGAATCGGCACGAGGGTCGTCACGCGGGCACCTCCGCGGAGAACAGGTCGTCCAGCGCCTCGATCAGCGCGCGCGGCGGCCGCTCGACGTGCACGCCGCGCGACGGCGCGTCGATGCCGCGCAGGAAGACGTAGGCCGCGCCGCCGACGTGGCGGTCGTAGTCGTAGCCCGGCAGGCGGGCGCGCAGCTGGCGGTGCAGCGCGAACAGGTACAGCACGTACTGCAGCTCGTAACGCTCCTCGAGCACGGCCGCGCGCATCGCCTCGGGCGTGTAGGCGGCCTCGGTCGGACCGAGCCAGCTCGACTTGTAGTCGACGACGTAGTAGCGCCCGTCGTGCTCGAAGACGAGGTCGATGAAGCCCTTGAGCATGCCCGACAGCCACCTCGGCTCCAGCGCCGGACGCGCCGCGCCGTCGAGCGTGTGCGCGCGCACAAGCGCGTCGAGCGCCGGCGTGTCGACGCGGCCGGCGGAGAGCCAGAATTCCAGCTCGGGGCTGAGCGCGGCCGCGTCGGCCAGCGCGCAGGCGCCGCCGTCGGGCAGCGGCAGCGGGGTCGTGATCAGCGTGCGCAGCCAGTCGGTCAGCGGCGCCTGCCATGCCTCCCAGCCGCGCGGTGCGAGCCGGCGGCCGACCTCGCCGGCGAGCCGGACGGGATCGGCGGCGACGGCGGCGAAGCCCTCGCGCGCGGCCCATTCGAGCAGATCGTGCAGGAAGGTGCCGGGCGCCGCGCCGCGCGGGAAGGCATGCACGCTGAACGGCGCGGGCCGCGCGGACCCGGCCTCCGGCTCGGGCTCGGCCAGCGCCTCGCGGAACACGTCCTCGTCCGGCGTGTCGGGCGTGCCGGACGTTTCGGGCGTGCCCTTGACGGTGCGCAGCGCCGAGTAGCTGGCGACCCACCACGGCTCGCGCGGCGCGGCGCGCGGCACGCGCGCGGCGGGCGCCACGTCCGGCGCGTCCGCGGGAGGCAGGCGGGCGTCGTCGCCCTCCGGTGCCGGCTCGACGACGATGCACGGACTGTCGCCCCACCGCTCGACGAGGCGGCGTTCCGCGTCCTCCGTGCCGGCGCCGCCGAGCAGGTGGCCCAGCGCGCTGCGCGCCAGCATCGCGGCCGGCGCGACGCCGATCCAGGTCGCGTGGCAGGCGCGGGTCAGCGCGACGTAGAGCTTGCGCACGTCCTCGGCCAGCCGTTCCTCGTTGGCCGCCGCGACGGCCGCGTCGTCGGCCGTCATCGACAGCTGAAGCCGGCCGTCGGCGTCGTGCCAGACCACGGGCGGCTTCTTCTCCATGTCGCGCGCGTGGGCGCCGAAGGGCAGGAAGACCAGCGGGTACTCCAGCCCCTTGGACTTGTGCACGGTGACGATCTGCACGAGGTCGGCGTCGCTCTCCAGCCGCAGCTGGGCCGGATGGTCGCCGCCCGGCATACCGCCGCCGTCGAGCGCCTCGGCACGCTCGGCGGCGAGGTGGCGGATCAGCGCGTGCTCACCGTCGAGGGCCTGGCTCGCCTGCTGCAGCAGTTCGGCCAGATGCAGCAGGTCGGTCAGCACGCGCTCGCCACCGTCGCGCGCGAGCAGGCGCGCCGGCACGCCGTGGTCGTGCAGCAGCCGGCGCAGCATCGGCAGCACGCCCCGCCGGCGCCACAGGTCGCGGTAGCCGCGGAAGCGCAGCACGGTGTCTTCCCAGGCGCGCTCGTCGTGATCCAGCCGCTCCAGCGCGGCCCAGTCCAGCCCCAGCGTGGCGGTGGCGAGCGCGCTGCGCACGCGGCGCGGCTCGTCGGGCTCGGCGCAGGCCAGCAGCCAGAGCTGCAGTTCGGCCGCCTGGTCGCTGGCGAACACTGAGTCGCGGCCCGACAGGTAGACGCTGGGCACGCCGCGCGCGGACAGCGCGCGACGCATCGTGGACGCCTCGGCGCGGTCGTTGACGAGCACGGCGATGTGCTCGGGACGCAGCGGGCGGAAGTCGTCCGGCCCGTCGAAGCCAGCACGCCCCTCGCGGCCGGCGGCGAGCAGCGCGCGGATCGTGCTCGCCTGCGCGGCGGCGATGTGCGTCCGGTCGGCCTCGCGCGTGCGGGCCTTGCCGTTGCCGCCGAGTGGCATGTACCACACCGTCAGCGCGGGCGGCGTCTCGCCGTCCACGACGAAACGCTCGGTGCGGCCGTTGGCCTCGGCCGGCACGAAGGGCACGGCGTCACGTCCGAAGCGGAAGGCCGCGCCGGGCACGTGCTCGGCGGAGTGGAAGCAGTGGTTGGTCGCCTCGACCATGGCTTCGGTCGAGCGGTAGTTGCGGTTGAGCGTGTAGAGCCGGTCCGCGCAGGCCCGGCGCGCGACCAGATAGGTGTGGATGTCGGCGCCGCGGAAGGCGTAGATGGCCTGCTTGGGGTCGCCGATCAGCACCAGCGCGCGGTCGTCCGCCGGTTCGGCGACGCGGTAGACGGCGTCGAAGACGCGGTACTGCACCGGGTCGGTGTCCTGGAACTCGTCGATCAGCGCGACCGGATAGCGGGCGCGGATGCGCGCGGCCAGACGCTCGCCGCCGGGCCCGTCGAGCGCGTCGGCCAGCCGCGCGAGCAGGTCGTCGAAGCCCATCTCGGCGCGGCGGCGCTTCTCGGCGTCGACGCGCGCGCGGATCCAGCGCGCGGCATGGCGCAGCACCACGGCGCGCGGATCGGGCAGCGCGGCGAGTTCGTCGCGCAGCGTCTCGATCGCGGCCAGCGCCGGATGGTCCGGCGGCGTGCCGGTCTTCCACGCCTCGGCCATCCCCTCGCGCGTGAGGCGCGTCCAGCCGGTGCCCAGGTCGAGCTCCACCTCGTCCTCGGCCCCGGCCCAGGTGCTCAGCGTGTTGAGCCACTTCCCGTAGTAACGCGCCTGCAGCTTCCTGGCGTCGGCCTCGCCGGCCGCCAGGCCGCCTTCGATGAGCATGCGCAGCTCCTCCACCCACGCCGGCCACGGCGCCTTGAGCGCGGCCAGCGCGGCGCGGCGTTCCGCCAGTGCGGCAGGCAAGGCCACGGCCGGCTCTTCGGCCGGTTCCAGCACCTCGGCGTGGCGCAGCGGCAGCTTCAGGTCGGCCAGCATCGCCTCGGGCGAGCGCCACCAGGCGCGCAGCTCCGCCACCAGCTCCTCGGGCAGCGGCAGCGCAAAGCTGCGCCACCAGTCGCGCACGGCCTCGTCGCGCAGCTCGGTGTCGTCGGCCTCCAGCGACAGCGCGAACGGGCTGCCGCTGTCGAAGGCGTGCTCGGACAGCACGCGGCGGCACCACGCGTGGATGGTGTGCACGGCGGCCTCGTCCATCCATTCGGCGGCCAGCCGCAGCCGTCGCGCGCCGGCGGCCGGATAGGCGTACGTGGCGAGCAGGTCGCGCAGGAAGTCGTCGGGCGGCGGCCGCTCGCCGGCGAACACGGCGGCCGCCTCGACCAGCCGCGCGCGGATGCGCTCGCGCAGCTCCTTGGTCGCGGCCTCGGTGAAGCTCATGACGAGGATCTCGGGCGGGTCGAGCGGGCGCGCGAAGGCCGCGTCGCCGCCGTGGCCGAGCACCAGCCGCAGGTACAGCGCGGCAATGGTCCAGGTCTTGCCGGTGCCGGCGGCGGCCTCGATGAGCCGGCTGCCCGACAGCGGGAAGGTGAGCGCATCGAGCTTCCGCACGTTCATTCCCCGTCCCCCTTCAGACCATCGAGCGCGGCGCGCATGGGTTCGAGCAGGCGCTGCACGCAGTCGGCGAAGCCGCCCGCACGCAGCGCGTCGAAGTCCGGCCACGCGCGGGCCAGATGCGCGTCGCGGTCGCGCTCGCCGGGGCGGCGGTCGTCACCCTCGTAGGCCTTGCGGGCCTCCTCCTCGCGCCGCTCGGGCTTGGCCTTGAGCCAGGCGAAGGCGGTCCGCACGGCCAGCGGCAGCGGCGCGCGCATCCCTTCGTCCCACGCCGCGAGCCAGTCGGCGAGGTATCCGCGCGCGACATCGGCCTCCAGCGGCGGCAGCACGGCGCCGCCGTCCGGCGAGACGAGCCGCGTGGCCGTCGGCCCGCCCAGCTGCGCGGCGAGATGCGCGGGCCAGTGGCGCAGCACGACGTGATCGCGCCGCTCGCGGAAGCGGTCTTTGCCGCGCTCGACGGCGCTGGCCTCGACGACGACGCGCAGGCGGTCGCCGTCCGGGCCGGCACGCAGGCCGCCGAGCGTGTCGGACAGCCGCAGCACGCGGCCGTCGACCGCCGTCTCGAACGTCACCTGCACCTCGTCGAGCGCCTGCGGCCACTCGGCGAACAGCCGCGCGCACTCGTCGAACAGGCCCGTCATCACGGCGTCCAGCTCGTGCGCCTCGAAGCGGCCGAAGGCGCCGGGCGCCAGATCGCCGCGCCGCGCCAGCCGCTCCAGCGTCTGCGCGCGCGCCGCGGCCACGTCGGCTCCGGCGAGCAGCGCGCGCAGCTGCGGCACGATCAGCTCGCGGCCGCGCGCCCAGTCCTCCAGCGCGTCGGGCGCGAAGGGCTCGACGTCGCCGGCCTCGTCCTCGGCGAGCGTCAGGCGCACGCCGAGTCGGTCGCGGAAGAAGCATTCCACCGGCCGCGTGACGAAGCCGCGCAGCTCGTCGAGCGTCAGCGGCATCTCGCGCTCCACCGGCGGCAGCGGCGCCGGCGCGGACGCCGGCACGGCGTCGGCACGCCATTCGCGCGCATACGTGAACAGCGCCTCATTCCCTCCGAAATAGGCCGGACTGAACGGCTGCAAACGGTGCTCGACCGTGAGCCGTTCGAGCAGGTCGCCGTCGGCGGCGGCGCGCCATCCGGCCGCGAGGTGGTCGCGCAGCTGGCCGACCAGCACCGAGGGCGGCCGCCTGGCGTTGTCGGTGATGCTGCGGCCGACCCAGGACACGTACAGCACGTCGCGCGCGGACAGCAGCGCCTCGAGGAACAGGTAACGGTCGTCCTCGCGGCGCGAGCGGTCGCCGGGGCGCATCTGGCCGGGGCGGCCCATCAGGTCGAAGTCCAGCGGCGCGCGCGTGCGCGGGTAGTCGCCGTCGTTCATGCCGAGCAGGCAGACGTGGCGGAACGGGATCGCGCGCATCGGCATCAACGTGGCGAAGGTCACCCCGCCGGCGAAGAAGCGCTGCGTGAGCCCGCCGGCGTCGAGCGCACTCATCCAGTGCTCCGCGACCACGGCCAGCGGCAGCGGCTCGTCGAGCCCGGCTTCGGCGCAGGCGGTGTCCCAGTCGGCCAGCGCCTTGCGCAGGCGCTCCAGCGTCAGCGCGGATTCGGCGTCGTCGCCGGCGTCGAAGAAGTGCTCCAGCAGGCCGCTCAGGCGCTCGCGCCACACCGCCGGCGGGGCCGGTTCGCGCAGCGCCCGCCAGGCGGCGTCGAGCCGCGCGACGAGCTGGGCAAGCGGGCCGAGCAGCGCCGCGTCCAGCCCGCCCACGTCGCCGTGGGCCTCGATGCCCTGCCAGGCGACGTCGCGCCCGGCGGCGTAGCCCAGCAGCAGGCGCCGCAGGCCGAACAGCCAGCCGTGGTCGGGTCCGTCGGGCGGCGGCAGGCCGAGCGCGGCGCGGTGCTCCGCGTGCAGGCCCCAGCGCACGTTGGCGTCGCGGATCCAGCGCGCGAGCACGGGCAGGTCGGCCTCGTCGATGCCGAAGCGGCGCCGCAGCGCCGGCACGTCGAGCAGGTCCAGCACCTCGCTGGCCGTCACGCGCGCGTTCGGCAGGCCCAGCAGCCGCTCCAGCCCGCCAACCAGCGGATCGGTGGCGCGCCGGCCCTGGTCGGCGAGGCAGTACGGAATGTAGCGCGGGTCGCCCGGCTCGTGCAGGCCGAACACGGCGCGCACGTGCGGCGCGTAGGCGTCGATGTCGGGCACCATGACGATGACGTCGCGCGGGCGCAGCGTGGGGTCGGCGTCGAAGGCGGCGAGCAGGCGGTCGTGCAGGATCTCGACCTCGCGCTGCGGGCTGTGGGCGACGTGGAACTGGATGGAATGGTCATCCGGCGCCACCGCCGGCCACTTGTCCCGCGTCTCGGCCAGCGGGCGCAGGTCGCGGATGTCGTCCTGCAGCTGGGCAAGCAGATGGGCCGGCTTCTCGTCGCGGACAAACGCGTCGATCTTGTGACCGAGCCCTTTCAGCAATGCCTCGTGCCGGCCGCGCGCGGCCGCGTCGTCATAGGAGTCGAGCAGCGCGATGAAGTCCCGTCCCTGCCGGCCCCAGGCCGCCAGCAGCGGCTGGGCGTGCAGGTGCAGCGCGTCCTCGGACAGCTCCGCCGGAAAGTCCGCGCGGCGGGCCTGGCGGCTGGCGCGCTCGCGGCGCAGCAGCTCACGGCCCTCGACGATGTCGGCCCAGTGGTATTCGCAGGGGTTGTGCACGCACATCAGCACCTGCGACCAGCGCGCGATGGCCGCCAGCACCTCCAGCGACTGCCGGGGCAGCGACGAGATGCCGAACACCAGCACGCGGCGCGGCACGCCCGGCGGACGCCCGTCACCGGCCGCCTCGACCGCCTCCATGAAGCGCTCGTGCACGGCCGCGCGACCCCCGCCTGCCGACAGCCCCGCCGCCTCGAGGTCCCGGCACAGCGCGCGCCACAACGCGGGCTGCCAGAGCTGATCCTCAGGCAATGGCGTGGCGCGGCCATCCGGGTCGGGCAACACGTCCTCCCCCGCCCGCCACGAGGCGAGCCAGTCGGCGCGATACACCTGGTACTGGTCGAAAAGGTCGGCGAGCCGGCCGGCGAGCTGGAAGCGCTTGCGCGCGTCGTGGTCGTCCGCGAGGAAACGCGCCAGCGGCGCATACACCGGCTCCCGCAGCAGCTCCGGCAACAGCCGCATCAGCCGCCACACCAGCCGGGATTCGTCGAGCGGGGACGCCTCGGGCACCGCATCGCGCCCGAGCACCGCGCGATACACGCGCCAGAAGAAACGCGACGGCAGATCGAAGCGCATCGCCGCCGCAATGCCGCAGCCCCCCTCGCGCTCGTCGGCCATCGCCAGCCGCAGCCACTGCGCGATGCCGTTGCTCTGCACCAGCACCGTCTCGTCTTCCAGCGGCGCGAGCGGGTGATGGCGCATCCACGCCACCAGCACGTCGCGCAAAGCCTCGGCACGGTTGCCGTGCACGAGGATCAGGCCGGGCGGAAGGTCGGGGGGGGCGGACATGGGGGAAGAATACCGGACATCCACGACAGGTCGTGTCGCACGCCCGCGAAGTGGGCAGCATCATCCAGATTGAAAAGCTTCCGAAGCGGAACCATAATGGTTCCATCTTGAAACGGAGCTCACCATGCCAGCGAACCTGACCCTGAAGGGCGTCCCCGACGAAATCCATGAGCGCCTCAAAGCGGCTGCCATCGCGAATCACCGCAGCCTGAACAGCGAGATCATTGCGATCCTTGAGGCACGGGTTCTCACTCAACGCGTCTCGGCGCAGGATCAACTCGCGGCCATTCGCGCCGCGCGCGCCCGCCTCAAGCAGACGGAGTTCGACCACGCGGAGATCGACCGGATAAAGCGCGAGGGGCGCGCATGATCGTTGTCGACGTCAACGTCATCGCCTACCTCCTGATTCCCGGGAAGTTCACCGCCAGCGCCGAACACCTGCTCAAGTCGGACCCAGGCTGGGCAGCGCCCCGCCTGTGGCGCAGCGAACTGCGCAACATCCTGGCGACCTACGTGCGAACAGGGCAGATCGAACTGCATGACGCCCTCGACCTGTTTCAGCGCGCTGCCGACCTCATCGCCGGCGAGGAGTACGAAGTCGAAACTTCCGCCGTTCTCCGCCTCTGCAAGGAAACTGGCTGCTCGGCGTATGACTGCGAGTACGTGGCCTTGGCGGAGTTTCTCGATCTGGAATTCGTGACAGCAGATCGAAAGCTGGCGAGCGCGTTGCCCGACAGGGCGCGGGTTCTCTCCGCTGGGTGACGTTGGGGTTACCCGCCGATGGATCACCGCCATGGCGGAACGGCTAGCGAACTGACGAGTCGTGCGGCAAAGCGGCGGTGAAACGGGGTCTGACCACAGCCAACCGCCGGCCGGCTTGGGGCGACTGCGGATTGATAGCACTCCACCTGAACTGCTTTCATGGATAGCGCAAAGCGCAGGAGGCCGACATGGCGACCATTACCGTCAGAAATCTGCCGGACGAGCTATATCGCGCGCTTCGTGTGCGGGCAGCCACGCACGGCCACAGCATCGAGGCTGAAACCCGCGACATCCTCGAATCGACCGTCCGTCCGCCGGAGCGGCTTCACCTGGGCACGGCTCTTGGCGAGCTAGGCCGCCGCATCGGGCTGACCGATGACGACATCGCTGCCCTCCGATGAATTGGGGTCTGACCCCAATTAATTCCAGCAGCCCTTGCAACAATATCGAATGATCTGAAACGCGCCACGCACAAGCCTACTCAAGAAAACCCACTCGTGGGTCAGGCTGAGGTAACCTAGGCCACATCAACCTAACCCCAATTGCCGCACGGCCTTTTGCGCAGGCCCGGCAGAATGATGGGCTATTCATCGAATTTGGTAAGGTCTTCGAAGTCCGAAAGCATTTCCGCCAAAAGCTTCTCCTCCTCCTCTTCCATTTCCTTTGTGACGGCAGCATGGACGATCTTTAGACCCACTGATAGTTTATCGGTAAGGATTATTTTTCTCTTTTTGCTCACGCGCTCGCTGAATTCCTGCTTAAGCCAGTCATTCAAGTAAGACTTGCCGTCGTAAAACGCTCCGTAATCGGTGTCGCGAGTAACTATTACGACGTGCTTTCCGCTATCCGCTGAACATTTGATAATCCATTCCCAGTTCACCGCATCACCAATGGATGTGTCGCCTTGCTTTCTTGGAGGATAGCCAAGTGTGAAGCGCTTTTTGGCTAAATTTCGTACCGAAAATCGCTCCTTCCTTGAGCGAGAAAGATTGAACTGTGAATTGTTCTTGAAAATGCGTTGTAGGGTTTTATACACAGGATCGTGATGTGTTGGATCGCTGAGGACAGCTTGAATCTTTTCGTTGACCTTCTTGTGTTGCGCGACAAGCTCCTTTTTCTTCTTGTCGATCATCTTGGTTGCCTGGAGGTCGGCAACGAGCGCCGGAACTGTAAGCTTTCCCCAGTCCGGGGCGGTGAAGTTGTTTAGTGACTCAACGATGACGCGCTGGCGGTTCTTCTTGTACTCCATCTCGATCTGAGAACCAATGATCAATCGGTCCTTGCAGGCCTCCAACTGCTCAAGATACTTCGTGCTGATGTCAGTCTTCCTGATTCGGTAGAAATCCAAGAGGACATTGGTATCAACAAAGAGAAGTGTATCCAGCACCGCTTCAGCAGCCATCGGTGTCTCCTAGAGATGCATGACTTTGTTTTAGGGCGACTGCCCTGCTGCGCAACAGCATTACTGCTCCGTAACACAAATCAGCAAATGTGAACAGCCCCTAGGCTCAGGCCTATATTTTAGAGGCGCATCGACTATAGACTTGACCGCCATCAATTAAGAATTAAAACGAACTTTTTACACTGGAGCAGACTCACCAAGAACGCAAATTCCGCCAATCAAAACGATCAACCCGCCAAGCAAGAATGCAAGGATCGAAGCCCACATGAATCCTGTGCTCCAGTGGCAAATGCATGGCTCTCGCAGCACCGTTCCGAACAGCGAACATTGCTTTCGGCTCTCTTGCTTCTTCGAATACTCAAACGAACAAAGACGCCTGAATCGATTGTGAATGACGGCTGCAACCAAGCCCGCCTGAAAGACAAACGTTGCCCAGATCACAGCTTGGGACAAGCCCACGAAGCCCGGCTTTCCGAGGATGGTGGAGAGAAATGCCAAGAGCGCTACTGCGCCGCCACCATTGATGAGAAGCAGTCCTCGGACTGTCTCCGAGTCGATGACTGCGCGTGTCTCTCGTCGATCAGTCATGCTGCTCTCCTCTTGCCGAACGCCATTTAGGGCGGCCGCCCGCCGCTTAACCTTTTGATTGCCACTTAACATCAACAAACCATCCGTGCCGGAACGCTCTTGCCCCATGAATCGCAACAGCATGGATGTATGAAAGGTTGGCATAACATGCCGTACAAACCGGCTCGGCACCATTTCCACCGATTCGCCCGATCAAGTTCCTGCATCTACTGGCCGTGCACTACGCCGTTTGCATCGCAGCTTAAGAGTCGAACAGGCTGATGTCCAATGGATTGACGCCTTCATCCGTTTCCACGGTGCGCGCCACCCGGCAACATAGAACATCCTCGCAGCCAGCAACCCCTCCGCTCGGTGTACACTTCGCGCGCTCCCATTCGCCGGACCCGCGCCATGCCCATCCACGAAATCCGCCACCCGCTCGTCCGTCACAAGATCGGCCTGATGCGGGAGGC
>Ga0182792_1002384_pt1 | contig 13336 bp, 8 predicted proteins | sample Passage237B_FD_130497 | JGI IMG/M metagenome (GOLD analysis project Ga0182792, IMG submission 130497) | Cellulose adapted compost microbial communities from Newby Island Compost Facility, Milpitas, CA, USA - Passage2 37B (version 2) (version 2) ...
GGATACTTCTGATTTTTTCGTCGAAAGCAAACTGCTGCATGGGCTCTCTTGGATCACGTGAGGGTTTCTCGAGTTCCTTCAGGATATCCTGGAGCGTGGGCAGGCCCGTTTTGTCCGTAATGTAGCGTTTAAGGTCGATCCTTTTCCGCGCTTCGGGACTGGCGATCAGCTCACGGATGGTAGTTCCACAGTCGGCAGCCATTTTTTCAACGATGCCGTAGCTTTCGGGGTGTACGGCGCTGTTGTCGAGCGGGTTTTCCGCATTTTCGATCCGGAGGAATCCCGCTGCCTGTTCGAATGCCTTTTGCCCCAGCCGCGGCACTTTGAGTAGTTCGGCCCTGGAGCGGAAACTGCCGTTCTGCGCGCGGTAGTTGACAATGTTCTGGGCCAGGGAAGGACCGAGTCCGGAAATATAACGCAGCAGGTGTTTGCTGGCGGTATTGAGATTTACCCCGACCTGGTTGACGCACGATTCCACCGTGGTATCGAGGGCCGCCTTCAGTGCCGTCTGGTCGACATCGTGCTGGTACTGTCCGACGCCAATGGATTTGGGATCGATTTTTACCAGTTCCGCCAGCGGATCCATCAGTCTTCGGCCGATGGATACGGCACCGCGAACGGTAATGTCCTTATTGGGGAATTCTTCCCGGGCGACTTCGGAAGCCGAATAAATAGAGGCGCCCTGTTCACTGACGAGAAAGACGCTGATCTGGTTTTGAAGCTCAAGTTCCTTCAGGGTTTTTCTTACGAAATCTTCCGTTTCCCGGCCGGCCGTTCCGTTACCCACCGCCACGGCTTCAATCCGGTAACGGCTGAAAAGGGACCGGAGCTCGGCTCTCGTAGCGTCGGGTTTGTCGAATGGATAGATCACCGTGTCGTACACCAGATTACCCTGTTCGTCGAGGACCACGGTTTTGCAGCCTGTGCGGTATCCCGGGTCGATGGCCAGTACGCGTTTTTGCCCCAGCGGCGCAGCAATCAGCAGCTGGCGCAAGTTGTCGGCGAATACCCGTATCGCATAGGCGTCGGCCTTTTCTTTCGAGAGATTGGCAAACTCGGTTTCTATCGAAGGTTTTAACAGGCGTTTATAGCTGTCGGCTACGGCCAGTTCGATCTGTTCGGCCGAAGCTCGGGTGCCTTTTACAAAAAGTCTGCCCAAGGAATCCACGGCTCTGTCTTCGTCGGGAGAGATGTCCACCGTCAGGAAGCCTTCCTCTTCTCCCCGGCGGATCGCCAGCAGTCGGTGGGAAGGGATGCGGTTCAGGGATTCTGAAAAGTCAAAGTAGTCCCGGTATTTGTCGGCTTCTGCTTCTTTTTTCTTTTTGACTTTGGAAGTAATGAGGGCACTTCTTTCGAAGGCATTTCGGACGCGGTTACGCGCCTCCACATTTTCGCTGATCCACTCCGCCATAATGTCCCGGGCGCCCTGCAGCGCTTCCTCCACGCTTTTTACCTGATCGTTGAGGAAGGACAGGGCCCTGCGTTCGGGATCCTGTTCACGTCCGTTGAATATCAGTTCAGCCAGGGGCTGCAGGCCCTTTTCGATGGCCATACTGGCGCGGGTTTTCCGCTTGGGCCGGTAGGGGAGATACAGGTCTTCCAGTTCCGTCAGCGAATAGGTATTTTCTATTTTCGCCTGCAGCTCCGGCGTCAGTTTTTCCTGCTCCCCGATGCTTTTCAGGATTGCCTCCTTTCTTTTGGCGACTTCAAGCTGTTTTTCGTAGGCTTCTCTTATTGTGTTGATATCTACCTCATTCATTTCGCCGGTTGCTTCCTTTCGGTAGCGGGCGATGAAAGGAACCGTACATCCTTCCTCCAGTAGTTTGACAACGTTTCTTACCCTGTTTTCTGAAATAGCGGTTTGTTGGGCGATGTAACTGAAAAGCATAAAAAAATCTGCGGAATGGTAAAATGCGCTGCAAGATAATGCATTGGACAAATGAATCCGCCAGTCAGGATCAATGGGGCTTCGATTTTCGTGCAGCGCGGAGGTTGAGAACTTCGACCAATACCGAGAAAGCCATGGCAAAATAAATGTATCCCTTGGGGATGCTCTGTTCGAAGGCCTCAGCCGTCAGGGAAACCCCGATCAGAAGGAGGAAAGCCAGGGCCAGCATTTTAACCGACGGATGGCGGTTAACAAAATCACTAATGGAAGCGGCGGACAGCATCATCACGATCACGGCAATAATGATGGCGGCAACCATGACTCCGATTTCGTCGACCATTCCCACCGCCGTGATCACGGAGTCGAGGGAAAAGACGATATCGAGGACGATGATCTGGAAGATAACGTTGGCGAAGGAAACACGGTTCCTGCTGATTTCCTGACCGTCATCCTTCCCCTCCAGACGGTGGTGAATTTCGGTTGTGCTTTTATAAATCAGGAATAAGCCCCCCAGCAACAGAATGAGATCGCGGCCGGACAGCGTAAGGTAATGCTGCCAGTTGGGATGAGAAACTCCGAAGATGGGGGAGAGGTCGATGAACGGTGCTGTGAGCGACATCACCCATTTGATGGAGAGCAGCAGGGCTATACGGGTTATAAGGGCGAGCAGCAGGCCGAGCCGGCGGGCCTTTGCCTGCTGTCCCTCCGGCAGCCGGTTACTCAGGATGGATATGAAAACGATGTTGTCGATCCCCAGTACGATTTCGAGTACGGTCAGGGTGAGCAGGGAAATCCAGATTTCAGGGTTCAGCAGCCAGTCCATGGGTTGGTCATTTTTGCGTAAAATAGATAAAACCAGCCAAATGCTCAAGTTTCCTGTAAATCAGTAAAACGGGTTTGCTTTTTTCGAGTAGTAGTAAAGTTTGACCGGATCCGGACTGTTTCCCTTTTCGCTGATCGTGAAAAAACCTGCACTGTATTTGTCGAAGGCTATGGCTTCCCCCTGGGGTTCTACCACATAGGTCGGGGACAGGTCATGTGGACGGCTGAGCGCGCTGACAATCGTTTCATTCTCCCTTAACCTCCAGTAATAAACGCTGACATAATTTTTGAGAAGGATCTCCTTCCCGTCCCTTGAAATGTCACCGGAGGTAAGCAGTCCATAGGGGATTTTTCTGACAAACTCAGCCGTCGTCACACCGGAGGTGTTTTGGGGATAGGGCAGGCGGAAGAGATTGGCTTCGTTGAAATGCCGTTTGGTCAGCAGGTACAGATCGCGGGTTTTGGGGTCCAGCAGGAGGGTTTCCACGTCGAAACTTTGTCCGTCAGGGTAGTTGAAGTGTATCGTGTCAAAATGTTCTATCCTCTCCTGACCTTCCGTCGGTTCAGGGAACCGGTAGATGAAATAGTCCTTTTTGATTTCAGCATTATCGCCCGTTTCAGCGATATACAGATAGTTGACGTTGTCTTCGGGGCCAGGGCCGGAAGTCATATCTTCCCAGTCGATCGATTCTCCCGCAAACGTTACTGTTTTCAGCAGGGTTCCGTCGTACCCCAGCAGAAACAGCTGGGGGTCGTGATCGTTGTGTACCCAGACCGCGTCGCTGAAATTCATGGCATCGGCCATTCCTGAGGCCCCATGCAGCAGGTTGGTCGCCAGCAGGTGGACGGCAGGGGAGTCAACGAATTCCGGTAGTGGTATTTCCTCGGGGGCCGGATCCTTCCGCTGACAGCCGATCGTCACTCCTATAGCCAGAAGGATCAGGAGCTTTCCGATGATATGGGGAGCGCTGTTTCTCATGAAAGTTTGTTGAACAAAGATATCAAACAAACGAAAGATGTTTGTGAAAAGTGTAAAAGATCTACTTTCCGGTCTTCCGGTAGGCATAATAGAACACCTGTGGCAGGACCGTCAGTGACAGCAGCATGCAGATGATCAGCCCGCCTACAATCATGATGGCCAGGGGTTTCTGGATTTCCGATCCCATGCCGGTTGATAGTGCGGCGGGCAGCAGCCCCATCGACCCCATCAGTGCAATCATCAGAATAGGCCTGATGCGTCCGTACACCCCGTTGGCGATGGCTTCCCCGAGCGGCTGCCTGCGCGCGTTTTCCTTCATGACCGCGATGAGGATGATACTGTTGATGGTATTCACACCGAAGAGGATGATGAAGGCGATGCCTGCCGATATGCCAAAGGTCGTCTGGGTGATCCAGAGGGAAATAAAACCTCCTATGAAGGCAAAGGGAATGGTACTGGCGGCGATCAGGGTGTCCTTGAGGTTACCGAAGTTGAAATAGAGCAGGAACAGGATAAGCACCAGCACGGCAGGTACGATGACCGCCAGCTGACCGGTAGCGCGTTCCTTGCTTTCGAACTCACCGGCCCAGACGATACGGTTGGAAGCGGGAAGCGTGACTTTCTGACGGACCCGCTCCTTAGCCTCAGCCACCGTACTGCCCAGGTCCCTGCCCTCCACACTGAATCCGACGGCAATGTAGCGGCTGTTGCCCTCCCGGTAAATGAAGGTTGGGCCGGTCAGATAGCCTATGGTGGAAAGCTCGCGGAGGGGGACCTTTTTGCCGCTTTTCGAAGGAATCAGGATCTCCCCGATCTGTTCGTCGGTATTCCGGTACTCTTCCATAAACCGGAGCCTTACATCGAAAACCCGTTCATTGTCGTAAAATTTGGTTGCAGCCCTTCCGCCAATCGCCATTTCGATTACCGCCTGGGCGTCGGCGATATCGACCCCATACCGCGCGAGGCGGTGGTCATGCAGCTGAATGCGGAGCTCGGGAAGACCCAGGTTCCGGTACACGTTCAGATCCTTTATTCCCGGCACGTCACGGATGGCGGCGGCCACCTGATCCGCCAGGCTTTCCAGCTGGAATAGGTTCTCCCCAAAGATTTTGATGACCAGCGAGCTCTTTACCCCGGCGACATATTCTTCCACGTTGTCCTGGATGGGCTGGCTGAACCCGAAGACGATGCCGGGGTAGGACTGCAGTTTGCTCCGCATTTCCTCGATCAGTTCGTCTTTCGAGATGGGGCGTTTCCATTCCTTTTCCGGATACAGCTGGATATGGAACTCGATGTTGAAAAAGCCGGTGGGGTCGCTGCCCTCGTTAGGTCTTCCGACCTGGTTCAGCACAAATTTGACCTCTTCGAACTCCCTGAGCGCCGTTTTCATTTCCCGGGCGAGGCGGGTAGATTCCTCGAGGTTGATGCTATTGGGCAGGGTAGCCCGCACATAAATGGCTCCTTCATTGAGTTTGGGGATGAATTCCGTTCCATGGTTCAGGAAGCCGGCTACGGATAGGCCGAGCAGCAGTACGAATCCGGCGATGGTAAGCTTTTTCCTATGGTTGCTCCACAGGTAAAGCCGGAAAAGGATCTTTTTCAGGAACCGTGAAACGAAGTTTTCTTTCTCGGTAATGTTACGGGTCAGCAGGACCTTACACATGGCCGGTACGTAGGTGATACTCAGAAGTAGTGAACCCAGCAGTGCGTAGCCGAGGGTGTAGGCCAGCGGTGTAAACATTTTACCTTCGACCTTCTGAAACAGAAAGATAGGCAGGAGCGCCACAATAAGAATGATCTGCGCAAAGACAATGTAGGTGGCCACGCTGCCGGCACTTTTGCGGATTAGTCCCAGTTTGCTCATCCGGTTGAACCGCTCCATCCCCAGCTGGTGGGCCCTTCGCTCCATGGCCACGAAAACGGTTTCGACAATGACCAGGGTTCCTTCGAGCAGCAGGCCGAAGTCGATAGCTCCCATCGAAATCAGGTTGGCCGGCAGTCCCTGAATGCGCAGCATGATGATGGCAAACAGAAAGGAGAGGGGAATGACCGATGCTACGATGACGGTTGTCCGCCAGTTATACAGAAAAATGAAGACGATGAGTGATACGAGGATGATCCCCTCGGTCAGGTTTCGCGTAACTGTACGGACGGTCGTGTTTACGAGTTCGGTGCGATCCACGAAGGGCTCAATTTTCACGTCGCTCGGGAGGGTGTGCTGGTTCAGTTCTTCGATTTTGTCCTTGAGCCGCGCGATGACCTCCCCTGGATTTTCACCCCGCAGCATCATGACGATGCCCTGCACCAGATCGTCCTCGTCCTGGAGTCCGACCTGTCCCTGGCGGGGTTTGGAGGACACCACTACCTGTGCCACATGGCGGACGAGGATCGGGGTGGTTCCGCGGACTTCAATCAGGATATTTTCAATGTCTTCAATGCTTTCGAGGAGGCCAACACCCCGCACCACATAGGCCTGGTCACCCTTTTCAATGACGTCACCGCCTACGTTCAGGTTACTTTTTTCGACGGCCTCGAATACATCGAGGGGAGACAGGTCGTAATTAGCCAGCTCAGTAGGGTTGATCCGGATTTCATAGATTTTCTCTTCGCCCCCAAAACTGACGACATCCGACACCCCCGGCACGGCCAGCAGCTCTCTTTCGATTACCCAGTCGTGGATGGCCGACAGTTCAGCTACCGGTCTTTTGCTCCTCAGGACGTAGCGGAAAATCTCGCCGGTGGCCCCGTAGGGCGCTTCGATGCGGCCATCCGCGCCGTCGGGCAGGTCGACCGACTGCAGGCGGTTCGAGGCGTACTGCTGGGCATAAAAGTCGTCGACTTCGTCGTCAAACAGGACTGTCACCACCGATAGTCCAAACAGGGAAATCGAACGCACCACCGTTTTTCGGGGAATGGTGTTCATTTCCTTCATGACCGGCAGGGTGACAAATTTTTCCACTTCTTCGGCGCTGCGTCCCGGCCATTGGACGATGATTCTGGCCCGGGTGTTGGTCACGTCGGGGAAAGCTTCAATCGGCGTCTTCAGATAGCAGATGACCCCGGCGATGGCCAGCAGGGCGGTGAGGAAGAAAACGATGATATGGTTCCGAAGGGCGAAGGCGACCACCCCTTGCACGAGCTTCTGCATCAGTATCGGAAATTCTTAAGTTGTTCGAAAATCAGCAGCTGGTTTTTCGAGATGACGGTATCGGTGCTGTCGAGACCTGCGGCGAGGTAGGTGGTTTCGCGGTTTTGGGCGAGCACATCCACTTTCTGAATGTGCAGGTCACAGTCGTCCCGGTGGACGATCACATAGTTCTGGTTGTCGTCGAATACCAGTGCCCGGGTGGGCAGGCTGAGGGCGGTCTGCCCCAGGGGTTTGTGGGCGCGGATATCGACGTGCATGCCGGGTTTGAGCTTTGCCTCCCGGTTATCGAGTTCAATCCTGGCTTTGAGCACCTTTTCGTCCTGGTCCATTACCGACGGTATCGTGCTGATTTTCCCCTTGAAAATTTCGTCGCGGTAGGAGAGGGTGGAGATGTCGACGTCCATGCCTTCCCGGATCTCCCGTACGTTGGTGGCATAGACGTTGGCCAGTACCCAAACCCGGCTGAGGTCAGAAATGGTGAAAAGAGCCCCGCTTTCGGGCGAGATCTGACTGCCCGCGGTCACGTTTTTCTGCGTGATGATTCCCGACGCCGGAGCCTTGATCCGGAACACCCCCTCCGATACGCTGGCGCTGTAAAGTTCGAGGTATTCCGAAACGCGTGCCAGCTCAGCCCGGATCACCTCCACTTCACTTTGGGCTTCCAGCAGCTCTTTCCGGGAGGAGATGCCCTGGGCGTACATCGACTTCACCGATTCGAGCCGGGCTTCGGCTACGGCTTTTTTCGAGTTGAGTCCGGCCATTTCCGAGGTCAGTACACTCAGCTCGGTACTTCGCAGTTCGGCCAGTACCTGTCCCTTGCGGACATAGTCGCCGATGGAAAAACTGGTGCTGGTTACCACGCCGCTCACCAGACTGACAAACGACACCACCTTGTCGGGAACGGCCTCTACGGAGCCCGTTAGATGGATGGTTTCGGCCACTTCCTGCCTGGTGGGGCGGATCATTTCCACCCGGTCCCGGAAGGCAGAGTCGAGGCAATAGGTTCCTGTATTGGCCGAATGTTCGGCAGCCTGACGCTCACAGGCAGCCAGGGCGAGGGCGAGCCCCGCGTATGCTAAAGCGTTTCTCATATGCTTTTGATTTCGCAGAAAGATTTACCGGCAGGCTAGAACAGATCGCTCCCTGCCGCATGATTCAGTTCTTCCATCCTGTCGTTAAGCGATTTCTGTGCTTCGAGGATGATGGTTTTGTTTTTCAGATAGGCCTCCGTAAAGTCGAGGAATTCGAGGAGGCTGACATTACGGTCGAGGAAGTTTTGTGTATAGGCCTGTCTGAGCTGGTCGAGGGACCCTTCGTAGTCCTGTTCCATGTCCCGGTAGAACCGCAGGGCATCCTCCAGGTTCCGGAAAGCCCTTACTGCGTCATTTTCTATGCTCTGGGTTTGCTGCTCCACCAGGTTCTTCGCCTGCCGGGCCTCGAGTTCGGCATGTCTGATCTGTCCCTGATTGCGGTCAAAGAGGGGGAGATCCAGAGAGGCTCCTATGCCAAAGAAGTTTAGCATGGCGTTTCCATTCCGGTCATAGGCACCTTTGATGGTAATGTCGGGGGTTCTTCTGGCTTTTTCATACTCCCATAGCCGCTGGGCGATGCGTTCCTCCAGCAGGGCCAGGTCGAGATCGGGACGATTCTGACGGGCCGTTTCCAGCACCTGCGGGAGCGTGGGCAACGCTGAGGGCATGTTCCGGGGAAAGGGATCCGTAATGGTGAGGTAAGACTCTGCGGGGAGTCTCATCAGGACTTTCAGCGCCTGCTGGGTCTCCACGTTTTCCCGTCGGAGCTCGGTCATCGTTTGGGCCAGTTCGAGCTCCAGTGCCCGGAGGCGGATCAGCTCACTTCGCGGAATATGGCCTTCCCGGACCTGCTGCTCATACACCGACACCAGCCGGCTGACACCTTCCCGCTGGCTGCGGTATAGACTGTCGACCGACTGCAGGTATTGCAGATGGGTGAGGGCTGTCCGGAAATCGAGCTTCAGGTTCCGCAGCAGTTCCGCGAAATAGACACCCGCTTTCTCAGCTTTTACCTTTTCCAGTTCGACCAACCGGCTTCGCTTGCGGGCCGTCAGAATCAGTTGTTCGAGTTCCATCCCGAATTGCTGGTTCCGGCCAAACCGCCCAAACAGTGGAGGTACGACTTCCTCCCCACCGGTCTGGCGATCGCTCGCCCAGAGGTTTACCTGGTCGAGGGTAAACCGGGGGTTGGGCCATTTCCGTGCCTGTTCCACGAGGGCTTCGGCCTTGGGAAGTTCGAGCCGTGCGGCAATCAGCAGCAGATTTTCCGCCAGGAACCGTCCTTCGCATTCTTCACGGGTCATCCTTAAGGTATCCTGCTGGGCGGGTACGACCTCCGGGTGGAGGGTCATAGAGAGAAACACTAAAAATACAAAACGCAACATCCCTTACCATTTTTCCAGGGGGCGAAGTTGGCTGCGTCAGGCTTAAAAAAGGCTTAAAGGTGATAAATTTTGGCTTAAGCCAGTAGCGGGGATTCTCTTTCAGCAAGTGGTTGAAATAATGCCTGTTGCGAAGAATGAGCTTACTTCGGGGAAATGATTTTTGGGCACCGAGTTGACTAAGTATAATATAAATATATCATATTTGCTGTGTAATTGTAATACAACTATGATACGCATATCCGGTTTCAACGTGTGCAGGGTGATGCTCCCCTTTATTCCGGCGTTGTCGGCCGGTTTCCCGTCGCCCGCTGCTGACTTTATCGATCTGACCATTGATCTGGGAAAAGAGTTGGTGCCGCATCCGGCGACGACCTTTATGGGGAGGGTGCGCGGTACCAGTATGGTGGATGCGGGGATCGACGACCAGGATATTCTGATCATCGACCGGTCACTGCCCGTAGCCGACGGGAAAATTGCAGTTTGTTTTCTGGACGGTGAGTTTACGGTCAAACGCATCCGCATCGAGAAGGGGCAGGTCTGGCTTGTCCCGGAGAATCCGAAATTCAGTCCCATCCGGGTGACGGAGGAGAACGAATTTTCGATCTGGGGGATTGTGACGACGATTATCAAGGCGGTGTAAAATGTTTGCATTGGTCGACTGCAACAATTTCTACGTGTCCTGTGAACGGGTTTTCGAGCCCTCCCTGAACGGAAAGCCGGTGGTAGTACTCAGTAACAATGACGGCTGTGTGATCGCACGTTCCAATGAGGCCAAGGCGCTGGGGATTGAAATGGGAGCGCCGGCCTTCAAGTTCAAGAGGGAGTTCGAGGAGAACGGCGTTCATATTTTCAGCAGTAATTATGCGCTGTACGGCGACATGAGTGCAAGGGTCATGAGCCTGCTGAACGAATTTACGCCGGAGATGGAAGTCTACAGCATCGACGAGGCTTTTCTCAGTTTCTCGGGCTTTGAGCGCTTTCACGATCTCCGGCAGATCGGGATCAGGATGCGTACGAGCGTGCTGAAGGGAACGGGGATCCCCCTATCGGTGGGCTTCGGCCCGACCAAGGTGATGGCGAAGGTGGCCAACCGGATCGCCAAGAAGTTTCCCGACCGCACCGAGAGCGTATACCTGATCGACACGCAGGAAAAAATGGTGCGGGCTTTGAAGTGGCTGAAGGTCGAGGATATCTGGGGCATCGGCCGCCAGCACGGAAAGCGGCTGAAGGGGATAGGGGTACACACGGCCTGGGACTTTACCCAGCTGAGCGACGACTGGGTAAAAAAACATATGGCGGTGGTGGGCCTGCGCCTGAAGCGGGAGCTTCAGGGCATACCGACCCTGGATCTGGAGGAGGCTGCACCGAAGAAGAATATTGCCTGTACCCGTTCATTTGAGCAGGACTACCATCGGTTCGACGAGTTGAAGGAGAGGGTGTCGACCTTTGCCCATATCTGCGCCACCAAGCTTCGAAAACAGGGCAGTCGCTGCCGAAGCCTGAACGTGTTTATCATGTCGAACGCCTTCCGCCGCGACCGGCCCCAGTATCAGAAGAGCATCACGGTCGATCTGCCTTTCGAAACCAACAGCAGCATGGAGCTGTCGCACTTTGCCGTAGACGCGTTGCGAAAGATTTACCGCGAAGGTTACGCCTATAAGCGTGCGGGGGTCATCGTGATGGAGCTCGCGCCGGAGCAGCACAGCCAGCTGGGGATCTGGGATAATACGGATAACCGGCAGAACACCCTCTTCGCGGTCGTCGACAGGCTGAACCAGGCATTGGGTCGGGACAAGGTCAAGCTGGCCTCCCAGGATCTGGGCCGTACCTGGAAGATGCGCCAGGAGAGCCTGTCGCGCCGCTATACCACGCGCCTTAGTGAAATCATCGACATCTACTGCCGCTAAGCGAGTAGGGGCGTCTCTATTCAGTTGAAAACATTTATATTTGAGTGTTTCAGACGACCCACTATGTGCTATCATATTGCGCTGCTTGCCGAGGATTTTGATGACTTTGTCGACTATTTCGACATCCCCGGCTACAACAAAGACTACTATGCGGAGGTCTATCGCAAAAGCTACCATCTCAACGGGTTTACCCGGCCACTGGTTCCGGTGATACGTCCGGAGCAGCAGGACGTGGTCATCGACATGTACCGGTGGGGGCTGGTGCCGCATTGGGTGAAGGATGAGAAGACCTTTCGCGCCAACACCCTCAATGCCCGGAACGACGAGCTGTTCGAAAAACCATCGTACCGCTCGTACTGGAAGAACCGTTGCCTGGTAATCTGTTCGGGTTTTTTCGAGCCGAGGGACCGTGCCTTGGCCGGTTTGCCCGAACCGGCCAGTCCGTTACAGAAAACGGAATCCTGGTTTGTAAGGCACGCTACCGAACCCTTCATGACGCTGGGTGGGATTTTCTGCAACGGGACCGTATCGATCATCACCACCGACGCCAGTCCGCTGCTGGAAAAGGTACACAACGACGGCAAGCGCATGCCGCTGATCCTCGACGATGCAGACATGCGCGACCGATGGCTGCTGGGTAATCTCGACCAGAAGGAAATGGCGAGACTGATGGAGACCCATCCCGACGACAGCCAGCTGGTGGCTTACCGGGCTATGGACGGTATTATGAACAACCGGATCGATACCAACGTACCCGAGGCGGTCATGCCCCTGGAGCAGGAATCCTGAGCAGGCGAGGAGTGTGCAGTCCGACACCCATGGTCGAAAGTGAGGGGTGTAAAGATACGATGCACCCGGCGCCGCTGGCCTTCGCAGCTACGCGGCTCTCAGGCTTTTCGGGAAAGAGTCGCCAATACAGGTTGCAAATGGTTGATTCTAAGCGAAATTCTAAATTGGCAGGCTTTCCTGAGCCTTTGCGGCCGCGTCATGCTGAGGTTGGCAAAGTGCGGAACTGGCGGCGTCCGCCCCACCGTCAGACGAGGTGCACTGGGCAGCCCGAGGGAGTGTCAGGCTGAATAAACAATGCAATTTGCGCAGTCCCAAGAAATCGCAATACTTCGCTGGCATCAACTACCCTACGTGAAACCGTGGGCCTACAGTCGCTGGAATGCAACACCCGGGAGTTCCTTTTTTAAGGTACGGGGTAAACCCTGCCCCTCCCCAGTAGCAATTTACGCCGTGGAAAGTTTACTAGCCAGTGATTACACGCATATATCCGGAAGTAAACGGGTGTACACGTCTTTTAAAAGCCTCGTCCGCCGGACGGGTTAGAGCCAGCTCATAGGCGGGCTGTACGATCATGGGAGATGGTTGACGTCAGTCGCGGGTCGATCGTTAGGGAATGGACTAACCTTTGCTGAAGGATGAGGAGATGTTTAGTCTGACAGAGATTTGTGGAGTCAGCTTTAATAGTTACCCTGCTGGTATTTGGGCGTTAAGTGGTGAGGGTTCGTTGTGCCTCCAGGTTCGGGGTAAACCCTGCCCCTCCCCGATAGCAATTTACGGCCTGCGGAATTAACTATCCAGATAACAAACGTTTACTTCCGGATATAAACGGTTGTAAACGAATAGAACGGGATTCCTGCCATGGGGCGTGAGAGAACGTTTTTTTTCTGCAGGGTTGCGGGAGAGGATGGTGCGGATCAATCCCAAAACTTATGAGGAGACTTGGACTAATGTAGCAATAGGGGATTGATTCATTCAAAAAGATTGACGTTTCATATTTGACATTTCTTTACGTTCCTGAACTTTTTAGGTTGAACAATAATCCAGTCATCCGGTCTTTAACCCTAACCCCGCTTAAGTGTTATCAGGAAAGAAAGCTCAACAATTTGATTCCTCCCAACCCCGCAGGGGTGCCATGATGATAGAAAACGACAATTCCCCTGGACCACCAAAACCCCGCAGGGGTGACATGATTCATATAAGCTGCGGATATTACTAATTCACCACTATCTCTGCCCGCCGGCCATAGCGGTCTGAAGGAAACACGTAAAATCCGAACTTACAGACTGCCGGGAATTTCCAGCAAAGCCAGACACGCACGGTCGCACGTACCCAACGAAAGTCGTATACATCCGGATATATCCGTTTGTAAACGTGTGCGCTCTGGATA
>Ga0182792_1002391_pt1 | contig 13321 bp, 10 predicted proteins | sample Passage237B_FD_130497 | JGI IMG/M metagenome (GOLD analysis project Ga0182792, IMG submission 130497) | Cellulose adapted compost microbial communities from Newby Island Compost Facility, Milpitas, CA, USA - Passage2 37B (version 2) (version 2) ...
CCTGGTTGAGGGATACCGGCCGCGTGACTTACGTGCCGATCCTCGACGAGGAAGCGCTCGACGCCTTCCAGCTCACCACCAGGGTGGAGGGCATCATCCCGGCGCTGGAATCGGCCCATGCGATCGCGCAGGCGATGAAGATGGCGCCCAGGATGGGCAAGGACCAGATCATGATCGTCAACCTGTCCGGCCGCGGCGACAAGGATGTGCACACCGTCGCCAAGATGATGGGCATGGAGATCTGACTTGGCCGCCGGCCGCTTCGTCGATGTCTGGGTGAACTGTCCCGACCGCGAAACGGCGGAGAAGATCGCGGAGACGCTCGTCACCGAGAAGCTCGCGGCCTGCGCCAACATCTTCGCACCCATTTCCAGCATCTATCGCTGGAGGGGCGCAATCGAGCGGGCAGACGAGGTGCCGCTGCTGCTCAAGACCCGGGCCGGACTGTTCGAGTCCCTTTCGGTCCGCGTAAATGAACTGCATCCCTACGAGGTGCCCTCGATCGTCGCCACCGAGCTGGCGATCGTCGAAGATGCCTATGCGCAGTGGCTCGCCGAGGAAACCGACCGCTAAGAAGGGCATCCTCATCTCCAAAGAAGCGATGATGCGCTGGGTGGAGAGCTGGGGAGCGACGACGAATTGCCGCCGCCCGAGCCGGAAATCGCTTCCGGCAGACGGTGAGGAAGCGGATTTTCGCGCTTTCCCCGTGCTGCGTACCCCCTTCTCCTTTGTCAATCGAGTCGCTAACGATCGCATCGAGATCGTTCGAGTTCGCGACGGCCGTGCCGGGGAACCGCCGACGGAGCCGCAGTGAGGAGTTTTGCAGTGACGACCCGCATCGACCGCCACATGGCGAAGCTGAAAGCCGAGGGGCGCCCGGCGCTCGTGACCTACTTCATGGGCGGCGATCCCGACTACGAAACTTCGCTTTCGATCATGAAGATGCTGCCAAAGGCGGGCGCCGACGTGATCGAGCTCGGCATGCCGTTCTCCGACCCGATGGCCGACGGACCGGCGATCCAGGCAGCGGGCCTGCGCGCGCTCAAGGGCGGACAGACGCTGGCGAAGACGCTGAAGATGGCGGCGGAGTTCCGCAAGGGCGACGACGAGACGCCGATCGTCATGATGGGCTACTACAACCCCATCTACATCTACGGCGTCGAGCGGTTTCTGGCCGATGCCAAGGCATCAGGCATCGACGGCCTCATCGTGGTGGACCTGCCGCCGGAGATGGACGAGGAGCTGTGTGTGCCGGCCCTCAAGGCCGGGCTCAACTTCATCCGGCTCGCCACGCCGACCACAGACGACAAGCGCCTGCCGACGGTTCTCAAGAACACGTCGGGCTTCGTGTACTACGTCTCGATGACCGGCATCACGGGTGGGGCGCTGCCCGACACCTCGAAGGTTGCGGCAGCCGTCGAACGCATCAAGCGGCATACGGAGCTGCCGGTCTGCGTCGGCTTCGGGGTCAAGACCGCGGAGCAGGCACGCGTCATCGGCCAGGCGGCGGACGGCGTCGTCGTGGGCACGGCGATCGTCAACGCCATCGCCAATGTGCTTGGGCCGGACGGGCGCACGACCGCCGATCCGGCCGAGGCGGTTGCCACGCTGGTCGGCGGACTCGCGCAGGGCGTGCGGCAGGCGCGGCTGGCAAAGGCCTGAGCAACCTCAGCGCGCCGAGAGCGCAACGGCAATCCGCGCGGCAAGTGCTGCGTTGTTCTTCACCAGCGCGATGTTGGCCGCGAGACTGCGGCCGCCGGACAGTTCGTTGATGCGCGCGAGCAGGAACGGCGTCAGTTCCTTGCGGGAGATGCCGCGCTTGGCTGCCTCGGCCACGGCATCGCTGATCGCGCTGTCGATGAAGGCGGGATCGAGCGCTTCTGCTTCGGGAATCGGGTTGGCGATCAGCATGCCGGTGCCGGAACCCAGCGCCGCATGCAGCCGGATGGCCTCAGCGATATCCTCCGGCGTGTCGAGCCGGTGGTCGGCCTTGAGTCCGCTCGATCGCGTGTAGAAGGCCGGAAAGTCGTCGCTGCGATAGGCGATCACCGGCACGCGCTGCGTTTCGAGATATTCGAGCGTCCTGGCGATATCCAGGATCGACTTCACGCCGGCGCAGACGACGGCCACTTCGGTGCGGCCGAGTTCGGTGAGGTCTGCGGAGACATCGAAAGTCTCCTCGGCGCCGCGGTGGACGCCGCCGACGCCGCCGGTGGCAAAAACCCCGATGCCGGCAAGTGCCGCGATCCGCATGGTGGCGGATACGGTCGTGCCTGCCGAGCCGCCACGCACCATGACCGCGGCAAGGTCGCGGCCGGAGGCCTTCACGACATCGCGGGCCTGTGCCAGCCGATCCAACTGGTCGCCGGGCAGGCCCACGCGCAGCCGGCCATCGACCAGCGCGATCGTGGCGGGCACGGCGCCTTTGTCGCGCACGACCTGCTCGACCGCGCGCGCGGTTTCCAGATTTTCCGGGTAAGGCATGCCGTGCGTGATGATGGTCGATTCGAGCGCCACGACCGCCCGGCCTTCCGCGAGCGCGGCCTGCACTTCCCGCTCGATCTGCAGCAACTCGTTCTCTCCGGTCATTTCCATCCTCATGCGGGAATGCGGTGCGCAGCGCTCTCCACCAGCGCCTGCGAAAGCCCGGGGTGCACGCTGAAGGGGCTTTCGATGGTGAGGGCCGCGACCAGTGCGCCCGTACGGGCCGCCTCGTCAAGCGCTGCGCCGGAGAGCAGCCGGGAGAGCGTGCCGGCAACCATGGAATCGCCGGCGCCGGTGATGTCCACGGGCTGGGCGGGCACGGCCGGCCGCATCCGCGCGCCGCCAGCATCGGCTATCGCGTAGCCCTCCGCCCCCACCGTTACCAGCACGGCGGCAGCCCCGGCATCACGCAGCGCCGCGGCCGCCTCTACCGGCGTAGCGGAGGCGGGCGCGTCGAGACCGCCGATCATCGCATTCGCCTCGTCGAGATTGGTGAAGAGCACGTCAACGCCGGAAAGATCCTTCGGCAGCCGCACGGCCTTGGGCGAGGAAACCGTGTTGACGGCCAGCCGGAACTTCGCCTCCTGGCGCCGCGCGATCAGAGCCGCGAGCGTCGCGGCCGGGAGATTGCAGTCAGCAAAGACCCAGTCGGCGGAGGCCAGATGCGGCCAGATGCGGTCGAGGACTTCGGGAGCGAGCAAGTCGAAGATCGCCATGTCGGCAACCCCGATCGCGAGCTCGTTGCGCGGATCGAGGATCGCGGCATATTCGGCCGTGGCATGGCCCCGGGCGACGATCACCTGGCTCACATCGACGCCGAGGGCGCGCAGATGCGCCAGAAGCTCGCGGCCGGAAAGATCGTCGCCGACAGCCGAGACAAAGCTCACGGTCGCACCCAGCCGCGCGAGATTTTCCGCCACGTTGCGCGCCACGCCGCCGAAGTTGCGGTGACCCTCGACCGGGTTCGACGTGCCCATGATGAGCTCGTGGCGCGCGTGATACTTGCGGTCCAGCACCGCGCCGCCGATGACGGCAATCCGCTGCGGCTGCGGCAGCACGTAGCCGCGGCCGAGCAGCCTGCCTTTCGCGACGAGCCGGGCAATGTGCGCGGCAACCGTCGAACGCGCCAGGCCGAGGCGTTCGGCAATCTCACGCTGGCTGGCAAACGGATTCGCATTTATCAGCGCCAATACCGCTTCTTCCTGCGCTCCGAGATCTTCAGCCATCCGTGCCCCCATCGACGCGACCCTAATCCGACAGAAGTTTCGTCTGTCAACACATGTCTGCAAAGCTGGCGCAATGGACCCGCGGCGAGCCTGCGGCTATAGGCGGCGGCAAGAAGCGCCACGGTTCAGCGTGGCAGCAGGAAATGGAGCAGCGAATGTCGGTAGCAAACGACACCAGGGAGATCATGGCGCGCCTCGGCGTACCGGCCGAGGTGCTTGGCGCCGGCGACTTTGCGGTGCGCACGCCCGTTACCGGCGAGACGATCGCGTCGCTCGCCGCGACCACCCCGGCCGAAGCCAATGCGGTGATCGAGAAGGCGGCGGAGGCGTTTCGCGCCTGGCGGATGGTGCCCGCCCCCAAGCGGGGTGAGCTGGTGCGCCTGCTGGGCGAAGAACTGCGCGCGGCGAAGGCCGATCTCGGCCGGCTGGTCTCGATCGAGGTCGGCAAGATCCCGTCCGAAGGGCTGGGCGAGGTGCAGGAGATGATCGACATCTGCGACTTCGCCGTCGGCCTTTCCCGGCAATTGTACGGGCTGACCATCGCCACCGAGCGCCCCGGCCATCGCATGATGGAAACCTGGCACCCGCTCGGCGTGGTGGGTGTGATCTCGGCGTTCAACTTCCCCGTCGCGGTGTGGTCGTGGAACGCCGCGCTCGCCTTCGTGTGCGGCGATCCGGTCGTGTGGAAGCCTTCGGAAAAGACGCCGCTGACGGCGCTTGCCTGCAAGGCGATCTTCGACAAGGCCGCCAAACGGGCCGGCGGCGTGCCGGACGGCCTGCTCTCCGTGCTGGTCGGCGGCCGCGAGCTCGGCGAGGTGCTGGTCGACCATCCCAAGGTGGCGCTGGTTTCCGCCACGGGTTCGACCCGGATGGGCCGGGAGGTCGGGCCGCGGCTCGCGAAGCGCTTCGCCCGCGCCATCCTGGAGCTTGGAGGCAACAATGCCGGCATCGTCTGCCCGAGCGCCGACATCGACCTCGCGCTCCGCGCCATCGCCTTCGGCGCAATGGGGACGGCGGGGCAGCGCTGCACCACGCTGCGCCGCCTGTTCGTGCACGAGAGCGTCTACGACCAGTTCGTGCCGCGGCTGCGCAAGGCCTATGAGAGCGTCACCGTCGGCAACCCGCTGGAGACGAGCGCACTGGTCGGCCCGCTGATCGATGGCGCGGCCTTCGCCAACATGCAGAAGGCGCTGGAAGCCGCGAAGGCGCTCGGCGGCAAGGTTACCGGCGGCACTCGGGTCGAGACCGGCCATGCCGACGCCTATTACGCGCGGCCGGCGCTCGCCGAAATGCCGAAGCAGGCCGGGCCGGTGCTCGAGGAGACCTTCGCGCCGATCCTCTACGTGATGAAATACGACGATTTCGACGCGGCGATCGCCGAGCACAACGCGGTGGCTGCGGGCCTGTCGTCGTCAATCTTCACCCGCGACATCCGCGAGGCGGAGCGCTTCGTTTCGGCCGAAGGCTCCGACTGCGGCATCGCCAACGTCAACATCGGCACGTCGGGTGCCGAAATCGGCGGGGCGTTCGGCGGCGAGAAGGAGACCGGCGGAGGCCGCGAGAGCGGCTCCGATGCCTGGAAAGCCTACATGCGGCGCGCCACCAACACGGTGAACTATTCGACCGAGCTGCCGCTGGCGCAGGGCGTTTCCTTCGACATCGAATAGAACGCTCTTGCCGAATGGCGGCGGCAGGCCTGAAAATTGACGCAAGGAGCCGGAGACTGCACCGCATGAGGGGAGCGAGGCTCGCGTGGGGAGTAGTGTGTCCGAAAGTCGGGATGAGAGGGCGGAGGGGCGACCGCGATACTCATCTGTTGCAGCGTGCGGGGTGGCTCTCCTGCTCGCCGGCCTGCTCCTTGCGGGCTGCGGAAGCGACGCGACGCGCTTCGCGCGCATAGCCGAGCAAGTCGCCGCCGCGCCGGCTTCCGGCAGTGCGATGCGCGCCTATCAGGGCGGGCTCGCCGCGCTGATCGCCCGCGACGGGCACGACAGGCTCGTCAAGGCAAACGGCCTCAGCCCGAGCCGCAAGGCCGCGGACCTTTCGACCAGAATTCGCGAGGCGGACCGCACGCTCGCAAAGCTCGCGAAGCCGACTGCCGGCGCCGGGTTGCCACGGCTGGCAGCGCCCGCTGACCGTAGCCTCTCGTTCGACGACGAATGGCGAACCGCTCGCGCGACGCTCTACCTGGCGCCGGCCGGTCCCTCGAGCGGGACGCATCCGTTCGCGTTTTCGGGGCTGCAGGCGCTGCGCACCGAGATCAAGGTCGTTTCGGTCGGCGACCGGCCCTACCGCCTGCGCGCCACCTGCGACGGTCCGATCTCCGTGGACGGCACGACGGGGCTTGCGACCTACGCGGCAGGGCAGACCTTCCTGATCATCAACGACGCACCCGGACCCGGCGCGAAGCCGGTGCTGCTCCTGCCGCGCGACGGACTTACCCGCTGCACGGCCGAGGCCACCTTCTCCGACGGCCGCCGCCGCTTCGAAATCGTGCGCGAAGAGGCCGCCTATCCCCGGCTCGCCACGCTCGACACCCGCTTTGACGTGTGCGCACTGCCCGACCCCGACGATCTCGATCCGCTGCGCAGGACCTTCTATGCGAGCCGGTGGCTGTCGGAGACCTGCCCGTTCATGCCAGGCAGGATCGACATCCTGGCCGACAAGGAGGACGGCTTCGAGGCCAAGGTGGCAGCGCTCCTCGGACAGCCGCTGCCGCCCGGATTCATCGAGGAAGGCAATCCGGAGGCGCCGATAGACTTCTCGAAGGCGCCGCGCCTGTCGCTGATCTACGTCTCCTATCTCGACATCAAGGCGGACTTTTCCGGCCGCGTGATCAACCGCCTGCTGCGTCATCACGCGTCGCGCGGCACGCCGATCCGGATCATGGCTTCCGAAATCCTGACGCACGGCAAGGATCGCGCACAGCTGGAGGCGCTGGCTTCCGACCATCTCAACGTCGCGCTGAAATCGTTCCGCTGGCAGGCGCCGCAAGGCGACCAGCCGGGTGCTGCGCTGTCGGAACTGCACAAGGTGCATCACGTCAAGATGCTGGCGGCGCTGTCGCCGGATGCCGGTCGGTCCGTCGCGATCATAGGCGGCCGCAACATCCACGACGGCTTCCTGTTTCCCGAGCCGGTGGACCTATCGGCTTTCCCCAAGTTGCAGCAGTACGAGGGCAAGCGCGGGCTGACGCTGAACTACTATTCCAACTGGAGCGACATCGACATCGCGCTGCACGACGACGACGTGGTCACGATGCTGGCCGCGCATCTGTCGACGCTGTGGCATGATGATGCCGAGACCTTCGTGTTGCGGCCGTTCTCCGTTCCCGCAAGCGGCGGCAAGCCGGCCTCGGGCCCGCTGGCGCGCCATTTCATCTCGGTGCCTTATGCAGACGGGAGGGCGCTCGAGACCTACTATGTCGAGCTGATCGACGCGGCGCGCCAGTCGATCGAGGTCATCAACCCCTACCTGAACCTCACGCCCGCCATCGAGGCGGCGATCCGGCGCGCGCTCGCTCGCGGCGTCGAGATCACCATCATCGGCCGCATCGACATGGACGGCGACCTTGGCGGCGCGGCTCTGACGGCGCTCAACAGCCGGTTCGTCGCCGACCACGCCGACCAGATCGCAATCTACGACTATCTGGACGAAATCTTCCTGCTGCACGGCAAGGTCCTGATGATCGACGGCAAGCTGACCTCCGTGTCGTCGGTCAATCTCAACAACCGCAGCTTCATCCATGACAGTGAGAACGGGGTGACGGTTCTGGACCCCGCCTTCTACCGTCGCATGAAGACCGTTTTCGAGGAGTACCGGCGCGCCTCGAAGCGCCTCACGACGGCGGAGGTGTCGCTGTTCTGGAACCTGATCTTCAAGATCCGGCTGGTACGCGAGGCATTGTAGCAGCCGCATGCCATTCAGGCGGCTGCCTGCTCCTCGACGGCAGCGACCAACGATTCCGGATCGAGCGGCTTGGGCAGGAAGCCGTTGGCGCCGTGGGTGAGGACCGACTGACGTGTCGACTCCTGGCCATCCGCCGACAACACCAGCACCGGTATCGGCGGCAGCCCGCGTTCCAGCTCGTGACGGCGGATTTGCGCGATCGCCTCCAGGCCGTCCATCACCGGCATGTGCAGGTCCATCAGAACGACGTCGTAGCGACGTGCCGGCGCCGTCAGCACGTCGACGGCAGCCTTGCCGTTGCCGACCACCTCGACGACGTGGCCGGCCCTGGAAAGCGCCGCACGCGCCAGCACGGCGTTGATGTCGTTGTCCTCGGCTATCAGCACTGACAGCGGCGCCTCGCTGGAGCGTCGCGCCTGCAGGCCCAGGTGGCCGCTGCGCGCCGGCTCCCTGCCCAGACCGTTCTTGTTGGCGATCAGGATCTTCAGCAGCGTCTCGCCGCGAGTGGGCCGCGGCAGGAAATTCGCATAACCGGCGGCGCGAAGCTTGGGCAGACGGCTGCGCTCCGACGGCGCGAGCATGATGATCGCCGTGCCGCCGTTGACGCCTCCGGAGCGCAGCGACTTGAGCAGCGATCCACCCGCCGTCTCCAGCGCAGCGTCGACGATGATGGCATCAAAGCCGCTGTCTCCTGCCAGGGAAGCTGCCTCCTCGGCCGTTGCGGCGACATCGGCGGTTCCGCCCGTGGCGCGTATCGTGCGCGCGATGGCCTCGGCCTCCATCGCATTGAGCGACAGCACCAGAACGTTCATCCCTTGCAGGAGGCTGGTCGAGACCGCCGGCGCGGTGGTCGACAAGGGTATCGCGACGGTGAAAGTGCTGCCCTTGCCGGGCTGACTGTCGACCGTGATCGAGCCCTTCATCGTCTCGACGATGCGCCTCGAGATGGCCAGTCCCAGCCCGGCACCGCCGTGGCGGCGGGTGCGACCGCGTTCGGCCTGCTCGAACTCACGGAAAATCCGCTCGATGTCTGCCTTCTCGAGCCCCGGCCCGGTGTCGTGGACGGCAATCGTCAGTTGTGGGCCCCCGCGGTCCCGCGTGAGCCCGACTTCGACAAGCACGCCGCCAACCTCGGTGAACTTGATGGCGTTGCCGATCAGGTTGAGAAGCACCTGGCGCAGACGTCCCGGGTCGAGAACCGCCTTTTCCGGAACCTCAGGCGCGATGTGGCAGCCGAGTCCGATATTGCGGGAGTACGCACGGGCCGACATCAGCTCGATCGTGTGCTCGATCAGCTCGCGGAGCGATGTCTCCTGCGGCTCGAGTTCGAACTTTCCCGCCTCGATCTTCGAAAAGTCGAGGAGGTCCTCGATCAGCGCAAGCAGCGCGCCGGCAGAGGTAGACACGGCGCCAACATAAGTTCGCTGCTCGGCCGTCAGCTCGGTGCCTGCCAGCAGCTTGGCCATGCCGATGATGCCATTCATCGGCGTGCGGATTTCGTGGCTGACGGTGGCCAGGAAACGCGATTTGGCCTTGCTGGCGTTTTCCGCGCGCTCGCGCGCTCCGACCAGCGCCAGCTCGGCGCGCTTGCGGCCGGTGATGTCGCGGGCGATCGCGCTGTGCGAGATCGCCCCGGTGGCATCGTCCCGGACCGACTGCTCGATCCAGGAATACCAGCGCGTGCCGTTGCGTGTCCGGATCGCGACGTCGGTCGAACTCAGGCACTCGCCTTCGGCGAAGGCGGCGTCCGGCACGATGCCGATGTCGATGCCCAGTTCCGCCAGCGTGCGACCGACGATCTCGTCCGGCGACCTGTCCAGCAGCTTGGCAAGCACGCCGTTGGCACTGACGATGCGTCCTTCTCGATCGCGGTGGACGACGATGTCGCCGAGCGCATCGATGAGGCTGCGGAACCGCTCCTCGTTCTCCCGCAGCTCCCACATCCTGTCTGAGAGCAACTCCGCCTGATGGGTTGCCTCGAGAAATGCCTCCTTGCGGCGGCCGGCGGCCAGCCGCTCCCTGCGGCGGACGATGATCGAGGCAAAGATCGCCATGGCGCCGGTCAGCGCGAGCGGCATCACGATGTAGGGCGAGACGCCGGCGGCGGCGCCGAACGCAGCCGACAGAAGCAGTACGACGGAAATCGTTGCATCCAGCGCGAAATGCAGGCGCCGAAAGCGGGTCTCATCCTCGTAGCGGAGCTTCAGGACTTCGGGTTCTGCGGCGCGCACGTGCGCTTGCGGCGCGCCAAGGCGCGCCGTCTCGTCAGCGGCGAGCATCATCCGTTCCGCAGTCATGGGCGGAAGCCTAGCGCCCCGGCATTAGGGAAGGCTTTGGCTGACCACTCAAATTTTAGCAGTCGGCCAGGCGCGGGAAAGCATGCGCAAGTCCGTCCGCCGGACGGACCGCTACATTTCGACGACGATGCGGCCGCGAATCTTGCCTTCGACGATGTCGCGAGCGGCATCCATCACCCCCGAGAAGGGGATCATCGTGGTCAGCGCTGCAAGTTTCTGCTGGTCGAGGTCGGTCACGATGCGCCGCCAGGCTTCCAGCCGCAGCGGCTTCGGCGCCATCACCGAATCGATGCCCAGCAGCGAAACGCCGCGCAGGATGAATGGTGCCACCGACGCCGGCAGGTCCATGCCCTGCGCCAGGCCGCAGGCGGCAACCGCGCCGCCATAAGAGGTCTGCGCCAGCACGTTGGCGAGGGTGTGGCTGCCGACCGCGTCGACGCCGCCGGCCCAACGCTCCTTGCCGAGCGGGCGGCCGGGCGCGGACAACTCGTTGCGGTCGATGATCTCGGAAGCGCCAAGGCCCTTGAGATAGTCAGCCTCCGATGTGCGGCCGGTGGAGGCGATGACGTGGTAACCGAGCTTGGACAGCACCGCGACAGCCACCGAGCCGACACCGCCGGCCGCACCGGTGACGACGACCGGGCCGCGCTCGGGCGTAATCCCGTGCCGCTCCAGCGCCATCACGCACAGCATCGCGGTGTAGCCGGCCGTACCCACCGCCATCGCCTCGGCAGGGGTGAGTTCGCGCGGAAGCGGGACCAGCCAGTCGCCGTTGACGCGCGCCCGCCCTGCGAAAGCGCCGTAGTGGGTTTCGCCGACACCCCAGCCATTGAGGATGACGCGGTCACCCTTCTTCCAGTCGGGATGCTCCGACGACAGCACGGTGCCGGAAAGGTCGATTCCGGGAATCATCGGGAAGCGGCGCACGACCGGCGACTTGCCGGTGATCGCGAGGCCGTCCTTGTAATTGACCGTGGTGGCCTCGACGGCAACGGTGACGTTGCCTTCCATCAGATCGGCCTCGGTCATGTCGACCTCGGCGACGGACTGGCTCTTGTCCTCGTTGCGGGTGATCAGGATCGCCTTGAAAGTGTCGGGCATGTCGCTCCCTGCATGTGGTCGGTGGGTTGGTTCGGGGCGAACTTGGGACGGCGGCCCGGCCAGGTCAACGGCGCATTTCTACGCATTCGGTTCCGAGCGCGCCCGGCGCCAGTCGACCACCTCCTGCAGGATAACCAGGCCGGCGCCGATCGTGATGCAGGCATCGGCGAAATTGAAGACGGCAAAAGACCAGTTCGGCGTGTGGAAGAGCACGTAATCAACGACGTGTCCCCATGCCAGGCGGTCGATCAGGTTGCCCACGGCTCCGGCGAGAATCAGCGCGAATCCGGCGCGCGCGAACACCTGCCGTGGCTCCGAGCGCCAGGCGAGCCAGCCGATGAAGGCCGACACAGCCAACACGACGGCAACGAGTTGCCAGATCGGAGCGCCAGAGAGCCAGGAAAACGAGATTCCGGTGTTGTGGGTGCGAAACAGCGCCAGGAAGGGCATCAGGTCGATCCGCTCATAGAGCGCCATGTTCGCCTCGACGAGGTATTTCAGCGCCTGATCGATGAGGACGGCGGCAAGCCCGAGCCCGCCGTAGATCGCCAGCGCGCGCATCAGCCGACCGCCTCGGGAAGCGCGTTGCGGCGGATCTCGTAAAGCATCACGCCCGTCGCGACGGCGAGGTTGAGCGAATCGGCCCGGCCCGCCTGCGGGATGCGCACCAGCTTGTCGCAGGCTGCCGCCAGCGCATCGGGCAGGCCCTGCTGCTCGTTGCCCATCAGGAGGAGCACCGGACTCTCCCCATAGTCCACGCGGCGATAGTCGACCGCTCCCTTCAAATGCGTGCCGACGACCAGCCCCGGGAAATCGGCGCGCCAGGCGAGGAACGCCTCCACGCTCGCCTTTGCCAGCGGCACGGCAAACACCGAGCCCATGGTGGCGCGCACCGCCTCGACCGAGAACGGGTCGGTGGTCTCCCCCACCAGGATGACGCCGGCCGCGCCGACTGCGTCGGCCGTGCGGATCACCGTGCCGAGATTGCCGGGATCGCGCACCCGATCGAGCGCCACCCAGACATCACCCACCTTCGGACGGATCGCCGAGAGCGGCAGGTAGCGCTGCTCGAACACGCCGACGACCATCTGTGGATTGTCGCGGCGCGTGATGGCGGAAAGCCCCTTCTCGCTCGCCTCGAGCACCAGCCCGCCCGCCGCGACCGTGCGCGCCGCCACCCTCTGCACCGCAGGATTGTCCTTCGCGTTCCTGGCGAACACGAGCGTGCGGATCGTCCAGCCGGAATCGAGCGCATCGATGACCAGCTTCAGGCCCTCGGCCATGAAAGCGCGCTGCTGGTCGCGGAATTTCTTCAGCGTCAGCGCGCGGATATCCTTTACCAGGGGGTTGCCGAGGCTGGTGACTTCCTTGACGCGGCCGGGAGCACGAGCTTGGGTCATTTCGCCACCCAGCGCGAAAACAGCGAGGTCGAGAGCTTCCGCCCCGCCGACTTCTCCACGATCACCAACTCGCCCGACTCCACGCGGCCGCCCATGCCGGCAAACGTATCGCGCATCAGGGCGTGCGTTGCGAAGAACGAGGCGCGGATCGAATAGGCCGTGAGCACGACGGCAAGCGGCCTCGGTGTCAGTATCGCGCGGCAGGTGTCGGCCAGCGCCGGCAGGTCCTCGAAGAGCTGCCACACCTCGCCCCTGGGCCCGCGGCCATAGGCCGGCGGGTCGAGCAGGACGATATCGTAGCGGTTGCCGCGGCGCTCCTCGCGCTCCGCAAACTTCACCGCGTCCTCCACGATCCAGCGGATCGGCCTGTCGGAAAGCCGCGCGACCTGCTGGTTCTCGCGGGCCCAGCCGACTGCCTTTTTCGAGGCGTCGACATGGGTGACCTCCGCGCCCGCGCGGGCTGCGACGAGGGAGGCAAGCCCCGTATAGCCGAACAGGTTGAGCACCTTCACCGGCCGGCCCGCATCCCGGATCAGCGCCTCCATGTGCGCCCAGTGCGAGGCCTGCTCGGGAAACACGCCGACATGCCGGAACGAGGTGAAACGGCCGAGATAGTCGATGCCGTCGTGGCGCATCGGCCAGGTTTCGCCGAGAGCCGCCTTTGGAAAGCGCCAACGGCCGAGCCCCTCCTCGTCCGTGTCGCCGGTGAAGATTGCGTCGGCCGCCGTCCATTCGCGTTCCGGAAGCGCCGGCTGCCATATCGCCTGGCCTTCGGGACGCACGATACGGTACGGCCCATACTGCTCCAGCTTTCGGCCCGCGCCGGAATCGAGCAGCGCGTAGTCGCCACCAGGCGCGACCTCGAGGATGACGGGCACCCGCTCGTCAGGCAGCGAGCCTGCCC
>Ga0182792_1002392_pt1 | contig 13321 bp, 10 predicted proteins | sample Passage237B_FD_130497 | JGI IMG/M metagenome (GOLD analysis project Ga0182792, IMG submission 130497) | Cellulose adapted compost microbial communities from Newby Island Compost Facility, Milpitas, CA, USA - Passage2 37B (version 2) (version 2) ...
CGCGTCGTTGATGACCTTGAAGCGGTTGATGTTGAGCAGCATCAGCGCCTCGATCTCGCCGCGGCTCTGCTGCGCGCCGAGGCTCTGGGCGAGGCGGTCCATCAGCAGGCTGCGGTTGGGCAGCCCGGTCAGCGAGTCGTAGTACGCGAGCCGGTGCACGCGCTCCTCGGTCTGCTTGCGTTCGGTGACGTCGACGACTGCGCACTGGATGCCCTCGATGCGTCCGTCCGGCCCCCGCACGGGGGCCTTGATGATCTCGACGTGCACGATCTCGCCGGTGCGGCTGTCCGGGTGCGTCGCGGTCAGCGAGATCGGCTCGCCGGAGCGGATCACGTCGGCGTCGATGGAGCGGTAGTGCTGGGCCGCGTCCGGCGGCGCCAGGTCGTAGACGTTCATGCCGATCAGCTCGGTCTCGCTCCTGCCGGTGCTGCGCTGGAACACCTTGTTGGCGAAGGTGATGCGGCCTTCCTGGTCGTAGCGGAAGATGTTCTGCGGCAGGCAGTCGACGAGCGAGCGGTACAGCGCCTCGCTGCGCTCGAGTTCGCGCTCGCTGCGGTCGCGGCGCAGGCGGTTGGCGAGCAGCAGGCCCAGCATCGCGGTGGCGGCCGGATGCACGAGCATCACCGGCAGCGCGACCGTGGTCAGCGCGTCCAGGCCGGTCGCGCCGGGCAGCGTGACCATCAGCGCGACCATGAGGGCGTGTATGACGAGACCCGTCGCGTACAGCTCGCGGCCGCCGATGTCCTCGAGCGGGCCGCGGCGGCGCAGCCGCCACACGATGCCGACGATCGAGGCCATGGCGATGGTCAGCAGGCCCATCACGATGCCGCCGCCGCCCAGCGTCCAGCGGTAGGCGCCGGCAATGACGGCGGCGATGGCCGTGGGCAGCGGGCCGAAGAACAGTCCCGACATGCCGAGCATGACGGTGCGGGTGTCGAAGACCATGCCTTCGGCGAACACGAAGGGCGCCTTCATGACGCCGATGGCGATCAGGCCCAGCACGACGCCGATGAAGATCTGGGCGCTCCGGCTGCTGTCGAGCCGGAAACGGCACGTGGCCAGCTCGAAGACCAGCACCATCGCCAGTAGCAGGGCGGCGTTGTAGAGCAGGGCGGCGAGCGCGGACGCGGTCATCGGATCGTTCGTCCGGCTCGTGAGGCAGGGACTGCGTGAAGCCTGGAGTGCATGTGTGGAGCCTGGTGCAAGGTGTTGCCGAGTCTATCGGAAAGCGGCCTTGCGACAAGTACGGATTGCGTTCCGGGCCGTCCTACTGTTGCGGATAGGTCGTGCCGGCTAACCCAGGATGCGTGGCGCGCGCTCAGGCGAGGCGGTCGGTCTGCGCCGCCATGATGAAGTCGTTCTCGTGCAGGCCCTTGATTTTCTTGGTCTGCCACGACACCACGGCCCAGCCCCAGCCGAAGGATACGTCCGGGTGGTGGCCCTGGCGCTCGGACAGCTCGCCCAGCCGCACGACGAAGTCCAGCGCGGCGCGGAAATCGGGGAAGGCATAGCGCTTCTCGAGCCGGCGGCCGTCGTCGAGCAGGTTCCAGCCCGTCACGGATCCGAGCCGGCGCCCCGCTTCCTCGGCCGTCAGCGGCGGGATGCCGCCCTGACAGGGGGTGCAGGCCTTGCGGGTCAGGTCCTCGTCCATGTCGTTCTCCTCCAAATGAAAACGGGCCGCGCAAGGCGGCCCGTGCAGGGTCGGCGGTCCGTGCGCGTCAGATGTTGTGATAGACCTTGGCGCCGGTCTTCACGAACTCGATGGACTTCTCCTCCATGCCCTTGGCGAGCGCGGCCTGCTCGTCGACGCCCTGCCTGGCGGCGTAGTCGCGCACGTCCTGCGTGATCTTCATCGAGCAGAAGTGCGGGCCGCACATCGAGCAGAAGTGGGCGACCTTGGCGGAGTCCTTGGGCAGGGTCTCGTCGTGGAAATCACGCGCGCGGTCTGGGTCGAGGCCGAGGTTGAACTGGTCCTCCCAGCGGAACTCGAAGCGGGCCTTGGACAGCGCGTTGTCGCGGATCTGCGCGCCCGGGTGACCCTTGGCCAGATCGGCGGCGTGGGCGGCCAGCTTGTACGTGATGATGCCTTCCTTGACGTCGTCCTTGTTGGGCAGGCCCAGGTGCTCCTTGGGCGTCACGTAGCAGAGCATGGCCGTGCCGTACCAGCCGATCTGCGCGGCGCCGATGCCCGAGGTGATGTGGTCGTAGCCCGGAGCGATGTCGGTGGTCAGCGGGCCCAGCGTGTAGAACGGCGCTTCCTTGCACCACTCCAGCTGCAGGTCCATGTTCTCCTTGATGAGCTGCATCGGCACGTGGCCCGGGCCTTCGATCATGACCTGCACGTCGTGCTTCCACGCGATGTCGGTCAGCTCGCCCAGCGTCTTCAGCTCGCCGAGCTGGGCCTCGTCGTTGGCGTCGTAGATCGAGCCGGGACGCAGGCCGTCGCCGAGCGAGAAGGCCACGTCGTAGGCCTTCATGATCTCGCAGATTTCCTCGAAGTGCGTGTAGAGGAAGTTCTCCTTGTGGTGGGCGAGGCACCACTTGGCCATGATCGAGCCGCCGCGCGACACGATGCCGGTCATGCGGTTGGCCGTCAGCGGCACGTAGCGCAGCAGCACGCCGGCGTGGATCGTGAAGTAGTCGACGCCCTGCTCGGCCTGCTCGATCAGCGTGTCCTTGAAGATCTCCCAGGTCAGCTCCTCGGCCTTGCCACCGACTTTTTCGAGGGCCTGGTAGATCGGCACGGTGCCGATCGGCACGGGGCTGTTGCGGATGATCCATTCACGGGTTTCGTGGATGTTCTTGCCGGTCGACAGATCCATGATGGTGTCCGCGCCCCAGCGGATGCCCCAGGTCATCTTGTCGACCTCCTCCGAGATCGACGACGTCACGGCCGAGTTGCCGATGTTGCCGTTGATCTTCACGAGGAAGTTGCGGCCGATGATCATCGGCTCGGATTCCGGGTGGTTGATGTTGTTCGGGATGATGGCGCGGCCGCGCGCGACCTCGTCACGCACGAATTCCGGCGTGATCGTGGCGGCCAGGCTGGCGCCGTAGCTCTGTCCCGGATGCTGGCGCAGCATCATCTCGGCCATCTTCTGGCCCTTGGGGCCGGCGGCGCGCAGCGACTCGATGTACTTCTCGCGGTTGAGGTTCTCGCGGATGGCGACGAACTCCATTTCCGGCGTGATGATGCCCTTCCGCGCGTAGTGCATCTGCGTCACGTTCATGCCGGGCTTGGCGCGGCGCGGCTTGCGGTGCAGGCCGGGGAAGCGCAGCTCGTCCAGGCTCTTGTCGGCGGCGCGGGCGCGGCCGAACTCGGACGACAGGTCGGGCAGCACTTCGGTGTCGCCGCGTTCCTCGATCCAGGCCTGGCGGATCGCCGGCAGGCCGGAACGGATGTCGATGCGGGCATTCGGGTCGGTGTACGGGCCCGAGCAGTCATACACGTAGATCGGCGGGTTGGGCTCGGCGCCGAAGGAGGCCGGCGTGTCGCTCTGCGTGATCTCGCGCATCGGCACGCGGATGTCCGGGCGCGAGCCCTGCACGTAGATCTTGCGCGAATTGGGCAGCGGCGCGATGGCCGCCTCGTCCACGTGGGCCCGGGCGGCGATGAATTTCTCGTTGGCGTTCATGAGGTCTGCTCCTGCAGGGGGTCGTGCGGATTCAGGGCGCGGTCGGCGCCCACAGCGCGTGGAAGTGGTGTACCGGGCCGTGTCCGTGACCGACGGATAGCCGGTCCGATGCCGCGATGGCGCGCATGAGGTAGTCGCGCGCCGCCCGTACGGCGGATTCCACGGGACGCAGGCCGCCCTGCGTCTGCGGCAGCAGCGCCGCGATGGCGGACGACAGCGTGCAGCCGGTCCCGTGGGTGTTCTTGGTCTCGATGCGTTCGCCCGGCAGCTCCAGCATGCGGTCGCCGTCGAACAGCAGGTCCATCAGTTCGCCGCCGGGCAGGTGCCCGCCCTTGAGCAGCACCCAGCGTTCGGAGGACGTGGGCAGCAGCTCGCGCAGGCGCTCGGCGACGCGGTACATCTCCCTGACCGAGTCCGGCGCGCGCGACTCGAGCAGCACGCCGGCCTCCGGCAGGTTGGGGGTGATCATGAAGCTCTGCGGCAGCAGCGCCTCGCGCAGCATCGCCACGGCCTCGCGCGCGAGCAGGTGGTCGCCGCTCTTGGCGACCATGACCGGATCGCAGACGACGAGTCTGGCCTCGAAGTGCGCCAGCCGGTCGGCCACGGTGCGCACGATGTCGGCCGTGCCGAGCATGCCGATCTTGACGGCGTCGATGCGCACGTCGGCGAACAGCGTGTCGATCTGGTTGCGCAGGAACTCGACCGGCGGCGTGTGCACGCCGGTGACGGCCCGGGTGTTCTGGGCGGTCAGCGCGGCGATCACGCCGCAGCCGTAGGCGCCGAGCGCGGAGAAGGCCTTCAGGTCGGCGAGCACGCCGGCGCCGCCGGACGGGTCGACGCCGGCGATGGTCACGACATTGGGAACGGGTTTCATCACATGCTTCCGGTGGAGCCGGTAGCACGGACGAGGGCAGGCGCGGACGGGAATGCGAAATGCGGGCGGGTCATGCGCGTTTTCCTACGCCGGTGCTAACCGGATCAGGTTCCAAGGGTATTTCTCAGCCCGCGTGCGACACGCGGGCACCCCCAACGATGGTCCGGATCGTAGCGCAGTGACCCGGGGCGGACAACCACACAGGTCAAGAAAACGGAAGATCGCCGCCCGGCGCCGGGTGCGCGCTCAGCCGGCCCAGCCGGTCAGCGCCGCCACGCCCAGCGCGGCGAACAGCAGGGCGGCCAGCGTGTGCACGAGCCGCACCGGGATGCGGTGGGCGAGCCGGTCGCCGACCAGCACCGCCGGCACGTTGGCCAGCATCATGCCCAGCGTCGTGCCGGTGACGACGGCGAGGAACGCCTGGTACTGCGCGGCCAGCGCGACGGTGGCGACCTGCGTCTTGTCGCCCATCTCGGCGAGGAAGAAGGCGACCGTGGTCGTCATGAACACGCCCATGCCGGTCTTGAGCCGCAGCGCGTCGGCGTCGAGGTGATCCGGGATCAGCGTCCATGCCGCCATCGCCAGAAAGCCCAGCCCGAGCACCCAGCGCAGCGTGTCCGGCCCCAGCGCCTGGGTCAGCCACGCGCCCAGCGCGGCGGCGAAGGCGTGGTTGGCGATCGTGGCGACGAGGATGCCGAGCACGATCGGAGTGGCGCGGCGGTAGCGCGCGGCCAGCATCAGCGCGAGCAGCTGCGTCTTGTCGCCGATCTCGGCGAGGGCGACGATGCCGGTGGAGACGAGCAGGGCGGAGAGGGCTTCGGGCATGGGGGTTCGCGGGCGGCCGGCAAGGGGTGGCATTCTACTGCGCCGGCCGCATCCGTCGCGCGGGGACGATGTCGCGCTAAAGAAATGCCCGCCGTGCGCCGTTGATGCCAGTGGGTACCCGAGCATTCTCACCACGGAACGACATGCACTCCTGCCTTGGCCGCGCCCTCGCGGCGCTCGCGCTGGCCATGCCGCTGGCCGCCCCGGCCGTCGAGGACGACGGTTGGGTGACGGTCTCGCGCGACCGCATGCGCCAGATCCAGGTCGACCGCGCCAGCATCGTGCAGTCCGATGCCGACACGCGCGTGGCCTGGGCGCGCATGGTGCTCGCGCCGCCCGAGGCCGCGCGTGCGGGCTACGTGTCGGTGCTCGCGCTCAACCGCTACGACTGTACCAATCGCGGTTTCGCGACGATCCGCCGGCGCTACCTGGATGCCGGCAGCGTCGTGTTGCGCGAGGAGGAGGTGCGCGACCCGGTCATGCGACCGGTCGCGCGCAGCGGCGTCGACGACCGCCTGTGGCGCGAGATCTGCCGCCCGCCGTCCACGGCCGACCTGACCCGCCTCGCCGAGGAGGCCGAACGGCTCCCCCCCGCGCTCCAGAGTCTGCCCCCGCCCGCCCCGGCCCCCCCCCCCCCCGCCCCCGCCCCCCCTGCCCCGCCTCGCCGAGGAGGCCGAACGGCTCGCCGCCGCGCTCGAGAGTCTGCCGCCGCCGGCTCCGGCCGCCCAGACCCCGGCCCGTCCGGCCGAGGCGCCGCGCCCGGCCCCGCCTCCGCCGCCGCCCGAGCGCAAGCCGCCGGCCACGGTGCATCCGCTGCCCGACTGGAGCTACGACGGGACCAATGGCCCGCCGACGTGGGGCAAGCTGCGCCCCGAATGGGCCGTGTGCGACACCGGCCGCCGGCAGTCGCCGATCGAGCTGCAGTCCGGGCTGGTGGTGAAGCTGGCGCCGGTCGAGTTCGACTATCCGCCGACGCGCTTCCGCGTCATCGACACCGGCCGCCTGCTGCGCATCCAGACCGGAGAAGGGCTGTCGGCGCGCATCCGCGGCGAGCGTTACGAGCTGATCTACATCGAGATCCACCGCCCCGGCGAGGCGCGCGTGGATGGCGTCATCCACGACTTGTCGGTAGACCTGCACCACCGCGCCGCCGACGGGCGCATGGCCGTGGTGTCGATCCAGTTCCGCGCCGGCAACGTGCCCAACCCGGTGCTGACGACCTGGCTGTCCAGCCTGCCGCTCGAGCGCGGCGGCCAGTTCGCGCCGGACTACGGCGTGGACCTGCGTCCGCTGCTCCCCAAGGATCCGGCGCACTTCCTCTACGTCGGCTCGCTGACCTCGCCGCCGTGCACCGAGGGCGTGCTGCGCGTGGTCATGAAGCAGCCGATGGAGGTGTCGTGGGAGCAGCTCGGCGTCATCGCGACGCTGCACCCGCCCAGCGCGCGGCCGCTGCAGGACGGCTTCGGCCGGCGCGTGCTCGAGTCCCGCTAGCGCGGGCGGCGGGTAGCGATGAGGTAGGCCGCGACCGATCCGGTCATCAGTGCCACGAACAGCATCGCCATGCGGCCGTAGTCCTCGTCCGCGCCGATCAGCAGCGCCACGGTCAGCGGCGCGACGGCCTTGGCGAAGAACGAGGGGCGGGCGAGACGGCCCATCAGGCTGCCATAGGCCGCGCGGCCGAACAGCTCGGCCGGCACCGTGCCGCGCACGATGCTCAGCACGCCGTTGGCCAGCCCGTAGGCGCAGGCGGCGGGGAAGGCCAGCATCGGCGCGACGCCGGCCAGCAGCAGCATCAGCGCCGCCAGTCCCATCGTCAGCAGCGAGGCCAGCCCTACGCGCACGGCCGCGAGGTTGCGCGCGAACGTGAATTCCAGCGCCCGGCCGGCCACCTGCATGGGTCCGATCAGCGAGGCCGCGGCGATGGCCGAGCCAGCGTCGAGCCCGCTCGCGCGCAGCGCGCCGACGACGTGCGCCGCCATGCCGGAGACGACGAAGGCCGCGAGTGTGAACGCGGCCGACAGCCACAGGAGCTGGCGCTCGCGGGCCGCGTCGGTGCCGGCCGGGGCGGCGTCGGGCGCGGTGGGCTTGTCCTCGCCGCGCGGGCGCGGCAGCAGCAGGTGCAGCGGCAGGCACAGCAGCAGGTTCAGCGTCGCGAACACCCAGAACGCAGCGCGCCAGCCGGCCAGCCCCTCGATCCACCACGACAGCGGCCAGAACACGGTGCTGGCGAGCCCGCCCATCAGCGTCAGCGCGGTCAGCGCCTTGCGGTAGCGCGCGCCGGCGAACTGGCTCAGCGTGGCGAAGGCGGCGTCGTACAGGTTGGCGGCCATCGCCAGTCCGGCCACGATCCAGCCGGCGAAGAACAGCAGCGGCCCCTGCGACAGCGCGACCATCGCCATCGCGATCGCCGCCAGCACCGAGCCGACGGCCATCACGCGGCCGCCGCCGAGACGGTCGATCGCGCGTCCCGCGGCCGGCGCCGCGAGGCCCGAGAAGCCGAGCCCGAGCGAGAAGGCGCCGAACACGGTCCCCATGCCCAGGCCGAGCTCGCCGGCGATCGACGGCGCGAGCACGGCGATGCCGTAGGTCAGCGAGCCCCAGGCGACGATCTGCGTGGTGCCGAGCATGGCCACCGCTCCCCACAGCGGGGGTTCGGGCGGCGTGTTCGGGGTCCGGGACATGGCGGTGCGCGTCAGCGTGGGCGACGTCCGGAGGCGGCAGTCCCCACGGTCTGCCCTCAGGCGCCGGGCCGCGTGGCCAGCCGCTGCAGCGCCGCGCGGCCGCTCAGGATGTGCTCGCGCATCCGCTGGCCGGCGGTGTCGGCGTCGCGCGCGAGCAGCGCCGCGACGAGGGCACGGTGTTCCTCCAGCGACTGCTCCAGCCGTCCGTCGCCGAACAGCGAGTGGTGGCGCGAGAGCTTGATCATCTTGCGCAGGTCCTCGACGACGTGCGTGAGCCAGCCGTTGCCGGCGACGTCCTGCACCTTGCGGTGAAAGGCCTGGTTGGCCTCGAAGAAGCGGTTGATGTCGCGCGCGGCCGCGGCGCGTTCGAGCTCGTCGTGCAGCGCCCGCAGCGACGCGAGGTCGGCCGGGCCGGCCTTCTCCGCCGCCAGCCGGGCGGCCTCGGATTCGAGCAGCGACATCACGCCGAAGATCTCGTCCAGATCCGTCTCCGAGACCTGGTTCACGTAGCAGCCGCGACGCGGCTTGAGCGTCACCAGCCCTTCGGCGGCCAGCACCTTCAGCGCCTCGCGCAGCGGCGTGCGCGAGATGCCGTATTCCTCGGCCAGCGCCTGCTCGTCCACCCAGGTGCCGGGCTTGAGCTCGTGCGTGAAGATGCGCTGGCGCAGACGCTCGGCCACCTCCTGGTACAGCGCGAGCGGAGCGATGGGATTGGGCGCGTTCATGGTCGGTGTCGGGGCGGCGCGCCGGCCATGACGAGCGGTGCGCCGCTTGTATCCATAATTATGGATGCAGTATTCTTGCCGCCAGTCCGCAAGTCAAGCCCGTGCGCGTCGACGGACGCGCGCGCTGACGCATCCGCCACACGAGGTTCCTATGTCTCAATCCGATTTCCCGCCCGTGCCGCCGTCCGACCTGGAGGCGTGGCGCAAGGCCGCTTCCCGTCACGCCCCCGAGGGCGACGTGAGCCGGCTCGACTGGGTGACGCCCGAGGGCATCCGGGTCAAACCGCTGTACACGGCGGCCGACCTGCAGGGGCTGCCCTTCACCGACACGCTGCCGGGCTTCGAGCCCTTCGTGCGCGGGCCGCAGCCGACGATGTACGCGGTGCGTCCGTGGACCATCCGCCAGTACGCGGGCTTCTCGACCGCCGAGGAGTCCAACGCCTTCTACCGCAAGGCACTGGCGGCCGGCGGCCAGGGCGTGTCGGTGGCCTTCGACCTGGCCACGCACCGCGGCTACGACTCCGACAACCCGCGCGTGGTCGGTGACGTCGGCAAGGCCGGGGTGGCGATCGACTCGGTCGAGGACATGAAGATCCTGTTCGACGGCATCCCGCTCGACCGGATCTCGGTGTCGATGACGATGAACGGTGGCGTGCTGCCGGTGCTCGCCGGCTACATCGTCGCGGCCGAGGAGCAGGGCGTGTCGCAGGACCAGCTCTCGGGGACCATCCAGAACGACATCCTCAAGGAGTTCATGGTCCGCAACACCTACATCTACCCGCCCGGGCCGTCGATGCGGATCATCGCCGACATCATCGGCTACACCGCGCGGCACATGCCGAAGTTCAACTCCATCTCGATCTCCGGCTACCACATGCAGGAAGCGGGAGCCACGCAGGCGCTGGAGCTGGCCTTCACGCTGGCCGACGGCCGCGAGTACGTGCGCACGGCGCTCGGCAGCGGGCTGGACGTGGACGACTTCGCCGGCCGGCTGTCGTTCTTCTTCGCCATCGGCATGAACTTCTATCTGGAAGTGGCCAAGCTGCGCGCGGCGCGCCTGCTGTGGTGGCGGATCATGAAGGAGTTCAAGCCGAAGAATCCGCGCTCGCTGATGCTGCGCACGCACTGCCAGACCTCGGGCTGGTCGCTGACCGAGCAGGACCCGTACAACAACGTCGTGCGCACGACGATCGAGGCGATGGCGGCGGTGTTCGGCGGCACGCAGTCGCTGCACACGAACGCGCTCGACGAGGCCATCGCGCTGCCGACCGAGTTCTCGGCCCGGATTGCGCGCAACACCCAGCTCGTGATCCAGGAAGAGACCCACATCTGCAACGTCGTCGATCCGTGGGCCGGCTCCTACATGATGGAGAAGCTCACGCAGGATCTGGCCGACAAGGCCTGGGCGATCATCGAGGAAGTCGAGGCCATGGGCGGCATGACCAAGGCCGTCGAGTCCGGCTGGGCCAAGATGAAGATCGAGGAATGCGCGGCCGAGAAGCAGGCGCGCATCGATTCGGGCAAGGACGTCATCGTCGGCGTGAACAAGTACAGGCTGGAGAAGGAAGAGCCGATCGACTTCCTCGCCATCGACAACCACGCCGTGCGCGAGGCGCAGATCGCGCGCCTGGAGCGGATCCGCGCGACGCGGGACGCCGGCGCCGTGCGCCGCGCGCTCGACGCGCTGAGCGAGTGCGCGCGCAGCGGCGAGGGCAACCTGCTCGCGCTGTCGATCGAGGCCGTGCGGGCGCGCGCGACCGTGGGCGAGATCTCCGACGCGCTCGAGGCCGTATGGGGCCGCTACCGTGCCGACACGCAGACCGTGTCCGGCGTCTACGGCAAGGTGGTCGAGGACGAGGAGGACTGGAAGGTGCTGAAGAACGACATCGACGCCTTCGTGAACGAGTTCGGCCGCCGGCCGCGCGTCATGATCGCCAAGCTCGGCCAGGACGGCCATGACCGCGGCGCCAAGGTCGTCGCCTCGGCCTTCGCGGACCTCGGATTCGACGTCGACATCGGGCCGCTGTTCCAGACGCCGGAGGAGGCCGCGCGCCACGCCGTCGAGAACGACGTGCACGCGGTCGGCATCTCGACGCTCGCCGCCGCGCACCGCACCCTGGTGCCGGAGCTCGTGGCCGCGCTGCGCGCCGAGGAGGCCGACGACATCGTCGTCTTCGTCGGCGGCGTGATCCCGCAGCAGGACTACGACATGCTGTACCAGGCCGGCGCCGCCGGCATCTTCGGACCCGGCACGCCGATCCCGGATGCCGCGCGCGAGGTGCTGGTCCAGATCCGCAAGGCGCTGAAGGGCCGTCCGTGACCGACGTGCAGGCGCTGGCCGAGGGCGTGCGTGCGGGCAAGCGCCGCGCGCTGGCCAAGGCGATCACGCTGGTGGAGTCCACGCGGCCCGACCACCGCGCGCAGGCGCGCGAGCTGCTCGAGGCGCTGCTGCCCCACACCGGGCGCGCGCTGCGCGTGGGGCTGTCGGGCGTGCCGGGAGTGGGCAAGTCGACCTTCGTCGAGGCGCTGGGGCTGCACCTGATCGACCGTGGCCACCGCGTCGCGGTGCTGGCGGTCGATCCGTCCTCGACGGTGCATGGCGGCTCCATCCTCGGCGACAAGACGCGCATGGAGCTGCTGTCGCGACGTGAGGAGGCCTTCATCCGTCCCAGTCCGTCGGCCGGCGCGCTCGGCGGCGTGGCGCACCGCACGCGCGAGGCCATGCTGGTGTGCGAGGCGGCCGGCTTCGACGTGGTGCTGATCGAGACCGTCGGCGTCGGCCAGAGCGAGATCGCCGTGGCCGGCATGACCGACATCTTCTGCCTGCTGCAGCTGCCCAACGCCGGCGATGACCTGCAGGGCATGAAGAAGGGAATCGTCGAGATCGCCGATCTGGTCGCGATCAACAAGGCCGACATCGACCGCGCGGCCACGCACCGCGCGCAGGCGCAGATGCAAGGCGCTATCGCGATGGTGCGACACGCCCATCCGGACTGGACGCCGCCGGTGATCCCGGTGTCCGGCCTGAAGTCCGACGGCATCGACGTCTTCTGGGACACCGTGCTGAAGTTCCGCGACACGATGACCGCCAACGGCGCCTTCGCGGAACGTCGACGCCGGCAGGCCGGTGCGTGGATGTGGGAACTCATCGATCAGGAACTGCGCGCGCGCTTCCGCGCCAACGCCCGCGTGGCCGAAGAGCTGCCGGGCCTGCAGGCCGACGTGGAGGCCGGGCGGGTCACGCCGGCGGCCGCCGCGGCCCGCCTGCTGGGGCATCTGGACGGCGGCGCGGGGACATAGCGGCGGGTCGGGTCCGCCAGGGGGAAGGGGAATGCAGGAAATCATCCGGCAACTGGAAGAGAAGCGCGAACGTGCGCGACTGGGGGGCGGGGAGAAGCGCATCGCCGCCCAGCACGCCAAGGGCAAGCTGACCGCGCGCGAGCGCATCGAGCTGCTGCTCGACGAGGGCAGCTTCGAAGAATGGGACATGTTCAAGGAGCACCGCTGCACCGATTTCGGCATGGCGGGCCAGACCATCCCCGGCGACGGTGTCGTGACCGGCTATGGCACGATCAACGGCCGGCTCGTGTTCGTGTTCTCGCAGGACTTCACGGTGTTCGGCGGCTCGCTGTCTGAGACCCACGCCGAGAAGATCTGCAAGCTGATGGACCACGCGATGAAGGTCGGCGCGCCGGTGATCGGCCTCAACGATTCGGGCGGCGCGCGCATCCAGGAGGGCGTGGACTCGCTCGGCGGCTACGCCGAGGTGTTCCAGCGCAACGTGCTCGCCTCGGGCGTGATCCCGCAGATCTCGCTGATCATGGGCCCGTGCGCGGGCGGGGCGGTCTACAGCCCGGCGATGACCGACTTCATCTTCATGGTGCGCGACTCGTCCTACATGTTCGTGACCGGTCCGGACGTCGTGCGCACCGTCACGCACGAGGACGTCACGGCCGAGGAGCTCGGCGGCGCGGCCACGCACACGACCCGCTCGGGCGTCGCGGATCTGGCTTTCGACAACGACGTCGAGGCGCTGCTGATGACGCGCCGGCTCGTCGACTTCCTGCCGGCGAGCAACCGCGAGGCGCCGCCGGTGCTGCCACCGGACGATCCGATGGACCGCATGGACGAGTCGCTCGACACGCTGGTGCCGGCCAACCCGAATCAGCCCTACGACATGAAGGAGCTGATCATCAAGATCGTCGATGACGGCGAGTTCTTCGAGCTGCAGCCGGACTACGCGAAGAACATCGTGATCGGGCTCGCGCGCATGGGCGGCTCGACCGTGGGCATCGTCGCCAACCAGCCGCTGGTGCTGGCGGGCTGTCTGGACATCAAGAGTTCGATCAAGGCCGCGCGCTTCGTGCGCTTCTGCGACGCCTTCAACATCCCGGTCGTGACCTTCGTCGACGTGCCCGGCTTCATGCCCGGCACGGCGCAGGAGTACGGCGGCATCATCAAGCACGGCGCCAAGCTGCTGTACGCCTACGCCGAATGCACGGTGCCCAAGGTCACCGTGATCACGCGCAAGGCCTACGGCGGCGCCTACGACGTGATGAGCTCCAAGCACCTGCGCGGCGA
>Ga0182792_1002393_pt1 | contig 13311 bp, 9 predicted proteins | sample Passage237B_FD_130497 | JGI IMG/M metagenome (GOLD analysis project Ga0182792, IMG submission 130497) | Cellulose adapted compost microbial communities from Newby Island Compost Facility, Milpitas, CA, USA - Passage2 37B (version 2) (version 2) ...
CTGGCTGGATGACATGAGCTACCTCCGCTTCAAAAACGTACAGCTTGGTTACACCGTACCCAGACATATCATCCAGAAAATTGGCCTGTCGCACGTGAGAATCTTCGGATCCACCGAAAATATCTTCACCATCACGAAGTTCCGTGGTCTGGATCCTGAAAAGGAAGGACATAAGAGTGACATGTACCCAATCAACAAATCCTATTCTCTGGGTATTAACATAGGTATTTAATCAATCATGGTTATGAACAAGACGATTTCAAGAATATTTCTTTCCACAGCGGTCATCCTGGGAGCGGGTACGCTTCTGACCTCCTGTATGGATGACCTGCTTGATCAGCAGCCTACTACCGAACTGGGATCTGCCGCTTTCTGGAAAACCGAAACCGATGCAACTACCGCCCTGATGGGTGCCTATGCCGACATCCGCCCCCTGTTTGACCGGGATTATTACCTGGACGGCCATGGCGAATATGTACGGACCAGAGGTACGAGTGCTACCAGCGGTAACCTCAGGCTCGGAGATGCTTATCAGGGTGCCACCTACAACCCCTCCGGTTATGGTTCGTCCTTCGATAAAATGTATCGTTACCTGTACGGTGGCGTCAACCGGGCCAATTACGTAATCGACAACGTAACGGCGATGCTTCCCACCGCCAGTCCAACCTCGGTACAAAACCTGGAAGCGATTATCGGAGAAGCCCGTCTGCTTAGGGGCATGATCTATTTCCGCCTCATCTCGATGTGGGGAGATGTGCCCTATATCAGCAATATCGTGTACGACAACGAAGAAGTGGCCAATATCACCCGTACGCCTATCGCTCAGGTGAAAGACTCCATTCTCGCTGACTTCACTTATGCCTACGAAAAACTGCCGGTAAAAGGAGCGGCGCTCGGACGTGCCGGCAAACCCGCAGCGCTGGCATTCCGCGGTAAGATGCACCTCTACTGGGCTTCCTGGAATAAAAACGGCTGGCCCGAACTGAGCACCTTCACGCCTAATCCGAGTGAAGCACAGGCTTCCTTTGCCGCCGCTGCAGCCGATTTCAAGTCGGTTATAGAAGACTTTGGTCTGACACTTTTCCGCAACGGCGAACCGGGTGAAATCGATGATCTGGGTAAGGCTGACAAACTGCCCAACTATTATTACCTGTTTACCCCGGTAGCAAACGGAGATGCGGAAATCATCATGAGCTTCACGCACGGCGGTACCGGTACCGGACAGGGCGAAGAGCTCATGCGGGATGTGGCCGGCCGTTCTCATGAAGGCTCCCAATGCTGGACCCACCCACGCTATGAAATTGCAGACCGCTATCAGCTGACCACCACCGGAGACTTCGCAGACCCGCTGGTCCCCATGGATCCCACCGCTCCCGGTGCGCGTACCGCGCCCAACTCGGCTATCAATCCCGAAAGCTACGCCAACCGCGACTACCGGATGAAGGCTTCCATCATGTGGGATTATGAAATGAGTGTTGGTTTTGCCTCCCTGCAGTCGACCGGATGGGTTCCTTTCATCTACAAAACCTGGGCGGGTAACGTCAACATCGGTGGCACCAACTATATTACCTACAACACCGACGGCTGTAACTCCGGTTATGTATACCGCAAATTCCTGCGTAACACGCCGGGCCAGGGCCGGAGCGACGGAAACTACGCGTTCCCTGTCATGCGTCTGGCAGATGTCTTCCTGATGTATGCAGAAGCCAGCAATGAAGTGGAAGGCCCAACTGCCTATGCCGTGGAGCTGGTGAACAAGATCCGTCACAGAGGAGCCCTGCCTCCGCTGAAAGCTGAAAAATATGCCAGCAAACAGGCATTCTTCGAGGCCATCGAGCAGGAGCGTATCATCGAACTTCTGGGTGAAGGCCACCGTGGATTCGATCTTCGCCGCTGGAGAGCCATCGAAAGAGTATGGAATCCACCTTACGGCGAGGGGGTTTGGAGAAGGGATACCCACGGCGCCAACCAGCAACGCTACTTCCAGAATTCTTCGGAAAGAGTATATGAGCAATGTTACATCTTCCGTATCCCTCCAGGCGAGAGAGACAGGAACCCCAACCTCACTCAAAATACTCCTTGGCTATAATCTGACCTAACTGAAGAACTAAAATAGAGACAAATGATGCGTTTCAAGAACATAAAACTGATCATCCCGCTGTTGGTAACCGCTCTTATCGGCTACAGTTGCAAGGACGATTTTCCCGTTGATGAAGACGGACTGCTGATTACCAACCGTGCTGAGTGCTACGTGAGTAACTTCGAACTGCTGGGCACCGATTTCCAGACCGTAAGGACCAAAAACCCGGTTATCGATACCGTGGCTCAAACCATCGACGTGGAAGTATTCTACGGCACCGACCTGAAAAACCTGTATCCCCAGTTTTCCCTGGTAACCGATGCCAAACTCGATCCGAAGATCACCGGGTTTACCGATTTTTCAGACCTGGCCAACCCCAGGGTTTACACGGTTATATCGGGTAACAGAAAAGTGCGTAAACCTTACAGGGTGAGGGTTACCGTTCAGCAACCTTAGTAGTTCAACCAGCTATTAAATAACAGAAGATGAATCGAAATAAAATAAATCACGGACTTTTGTCCTGGGCCGGGGTCCTGGCCATTCTGTTCCTATTCTCAGCCTGTGAGGAAAAGGAATATGCCATCCCCCCTGCGAAGACAGAACTGCAAAATGACGTTATCAAACGTTCGTTGGGACCAAACGTGGCCGGATTGGATATTGAGTTTGCCTACGCCATGGCGCTCGGCTTTGGAAAAGGGAAAATCACCAGCGCACGGGTAGAAGCCTCCATCCCAGGCGCTCCCGGTACTTACATGGATCACCGTTCCTTCCATACCAACTCGAGCGGTATCGACGTAGGCGTGGAAGTAGGTCTGCCTTCAGCCACTGAAGGAGGACGCACTACAGTGAATTTCACCAAAGATACGGTAGCCGCTACCCTCCGCTACTTCTACGTCATTCCGGAAGAAGCGAAAGGCAAATCGGTTACTTTCACTTTCTCGGCCGAAGCCAGCACCGGCGAAAAGGTATCCTATACCATGGGACCCTACCAGATTGCCAAAATGGACATGAAGCGCAATATCACCGTCAGAGACAGCAGTGCCTGCTACATCTCCCTGGCCGATATGGCTGTGATGACTCCTGAGCAGGCTGCTGCCAACCCGCAGAAGGTGGATCTGGTATACGTGTATCGCAACATCCCGAACATCACTTTCAACCATGCTTTGGTCTCTCCCACCAGCAGACCGGAATACCTGTCCGGAACCATTGTACCTGCCGGTGCCAGTAACAGCACCAGAGTCAGAAAGGTTTGGGACCTGCGCGACCGTCACCTGGCTCAGCTGCAGTTTGGCATCTACGTAGATGATCTCGATTTTGAAAAGCTTGACCTCTCTACCGCCGCCGACTATGCACTGAATTTCAGAGCAGAGTCAGGTGCATGGGTGGAATCGGCAGATGGCAAATACCGGGCTTACATCTATATCAACTCGGTGAACAACAACAATAAGAGTGCTGTCATCAGCATAAAACGCTATCAGGTGCAATAGCCGCTTCCATTTAAGTACTTCAATTAACAGGAAGCGCTCAGTCCACGGGCGCTTCCTGCTATTTTCAACCGAACTAATCCCGACCTGCATGTACCGGATTACTCCCCTGCTACTATGCTTATGTATCGCCGCTACTTCGGCACTATCCCAACCTTTCCGTCATCCCGGCATCAACCAGTCGCTCGAAGACCTGGAATATACCCGGCAAATGGTTCGTGAAGGCCGGCAACCCTGGCTAAAGGCTTACGAAAACCTCCGGAAACAGATCCAGGCCTCGGGTGATACGACCGCCCATGCCCATGTAAAACGCGGGCCCTACGGCAGGCCCAATATCGGTGCCGACCACCTTTCCCGCAGCGCGGAAAAAACCTATCAATGGGCTCTTTACTATTACTTGAGCGGAGACAGGGAATATGCGCAAAAAGCGACCAACCTTCTCATGGCCTGGTCGGAAACCCTGCAGGACTTTGACTATAACGATGCCAAACTCCTGGCCGCCTGGACTGCCCATAAACTTTGCAATGCCGCGGAAATCCTGAGATACACCTATCCGGGATGGGACCATTCCCATACCGACAAGTTCTCAAAAATGCTTATGACCGTGTATTACCCGCTGCTGCGGTACTATTTTCCCGAGGCAAACGGAAACTGGGATGGTTCCATAATCCATGCCCTGATGGCCATCGGCATTTTTACCGACCAGAGGGAAATATTCGACCATGCGGTAGATCATTTTCTGTACGGCCCTGTCAACGGGAGCGTATTCAAATACATATTTCCCCATGGCCAATGCCAGGAAACCAAAAGGGATCAGGCCCATGTGCAGCTGGGTTTGGGCGAATTTGCCAATGCTGCCCATGTTGCCTATACCCAGGGAGTTGACCTTTTTTCCGTCGGGCATAACCGGCTGGCACTCGGCTTCGAGTACACTGCAGGATTTCTGAACGGGAAATTACCGGAAAGTTATGGCCCTGTATCGTATCGTGCCATGAGGGTTCGGGACGATTATGAATTCGTCGTACGCCATTACGAAGCCATGGGGCTTTCCTTACCGGAATCATCCCGAAAACTCGATTCCACCCGACTGACCGCTTCAGTCAGTGTGCTGGCAGCTACCCGCAAACCCGGTAAGACCTCAACATCCCGAACCTTACCGCAGCCGGTAACTCCTTTCAAGGGACTTGCAGGAGCCCTCAGTCAACCCACCCATCAGTTATCAGGGGACGTGATCAAAGTAGCACCCGGCGAATCGTTGCAGGAAGCAGTCAACCGCGGTGCAGCTTCAGGGAAATGGGTACTTGCCCAGAAAGGCGTTCACCTGTTACCCGCCAGCCTGGTCATCCCTTCCGGTACGCGGCTGGCCGGAGAAGGTAACGGCACCATCCTTTTCCTCGACCCCAAGTCGGGGCAGCGCGATGCTCTGGTGAATGAGAATACACAAATGAGCAATGTCATCATCCGTGACCTGGTGATTGAGGCCGGTCTGGAAACAGAACTACCCTCCGATCCAAACAGCATCCGTTCGTTCCGCAATCGTGGTAACCGGGGCGGAATCCTGTTTCAGTCTAACCTCCCTGGGCAGATGAAGAACATTACGCTGGAACGGGTAACAGTCCGCAATGCAACTTACAACGGGGCTTTCCTGAACGGCATCCACGGCCTCCGGATTATCGCCTGTGACTTCGACGAGAACGGTTCTAAGATGGTACCCGGCCCAAGGATCCAGCATAATCTGTTGCTGACCCACTGTGCGGATGTAACCATCGACGCCTGCCGCTTCGCTACTTCCCCCTTCGGCAGCGGACTTGCCCTGACCGAATGCCGGGAGGTGAAGATTAGCAGCTCGGAGTTGGTTCGGAATGCCTGCCATGGTATATTGATCACTGAATCGGAAGCTATCCAGATAAGTGACTGCCTGATAGAAGGCAACGACCTGAGCGGTCTCATGGCTGAATATCTTTGGAAAGGATGTTCCGACCTGTTGCTGGAAAAGAACACCATCCATTTCAACGGTGGTTACGGTATCGCAAGTTATGCCGCAAAGGGTTTAACCCAGCGCAACAATACCGTAACGGGCAACCGCAAAAAGGCCCAGATCCTGGTTAGTAAAGACAAAATCCTGGTTCAGGAATAAATTATATCTGAAATTTCGTCCACAACCCTACAACCATGTACAAACTGCTCTGTTTATTATTCATCCTTCCCTGTACCCTTGTTCTGGGACAGCATACCTATTCCCCGCCAGCCAAAGAGGTGATCGATGCCAAAGTCAGATCGCTGCCGCCTCATCCGCGCATCCTGTTCGCCAAGGGAGCGGAACAAAACCTGAAGCAATTATTGTCCAGGGACAGTTTCCGCCAGAACCTGCATCAGGCAATTGTGAAAGAGGCAGAAACCATCCTTGACATACCTCCTGTTGAACGTATCCAGATCGGCCGGCGCCTGCTTGATAAGTCGCGGGAATGCCTGCGTCGCATGTTCCAGTTATCCTATGCGTACCGGATGACCGGAGATAAAAGATTCTTGCAGCGGGCTGAAAAAGAAATGCTGGCGGTAGCCGATTTCAGCGACTGGAATCCTTCCCATTTCCTCGATGTAGCGGAAATGACGATGGCCATTGCAATTGGATATGACTGGCTGTACGATGAGCTCTCCGAAGCGTCCAGAAGCAAAATCAGCCAGGCCATTCTGGAAAAAGGCATTAAGCCTTCCTATGACAGACAGTACAATAATTTTCTGCGTGTGGAAAACAACTGGAACCAGGTCTGTAATGCGGGGATGACCTTCGGTGTGCTGGCGATTGCCGAAAACGAACCGGAACTGGCCAGCCAGACCATTCACCGGGCATTGGAGACCACACCGACCTCAATGTATCCCTACGCACCTGATGGCGGTTACCCGGAAGGTTACGGCTATTGGGGTTATGGTACCAGTTTCAATGTACTACTGATCAATGCACTGGAGGTTGCCCTGGGTTCCGATTATGGACTATCCCAAATTCTGGGTTTCCTGCAGACCGGCGCATTTGTTCAGCATATGGCCGGACCATTGGGTTTGGCTCACAACTGGGGAGACAGCGGTCTTCGTACGGGACTCAATCCGGCACTGCTCTGGTTTGCCGGGAAAACGGGAGATTCCTCCCTGCTTTGGGGGCAGTCGAAGTTTTTGTCAGGCAATCAGTCGGGCAATGTAAGAAACCGGATTATCCCTACCGCCCTGCTCTGGGGAGCCAATGTCAACCTGAATGACGTAAAAGCCCCTGAAAAACTGCTTTGGTACGGGCAGGGAGATAGCCCCGTAGCCCTGATGCGGACCTCCTGGACTGACCCCAATGCCTTTTTCGTGGGTTTCAAAGGCGGTGCCGCCAGTGTAAACCACGCTCACATGGACGTAGGGTCATTCGTGTTCGATGCACTTGGTGAACGATGGGCTATGGATTTCGGAGCTCAGGACTACAACTCGCTGGAATCAAAAGGAGTTCAGCTCTGGAACCGCCAGCAGGATTCCCAGCGCTGGCAGGTATTCCGGTACAACAACCGGGTACACAATACCCTGACCATCGACGACCAGCTGCACCGGGTCAAGGGATATGCGAAGATCGATGCCGTGTCGGAAGCCACCAATTTCCTGGCAGCAGTATCGGATCTCTCCGCGGTGTTCGACGGACAGGCACAGAAGGTTAAAAGAGGTATTGCCATCCGAAATAGCCAGGAAGTGGTAGTGCGTGACGAAGTAACCGCCCCTTCCAAAGCTATTCAGCTGCGATGGACGCTGCTCACCGCGGCTTCGGTCCGCATCGTCGACGATAAAACCGTCGAACTTTCCCAGAACGGGAAAACGATGTACCTGAAGTTTGCAGGCGATACTCCCCTAAAGATAAAAACCTGGTCGACAGAACCGCCTAACGACTACGACGCCCCAAATCCCGGGAGTACGCTGGTAGGCTTTGAAGCCAGCATTCCGGCAGGTAATACTTCTTCATTCAGTGCGGTTTTCTCACCCCAATCCAATGTTTCGGTACAAAGTAAGCCCCTGGCAGAATGGCCGGTTAAATCACTCTAATATGACTGGAAAGTTCTTCGTCTGGTGCTTCTGCCTGATCGGTATGCTGGCTGTTCCTGCCACGGCACAAAAAGGCAAAGCTCCGCTCAAAAAGCTGTACGTGGATAAAGTATGGTCGGGGCACCCGGTGGGCTTCGATCTGCTGACTACCGAAAAATACCAGTATGCTGCCTATTACAATGCGGACCGACAGATGATCATCGCCCGACGGGCGCTCGACTCCGATCAATGGCAGAAAACGGCCCTACCGACCGCTGTCGGCTGGGATAGCCACAATTACGTCACCCTGGCGGTAGACCGGGAAGGGTATATCCATGTATCGGGCAATATGCATGTGGTGCCGCTGATTTATTTCCGTTCTACCCGCCCCTGGGAAATTGATCAGTTTGAAAAGTTACCCATGACCGGCGAAAATGAAGACCGGGTGACCTATCCGGTTTTCTTCAAAGACCAGGAAGGCTCCCTTTACTTTCAATACCGGAATGGAGGCAGCGGCGATGGCATCACCTACTGGAACCGCTACGACGAAAAGTCCCGGAAATGGGAATCCCTCTACGGAACCTCCATTTTCGATGGGGAAAAGGAAGCCAATGCCTACATGATCAATCCTGTCCTGGGTCCTGACGGCTATTTTTACATGGTGTGGATGTGGCGACTGACACCGGTGGCCAATACCAACCACAATCTTTCCTGCATGCGAAGCCGGGATCTTAAAAACTGGGAAAATATGCGGGGAGAAAAGGTGAATATTCCTGTCAAATGGAGCGACGACGTCACCATAGTGGATCCGGTGGGCCCTTGGAACGGGCTTATCAACATGGGTTTTAATATCAGCTGGGATAACGATAAAACGCCCTATATCACCTACCACAAATTTGACGACCGGGGTATAAGCCAGGTGTTTATCGCCCGCTGGGAAGGTACTCCCCAGAAGAAATGGATGATCCGCCAGATCAGCGACTGGGCTGAATACAAATGGGATCTGAACCGTCGCGGTTCGCTGACCGGCGAGGTATCGATCTCCAAAATCAGGGAGGTCGACTCCAACCGGCTTTCCGTCGAGTTCACGCATTCCCAATACGGCAAGGGTACCTGGATCCTGGACACATCTACCCTGAGACGCCTGGAGGAAATCAAAGCCGGCAAAAAGGATGAACCGGCCGTTTTGCCGGCGCTGGTAGTAAGAGAGGGTATGGGGGAAAGGCAGCGAAGCGACAATACGGGTCGATTTACCTTACAGTGGCAGACCCTGCCGGCCAATCAGGACAGACCTCGGCCGGGACCGGCACCCGACCCGGTTGACCTGATACTTTACCAGATCAAATAACCAGTTTCTAATCCGATATGAAAACCTACCTGACCATCCTGCTCCTGGTGATGACCATGCCTCTGGCCCTGGGCCAAAAATTCAGTTATCCGGGGGGCATGCATACCGCAGCACAAATCCGGGAAACCAAGCAGAAAATCAAAAAGAAAGAAGCACCCTACACGGCTGCATACCAGCAGCTGCTACAACTGGCCGACAGTGCATTCAGCCATCCGGACCATGCCCTGGCCGATTACTCCGTTCCCGGCTTTTACGTCGATGCACAGGGCCACCGACGAAATTCCCGGGCCCTTCAGTCGGATGCCTTCGATGCCTACGCCTGCGCGCTGGCCTTCCAGTTGAGCGGTGACCGTAAATATGCCAGGGAAGCCATCCGCTTCCTGAACGCCTGGGCACATAAGAATACGACCTATTCAGATGCCGATGGGTCGCTGGTTATGGCTTATTCGGGTACTGCCATGGTGATAGCGGCCGATCTGGTCCGCGATGCCAAAGACTGGAGTGCCGAAGATAAAGCCCTGTATGAGAAATGGGTAGCCAATGTGTACAAGAAAGCCTGTGATGAAATCCGCAACCGTAAGAACAACTGGGCTGACTGGGGCCGACTGGGCTCCATACTCGCTTCCCACTATCTGGGCGACAGGGCTGAAGTCAACGAAAACATCCGGCTGATCAAAAGCGATCTCTCCGATAAAATTGCAGCGGATGCCAGCATGCCGCACGAAACCCGTCGAGGTGCCAACGGTATCTGGTATACCTACTTCTCGCTGGCTCCTATTACGGCAGCGTGCTGGGTAGCCTATAACGTTACAGGCGAAAACCTGTTTGAATACAGTCAGGACGGACGGAACCTGAAAATGGCACTGGACTACCTTCTGAAATATGCCAAAGATCCCGACTCCTGGCCCTGGTTCGACAAGCCCAACAAAGGTGCTCCCGATCGCTGGCCGGGTTATCTTTTCGAAGCCATGGCCGGAATATACGAGGATCCGCAATATGCCGAATACAGCAGGCCTGCTCAGCCGATCGTCAACCCGCTGCACCATTTTGCATGGACCTTTCCCACACTGATGAAGCCGTCATTAAAATAGGACTCCCGTGAACATCTTTCGTATCCGTCGGGTATTAGCGCGGCAAATGATCGTTGGTGCGCTGCTTATGAGTGCAAATATCTGCGCACCGGCGCAGACCGGACCGCTACATCGCATGGTGGTGAAATCCCCGAAAAAATTGCAGGAATTTCTGCGGTACACTCCCGACCGTATTCCACTGGTTAGCACCCACCGGGGCGGTAGTCGTCCCGGCTTTCCGGAAAACTGTATTCCGACCTTCGAAAATACGCTGCGCCATACCTGGTCAGCCCTTGAAATAGATCCACGCTACACCAAAGACAGCGTGATCGTTCTCATGCATGACCCCACCCTCGACCGGACTACCACAGGGACCGGCAAGGTATCGGACTATACCTACGCACAGCTTCAGCAGCTGCAACTGAAAGACAGCGAAGGGAAACCTACTTCCTATAAAATTCCCACCCTGGACGAAGTTATCCGCTGGGCCAAAGGAAAAACCCTGCTGGTGATCGATCAGAAGGATGTTCCCGTTTCGACGCTCGTGAAGATTATTCAGAAACATAAGGCTCAGGCCTGGGTAGTACCGATCGTATACGGCGGAGCAGAAAACATCCGAAAGGCCCTTGATCTCGAGCCTGAGCTCGTCATGGAGGTCATGATTCCGGATGCGCAGACCCTGCAAAACTTTGAAAATGCCGGTATCCCCGCCAGGAACCTGGTCGCGTTTACGACCCATACGCAGGTGAAGGATACTACCCTTTATCAACAACTGCATGAAAAAGGGATTACGTGCATCCGAGGCAGCTCCCGGACGATCGATCGGGACTTCGTGCAGGGCAAAATCGACCGGCAGGAGCTCGAGGAAAGCTACCGGGCGATGATCACCAGCGGCACCGATATCATTGAAGCCGATCTGGGCATTGAAGCAGGCAAGGCCCTCGAATCACTAATCCCCCAAAAGAGCCCTATGCTGAAATTCCTGAAAAAGGGATAAGGGCAGTTACTTTAAATGTTCCTTAAAGAACTCCACTGTTCTTTTCCATGCCAGTTCCGCAGCATTTTTGTCATAACGGGGCGTGGTGTCGTTGTGGAATCCGTGATTGGTGGCCGGATACATGTGCATGACATACTTCTTGCCATTTGCTTTCAAAGCCTCCTCGTAGGCCGGCCATCCTTCATTTACACGGGTGTCGAGTTCGGCATAGTGCAGCATCAGAGGCGCCTTAATATTCGGAACATCGGCTGCAGGAGCCTGGCCGCCGTAGAAAGGAACGGCCGCTGCCAGGTCAGGTAATTTTACCGCCATCATATTGGAGATCCATCCGCCGAAACAGAAACCTACCACACCCACTTTGCCGTTACAAAGGGGATGCTTTTTCAGGTATTCAAAGCCGGCGATAAAGTCTTCCAGCATCTCATCGCGGTTGCGTTTGCTCTGTAGTTCCCGCCCCTCGTCGTCGGTTCCGGGATATCCGCCCAGGGGTGAAAGCGCGTCAGGCGACAGACTGATAAACCCGGCCAATGCTGCCCTGCGGCCGACGTCGGCGATATGGGGATTCAGCCCGCGGTTTTCATGGACCACGACTATCCCACCCAGTTTCTGGTTATTTCCTTTCGGCATCGACAGTTGCGCCTTGATCGTACCCCCGCCCTTGGGAGACGGATATTCTATCGTCGTGGTGGCCAGCCGGGGATCGTCCGGTTTGGTTTGCAGACCGCCCTGGTAGTCGGGCATCATGTAACTCATCAGTGCCGAAACTGACAGGCCGCCGACCGCATAAGCCGAAAGTTTCTGCATAAACTCAGAGCGGGTCAGGCGATTGTGTGCATAGTCGTCGTATAGGTCGAATACCTCCTGTTTAATATCTTCTTTCCGGATGTCTGCCATAGCTAAAAAGTTTAGGATCAGGATAAAATTACAAAAAAAATCCCTTTACAAATTTGCGTATACGTGATTTTGGACTACATTTGTTTCATGCATCCGACTATTCCTACCCTATTTCCATACTTTCCCCACGTATTCTGGCTCTTTTGAATACCCCGAAATGGGGAGTGGGAAAAGTTTTTCCAGTCGGCCCAAACAGCAAACCGGACATTTATAAGGGCGTTAATATCCGAATTTTTTGACACCGGTTCCAGTCCTTCCTTTCCGGAAAAATCGATAGATTCGTTGAATCTATTCCTGACCCTGAAATGAAATCCCAAAACTACCGCTGGTTCATCGTAGCGCTGGTGCTGGCCGCGACGACGATCAACTATATCGACCGGCAAATCATTGGCCTTCTGAAACCAATCCTCGAAACCGAATTCAACTGGACGGAAACGGATTACTCACGGATTGTCATGGCATTTAGTGCCGCTTATGCGGTCGGTCTCCTTACCATGGGGCGCTTTATCGACATTCTGGGCACCAAATGGGGTTACAGCATTGCGGTAATAATCTGGAGCCTGGCGGGTATGGCCCATGCCCTGAGCCGAAATCTGGCCCAGTTTGTTACGGTACGAATAGTACTCGGCATAGGGGAAGCCGGTAATTTCCCGGCCGCCATGAAGGTCGTCTCCGAATGGTTTCCCAGCAAAGAAAAGGCGAGTGCAACCGGTATCATTAATGCCGGTTCGAGCGTAGGTGTGGTATTTGCCCTGCTCATCACCCCCCTGATCCTGAATTTCTATACCTGGAAAGAAGTATTCTGGATTACAGGTTTACTGGGCTTTGTCTGGTTCCTGCTGTGGTGGATATTTTACGAAATCCCGACCCGCCAGAAAAGAATCTCTCCCGGGGAGCTGGAACTGATCCGGAGCGGTCAGGAAAAATTTGAAACCCGTTCAGACAAACCCTTACCCTGGAAACGACTGCTCTCTTTGCCGCAAACCTGGGCTGTAGTCGTAGGTAAATTCTTCATCGATCCGATCTACTGGTTTTTCCTGTTCTGGCTCCCCTCCTACTTCTCGACAACGTACGGACTCGATCTGAAGAAACCCAGTCTGCCCCTGATGACCATCTACCTGGCAACCACCGTGGGCAGTGTGGCCGGCGGGTTTATCTCCTCGGCGCTTGTTAAAAAAGGCTGGTCTACCGTAAGGGCACGCAAAGCGACGCTCCTTGCCGTAGCCCTGCTTGAGCTGCTGATCATTGGGATGCAGTTGGTAGATAACGTTTGGGTAGCCGTAGCCCTCCTAAGCCTGGCAGTAGCCCTGCATCAGGCCTGGGCTACCAATGTTTTTACCCTGGCATCGGACCTTTTCCCGAAGGAATCGGTAAGTTCGGTCGCAGGCCTGGCA
>Ga0182792_1002397_pt1 | contig 13281 bp, 8 predicted proteins | sample Passage237B_FD_130497 | JGI IMG/M metagenome (GOLD analysis project Ga0182792, IMG submission 130497) | Cellulose adapted compost microbial communities from Newby Island Compost Facility, Milpitas, CA, USA - Passage2 37B (version 2) (version 2) ...
CACGAGCGGCCTCGGCCGAGGGACCGTCGACGGCACCGATGTACACGGTGCCGTCGTCCTCGATCGAGATGTCCGCGCCCGTCTCCTCCTGGATCTGGTTGATCATCTTGCCCTTGGGGCCGATGACCTCGCCGATCTTGTCGGTCGGGACCTGGACGGTGATGACGCGAGGAGCGAAGGGGCTCATCTCGTCGGGGCCGTCGATCGCCTCGTTGATGACCTCGAGGATCGCGAGGCGGGCCTCGCGCGCCTGGGTCAGCGCGCCGCCGAGCACGTCGGCGGGGATGCCGTCGAGCTTGGTGTCGAGCTGGATCGCCGTGACGAACTCGCTCGTGCCGGCGACCTTGAAGTCCATGTCGCCGAAGGCGTCCTCGGCACCGAGGATGTCGGTGAGCGCCGCGTAGCGGGTCTCACCGTCGACGGTGTCGGACACGAGGCCCATCGCGATGCCCGCGACGGGCGCGCGCAGCGGCACGCCCGCGTTGAGCAGCGAGAGCGTCGAGGCGCACACCGAGCCCATCGAGGTCGAGCCGTTCGAGCCGAGCGCCTCGGAGACCTGGCGGATCGCGTAGGGGAACTCCTCGCGGCTCGGCAGGACGGGGATCAGGGCGCGCTCGGCGAGAGCACCGTGACCGATCTCGCGACGCTTCGGGGAGCCCACGCGGCCCGTCTCGCCGGTCGAGTAGGGCGGGAAGTTGTAGTTGTGCATGTAGCGCTTGCGCGTCACGGGCGAGAGCGAGTCGATCTGCTGCTCCATGCGCAGCATGTTCAGCGTCGTGACGCCGAGGATCTGGGTCTCGCCACGCTCGAAGATCGCCGAGCCGTGGACGCGCGGGAGCACGTCGACCTCGGCCGAGAGGGCGCGGATGTCCTGCAGGCCGCGACCGTCGATGCGGAAGCCGTCGGTGAGGATGCGCTGGCGGATGAGGTTCTTGGTGACCGAGCGCAGCGCAGCGGACACCTCCTTCTCGCGACCCTCGAACTGCTCGGCGAGCTCGGCGAGGACCTCGTCCTTGATCTCGTCGAGGCGGTTCTCGCGGTCCTGCTTGTCCGCGATCGTCAGCGCCTCGCCGAGGCGGGCCGTCGCGGCCGCCTGGACGGCCTCGAAGGCGTCGGGCTGGTAGTCGGGGAAGAGCGGGAACTCCTGCGTCGGCTTCGCCGCGCGGGACGCGAGGTCCTGCTGGGCGTCGACGAGCACGCGGATGAAGGGCTTGGCGGCCTCGAGACCCTGCGCCACGACCTCCTCGGTCGGGGCGGTCGCGCCCTCGTTCTTGATCAGGTTCCAGGAACCCTCGGGCGCCTCGGCCTCGATCATCGCGATCGCGACGTCGTCACCAACGGCGCGGCCGGCGACGACCATGTCGAAGGTCGAGCGCTCGATCTCGGAGAAACGCGGGAACGCGACCCACTGGCCGTCGATGAGCGAGATGCGCACACCGGCGACGGGGCCCGAGAAGGGCAGGCCCGACAGCTGCGTGGAGATCGACGCGGCGTTGATCGCGAGCACGTCGTAGGCGTCGTCGGGGTTGATCGCGAGGACCGTCACGACGACCTGGACCTCGTTGCGCAGGCCCTTGACGAAGAGCGGGCGCAGCGGGCGGTCGATGAGGCGGCACGCGAGGATCGCGTCCGTCGAGGGACGACCCTCGCGGCGGAAGAAGGAGCCGGGGATCTTGCCCGCGGCGTACTGGCGCTCCTCGACGTCCACCGTGAGGGGGAAGAAGTCGAAGTGGTCCTTGGGGTGCTTGCCCGCCGTCGTCGTGCTGAGCAGCGTCGTCTCGTCGTCGAGCGTGGCGAGCACGGAGCCGGCAGCCTGCTTGGCCAGGCGGCCCGTCTCGAAGCGGATGGTGCGCGTGCCGAAGCGACCGTTGTCGATCGTGGCCTCGGCGAACTGGATCTCGGGACCCTCCATGGGTGCCCTCCATTTCTGGTGAGGGCGTCAGATCCATGCGGCGGTCTTCGATCGAGGCCCGCGGACCCTGGGTCCGAGAGCCACTACCGAGGACCGGACGCTGGCGGTCCGACGCGGTGTGTTGTTGTGCTGGCCCCCTCAGGGGCCTATTGCGCGACCAGCCCGGACCCCTCGCGGGGTCCGAGCTGGCTGCGAAGTCACCGGCGCAGGCCGAGCCTCTCGATCAGGCTGCGGTAGCGGTTGATGTCCACCTTCTGCAGGTAGCCGAGAAGTCGGCGACGCTGGCCGACCAGGAGCAGGAGCCCCCGGCGCGAGTGGTGGTCGTGCTTGTGGGTCTTGAGGTGCTCGGTGAGGTCCTTGATGCGCTGCGTGAGGAGCGCGATCTGGACCTCGGGGGAACCGGTGTCGCCCTCGTGCGTGGCGTACTCGGTCATGATGGACTTCTTCGTAGCAGCATCGAGCGGCACGATTCTCCTTGGGTGTACTCGTTGCGCGGCGCGCCGGGGCATGTTCACCCGGGCTCTCTGGATCCGCGGCCGATCTGACGGCCCAAGCAGGATATCAGCAAACGCCCAGGACGCCCGCCGCGGCCGCCACGTCGGCGTGCATCTGCTCGACGAGCGCCTCGACGCTCTCGAAGCGCAGCGTGGGCCGCAAGAGCTCGACGAGCTCCACGACGACCTCGCGCCTGTAGAGCTCGAGGTCGGTCCGGCCGAGCACGTAGGACTCGACGCGGCGCTCGACGCCGTCGAAGGTCGGGTTCGTGCCCACCGAGATCGCTGCAGCGAGGGGCTCCGCGGATGCCGCGGGGTCACCGGGGTTCTCGAGCACGCACAGCCACCCGGCGTACACGCCGTCTGCCGGGACCATGCCCGAGGCGTCCTGCGCGAGGTTCGCCGTCGGGAAGCCGAGCTCTCGACCGCGCTGGTCCCCGCGCACCACGGTCCCCCGCAGCCGGTGCGGGCGGCCGAGCACGTGCGCAGCGCCCCGCACGTCCCCCTCGGCGAGCAGCTCTCGCACCCAGGAGCTCGACCAGCGGCGCGAGTCCTCGGGGTGCGCGCGGTCCTCGACGACCTCGACCTCGAACCCGAGCTCCTTGCCGAGCTCGACCATGGTCGACAGATCCCCCGAGTTCTCGAGGCCGAAGCGCACGTCCCGACCGACGACGACGACGGCCGCGTTGAGCGGGCGCACGAAGTGGTCGAGCACGAACTGGCGCGGCGTCTGGCGCGCGAGCTCGAGGTCGTAGCGCAGCACGAGGGTCGCGTCGAGGCCGGTCTCGGCGAGCAGCTCGAGGCGGTCGACCTCCCCCGTGAGGAGCGGGGGCGCAAGCTCGGGGCGGTGCACGAGCGCGGGGTGCGGGCTAAAGGTCACCGCGACGGCGCGGCCGGAGATCTCCCGCGCGCGCCCGACCATGCGGCGCAGCACCTCGACGTGGCCCCGGTGGACTCCGTCGAAGTTGCCGAGGGTGACGACCGTGGGGCCGAACCCCGCAGGGATCTGGTCACGGTCCGTCCAGCGCAGCACGCGCACAAGCGTGCCACACCTGCGCGGGCTAGAACTTCGTCGGGTCGAAGAGCTTGACGGTGTAGGAGTACTTCGACTTCTTGGCACCCTTGATGCCCGAGACCGTCACCTTGAAGCGCACCGTCGAGGTGCCCTTGGGCTTCTTGACGCCCTTCACGCTGAACACGAGGGTGTGGGGCCCGTAGCCGTCCCGGACCTTGTGGACGGTGACCTTGTGCGAGCCGAGGACCTTGCCCTTCGCGTTGACGCGCTGGACCTTGACCTTGGCCTTCGCGAAGGAGACCTTCGAGCTCGAGGCGGAGATCGACCAGCGGCCCTGGGGCTCGAGCTGCTGGGGGAACCAGCCCTTCGCGGGCCACTCGAGGTACGTGGGCTGCGCGGCCTTCGAGCTCGTCCGGGTGCCGACGACGGTCAGGGCGTTGGCGCGGCTCGTCGAGCCGGTCGCCATGACGCGCGTCCTGGGGTTGAGGATCCACCGGCGGTGGCCGACGGCGAGGTTGCCGCTGCCGGCGTCCTCCATGTAGCCCAGGATCGCGCGGGCACCGGTCGAGGGCGCGAGGTCGCCGCTGAACCCGCCGGAGAGGTAGAGGTTCGAGCTGCTCGCCGCGAGCGAGGCCGTCGAGCTCCAGCACCGCGAGAAGCTCGCCTTCGAGGGCGAGTGCGAGAGGGCGCCGTTGGCGTGCATGAGGAGGGCCGTGGAGAGGGCCTTCTTGTTGAGCTTCGAGTCGAGCTTGATCTCGTCGAGCTGGTTGAGGGCCCGCACGAAGTTCACGGCCTTGCGGGTCGCGCGCTTGGACTTCGCGGACTCCGAGCCGCGCTTGCAGCTCGCGGTCGAACCGGTCCACCCCGTCTTCACGCGCAGCGCGGGGGCGAGGACGCGGTTGTAGGCCTTGGCGACCGAGGCGCGCGAGCTGGTCTTGAGACTCACGTCCTTCGCCGTGGCGGCGACGCCGCCCGTGCCGAGCGCGAGGCCCGTCGCGACGATCGCGGTGACCGCCGCTCGGCCCAGCTGTCGAGCCCTACCCATAACCGCACATCCCTTTCCTGAGGGCCGGTGCGCCCTCCGATGCCCGGGACGCTATGTGTGGTATCGGCACATTGCGAATGCGGCCCTGTGGAAGAAAAAGGACGTAGTTCCCATCGCGGGAGGTAACTCCGAGAATGTGACCGAAGTCACAGGGAAAGGGGCAAGAATTCCCCCGGACGGAGCAATGAGGGGCCCCAGGGCGGTCTGCCCCGGGGCCCCTCGGACCGCACCCCGCGCTAGCGGACGGTGAGCCTCACCGCCTTCGAGGTGACCTTGCCTCGGGCGTTGGAGACGAGCGCGCGGTACTTCGCCCCGTCACGGGCTGCGCTCGCGCGCACGGTGAGGGTCTTGCCCTTCGTACCCTTGACCGTCGTCCACCTCCCGCCGGGCAGTCGCTCCTGCCAGCGCACCTTCGGCGCGGGGAAGCCGCTCACCTTGACCGTGAACCGCGCCTTCTTGCCGGCCTTCACGCTCGCGGCCCTCGGGTGCTTCTCGATGCGCGGCTTGCTCTTGGCGACCGAGAGCCTGGCCGCCCCCGAGCTGGCCTTGCCCTGGGAGTTCTTCGCGACAGCGCGGTACAGCGCCCCGTGCCGCGCTGCAGTCACCTTCACCGAGAGCCTCGAGCCCTTCGCTCCCTTCACGGTGCGCCACTTGCCGCCCTTGAGCTTCTCCTGCCAGGTCACCTTCGGCGTCGGGAAGCCGCTCACCTTGACGGAGAAGCTCACCTTCTTGCCGAGCTTGCCCTGGGCCGAGCGCGGCTTGCTCGCGATGCGCGGCTTGGCAGCCTTCACCGAGAGCTTCGCGGCCTTGGTGGTCGCTGAGCCCTTGGTGTTCGTGAACACGGCGCGGTACCGGTTGCCGTGCACCTTGGCCGTGACCTTGACGAGCAGGCTCGGGCCGTTCTCGCCCTTGAGCGCCTTCCAGGTGCTCGATCCCTTCGTGCGGACCTGCCACTGGATCGTCGGTGCGGGCTCCCCCGTCGCGGCGGCGGTGAGCTTCGCCGTCTTGCCGAGGGCCACCGTCTTCGAGGCCGGGTGCCTCGTCACGAGGGGAGCCGCGCCGGTCTCCGGGACGGAGCCGTCACCCTGGTCGGCCACGAAGGACGCGACCTGCGAGAGCGCCGCGTTCCAGTTCACCGTGATCTCGTTCGAGGCCCAGGACTGGATGTGGTCGAGGTAGCACATCGACGGCGTGCAGCCCTCGGTGAAGGTCGCCTGCATCGTCGGGTCCCAGGTCTCGGTCTTCGAGTTGGGACCGCCCGCGAGCGAGCCCTTGGGCGGGTTCGGCAACGAGGGCTCGAGCTGGTTGGCGAACCAGCGGGAGTGCTGGTTCTTCGAGAACTTCTCGCCGTAGCCCGTGATGTAGGAGTTGTTGAGCGCGTTGCGGCCCAGGAGGTAGTCCATCGACTCGAGGACGGCGTCCCGGAAGCGGACGTCCCCCGTCAGGTCGTAGGCCACCGCGAGGACCACTTGGGTGTTCGCGACCGCAGAGCTCGATCCCCAGTCGTACTCGCCGTCGGCCGGGACGTAGGCGGTACCGAAGGCCTCGCCCTGCTGCCCCGCGAGGTAGCCCTCGGCGCCCTCGACGATCGAGGCGCGCACGGCCGCGAGGCCCGGGAGCGCGTTGGGGACCGTGGCGAGAGTGATGCGGCCCAGAGCCGCGACGTCACCCCAGAAGAAGCCACCGGGCTCGAAGATGTCCTCGGTGTGCTGGGGGTTGGCGAGCACCGCGTCGCGGAACGTGGCCTCTCCCGTCGTGACGAAGAGCTCTGCCGCGGCCCAGTAGAGCTCGTCGCTCACGTCCTCGTCGTCGTAGGGGCCACCACCGTTGTTGCCTGCCGCGGCGGGCGCGAAGAGCTCAGGGTGCTCCTGCGCCGCGTCCCACGCACGACGGGCTGCGGCGAGCAGCTCGGCGGCGAAGGCCGGGTCGTGGTCGGCGAAGAGTCGAGCGCCCTGCGCGGCGGTCGCCGCGAGGTTGAGGGTCGCGGCCGTCGAGGGCCGGTGCAGTCGGCGTTCCTGGGCGTCCGCCGCCGGCATGAGCGGCAGGCCCGTCCAGCCCACGTCATGGATCTTGTGATGGACCATGCCTTCGAGCTCCTCGCCCTCAGGGACCTGCATCGAGAGGAAGAACTCGAGCTCCCAGCGTGCCTCGTCGAGCACGTCGGGGACGCCGTTACCGGTCTCGGGCACCGCGAGGGTGCCGTCCGCGAGCGCGTCGGCGGTGCCTTGCAGGAGCGCCCGCTCGTAGGTCGCGAGCAGCTGCGCCACGGAGATGCCGCCGTTGACGACGTACTTGCCGTGGTCGCCTGCGTCGTACCATCCGCCCACGACGTCGAGCGCGTAGCCCTCGCGGCACGACCAGTCGCCGTAGGACCACGAGGCGCCGTCGTCCTCGGGCGTGAGGCACGTGACGGCGAGGTCACCCTTGTTGGGCGCGAGACCCACGTGACCCGCAGCCCGAGCGTAGGCCTCGCCCGCGACGGTGCCGTCGATCTCGATGCCCGAGCGCACGGGGTAGAAGTAGTTCAGCGCGTCGTAGCGCAGCTGCTGGTAGACGTCCGCGGCGATGTCGAAGGGGTGGCTCGCCTCGCCGTCGGCGACGAGCGTGAAGCCCGAGCCCGTCGCGGTCACGCTCGAGAAGTCGATCGTGTGGACGTCGAGGCCGGAGCTCCAGTCCGTGCCCGCCGGCGTCGAGAGACCCGAGGCGACGACGGCGTCCGCTGAGCTGCGCAGCTGCCACGCGACCGGCGCGGCGGCGTCCGTCACGAGGGTCGCGTTCTTGGGTCCCTTCGGGAGGTAGCCGTGCTGGTTGACCCGCACCCGCGGGCCGGTGTCCGGCACGTAGGGCGGTGGGGCGGCAGCCGTCTGGACGAGAGAGACGTCGGTGAGGCAGAACTCGTAGGCGGCGCCCTTGCCGATCTGGAAGGCCACCTGCCCCTCGAAGCCGTCCTCCCCGGTCTCGGCGGGGGAGCTCAGCCCCGCCGTGAAGGGGAAGGAGAACTCTTGCAGCTCGGGCGACATCGCCGGGCTCTGGTCGAGCACCGTGCGATAGCCGCCGCCGTTCTCCCCCACGATCACGCGGGGTGTCTGGGCGGGGTCGGCGCTCGCCCGGAAGGACAGCACGTAGTTCTTTCCCTCCTCGATCGCGACGCCGTTGATGGTCAGGTTGACGTCCCAGGGGTTCACCGAGCCCTCAGGCTGGGCGATGCAGATCACGCCGTCGGAGATCTCGAAGTCGATCCCCTCGCTGAGCCCCCAGCCGCCCGAGAGCTCGGCGTCGGGGAAGGAGGGCTGCGGGAGCAGCTCGACCTCGGCGCCTGCGAGGGAGATGTTGTCGAAGCAGATCGAGAAGGCGGAGCCCTTGCTCCCGAGCTGGAAGCCGAAGTTGCCCGCGACCACGTCACCGGGCTCGGCCGTCGAGCCGTTGCCCGGCGCGAAGGTGAAGGGGAGCTCGAAGTGCTCGAGCTCGGTCGTGATGGTCGGGAAGAGCTGGAAGACGTCGGGCCACTCGCCGCCGCCTTGCGCCACGATCGTCCCGATCTCGGCGCTCGCGTAGGCGTCGAAGCTCAGGACGTAGTCCTCGCCGACGACGAGGTCGATGCTGTCGTGCTGGACCGCGGCGCTCCACGGGTCCCCGCCTGCGGGGACCTCGGCGCAGAACTCGCCGGCCACCACCCCCGAGGTGGTCGTGCCATAGGCGTACCACCCGCCGTCGCCGTCCTCGAAGTCGCCCTCGACCACCGTGGCCGCTGCGGCGGGCGAGAAGCCCGCGAGGACCAGTGCTGCTGTCGCGAGCGCGGCCGTCCCGGCGCGCGCCCTTCTGCTCGTGCCTAGAGAAACCACGTCGTCTCCCCCGATGAAGGAGCGCTCCCACACCGCTGTGGTCACGCTGTCCGGTCCCCCTGTGCCGGCGACCGTACCAGTGACAAACGGGACATGTCTCCAGCTTCGCTCGAAACGATCCGTCCCCAGGACACGCGGGCCTCGCCGTCCTTCTCCCCCACCCGCGGACCCGCGTAGTCTCGGCGCGTGCCTGACGTGCTCCTGCTCCTGCTCGGCCTCGCGGCCCTCGTCGGAGGGGCCGAGCTGCTCGTTCGCGGCGGCAGCAAGGTCGCCGCCGGTCTCGGCATCGCCCCGATCATCATCGGCGTCACGGTCGTCTCGATCGGCACCTCCGCCCCCGAGCTCGCGGTGGGCATCGAGGCGGCGACGAGCGGCAACGGCTCCCTCGCCGTCGGCAACATCGCGGGCACGAACGTCGTGAACCTCTTGCTCATCCTGGGGCTCAGCGCTGCTCTGCGCCCCCTCGAGATGCATGCGCAGACCCTGCGCCTGGACCTGCCCGTCATGGTCGCCTCGGCGGCCCTCGTCCTCCTCCTCGCGTGGGACGGGACGATCAGCAGGCTCGACGGCGCGATCCTCGTGGTCCTGGCACTCGTCTACACCCTCGTCATCGTCCGGATCGCGCGTCGCGAGCGACCCTTCGTCACCGAGGAGTACGACCGCGAGTACGCGACCCCCGAGGACAAGCCCGAGACGCCCGTGCGCTTCGCCTGGCACGGGGCGCTCCTGCTCGTCGGCATCGTCGTCGTCGTGCTCGGCGCGGACATGCTCGTCGACGGAGCCTCGGGGATCGCGCGCGCGCGGGGCATCTCCGAGGCGGTCATCGGTCTGACGATCGTCGCGATCGGCACCTCGGCCCCCGAGCTCGTCACGACGGTCGTGTCGACGATCCGCGGCGACCGCGACATCGCCGTCGGCAACCTCCTCGGGAGCAGCGTGTTCAACCTCCTGCTGATCCTCGGCGTCACCGCCACGGTGCCGGCGGGAGGCATCGGTGTCGAGCGCACGCTCGTGACCGTCGACCTTCCCGTGATGCTCGCCGTCGCCGTGCTGTGCGTCCCCGTGTTCATGAGCGGCCGGCGGGTCTCGCGCGGCGAGGGGCTCGGGTTCGTCGGCCTCTACGCGGCCTACCTGACCTACTTGCTGGTCGCGCGCGTGTGAGCTAGCTCGCGGCGAGCACGAGCACGGGTCGCGCCTTGCCCCGCTCGTCCGCGAGCAGGGCCGCGAGCGAGCCGTCCGGGGCGAAGGCCGCGACGGGCTTCTCGCGCGTCCCTGGGCTCGCGGGGTCGATCGCGAGGGGCCGCCCGAAGCTCAGCTCGCGCGCCTCGGCCTGGGAGAGCTCTCGAGCCGGGAGGATCGCGCGCGCCGCCTCGGCGAGCGGGAGCACCTCGAAGCTCTCCGCGAGCTGCTCGAGCGTGCGCGCGACCCGCAGGCCGTAGCCGCCCACCCGGGTGCGCCGGAGGGCCGTGAGGTGGCCGCCGACGCCGAGCGCCGAACCGAGGTCACGCGCGAGGGCACGCACGTAGGTGCCCGAGGAGCAGGTCACGACGACGTCCACGTCGGTCACCGCGGTGCCGTCCTCGGCGCGCTCGGGGCGCACCGCGAGGACCTCGAAGCGCGAGACCGTCACGGGCCGGGCCGCGAGCTCGACGTCCTCCCCCGCGCGGACGCGCGCGTAGGCACGCTTCCCGTCGACCTTGATCGCACTCACGGCGCTCGGTACCTGCTGGATCTCGCCCGTGAGCGCGGCCACCCCTGCGGCGAGGGCCTCGGGGTCCACCGCGGGAGCACCGCTCGCCGCGAGGGTCTCGCCCTCGGCGTCGTCCGTCGTCGTCGCGACGCCCAGGCGGATCGTCGCGAGGTAGTCCTTGTCGGCCCCCACGACGTAGGTGAGCAGCTTGGTCGCGCGCCCGACGCCGAGCACGAGCACTCCCGTGGCCATGGGGTCGAGGGTCCCCGCGTGCCCCACGCGCCTGGTCGCGGCGAGCCGGCGCACGCGGGCGACGACGTCGTGGCTCGTCCAGCCCGAGGGCTTGTCGACGACGACGACGCCGTCGGGAGCAGCTGCCCCGACGGCGTCGTCCTGGACTCGCGTCACTCGGTCTCGTCGGCGTCCCGCACCGGCTTGCGGTACGGGTCCGCCTCGCCGGCCGGGGTCGCCTTCGCGGCGAGCTCGGCAAGCTCGGCGTCCCGCTCGGCCGCGGCCCGCAGCGCCTCCTCGAGGTGCTGGGCCGAGTCCGGCAGGGCGTCCGGCAGGAACTCGAGCGTCGGCGTGAGGCGCAGGCCGAGCCGGCGCCCCACCTCCGAGCGCACGAGTCCCTTGGCGCTCTCGAGCGCGGCGGCCGAGGACGCGCGGTCCTCCTCGCTGCCGAGCACGGTGTAGAACACCGAGGCGTGCTGGAGGTCGCCCGTGACGCGCACCTCGGTGACGGTCACGAAGCCGAGCCGTGGGTCCTTGACCCGCCGCTCGAGCATCTCCGCGACGATCACCCGGATGCGGTCGGCGACCTTGCGGCCTCGAACCTGGTGCTCGCTCATGACAGCCTCCGATCAGGAACGCGGCTTCTCGCGCATCTCGAAGGTCTCGATGGTGTCGCCGATCTCGATGTCGTTGAACGACCCGAGACCGATTCCGCACTCGTAACCCTCGCGGACCTCGGTCGCGTCGTCCTTGAACCGGCGCAGCGACTCGACCGTGAGGTTGTCCCCCACGACGTTGCCGCCCCGCAGGACGCGCGCCTTGGCGTTGCGGCGGATCTCCCCGCTGCGGACGAGCGAACCGGCGATGTTGCCGAACTTCGAGGAGCGGAACACCTCGCGCACCTCGGCGGTACCGAGCTGCACCTCCTCGTACTCCGGCTTGAGCATGCCCTTGAGGGCCGCCTCGACGTCGTCGATCGCCTGGTAGATGACCGAGTAGAAGCGCACGTCGACGCCCTCGCGGTCCGCGAGCTCCTCGACCCTCGGCGCGAACTTCACGTTGAAGCCGATGATGATCGCGTTGTCGACCGTGGCGAGGTTGACGTCGTTCTGCGTGATCGCACCGACGCCGCGGTGGATGATGCGCAGCGCGACCTCGTCGCCGACGTCGATCTGGAGCAGCGAGTCCTCGAGCGCCTCGACGGCACCGGAGACGTCGCCCTTGAGGACGAGGTTGAGCGTCTCGACCTTGCCCTGCTCGAGCGCCTGCGTGAAGTCCTCGAGACTGATGCGCTTGCGGCGCTTGGCCAGGAGGGCGGCTCGCTCGGCGGCTGCTCGCTTCTCGGCGATCTGACGGGCCGTGCGGTCGTCGGGCGCCACGATGAAGGTGTCGCCCGCGCTCGGCACGGAGGTCAGACCGAGGACCTGCACCGGACGGGCCGGGGTGGCCTCCTCGACCGCGTTGCCGTGCTCGTCGAACATCGCTCGGACGCGGCCGTGGGCCGTGCCCGCGACGATCGCGTCGCCGACGCGCAGCGTGCCGGTCTGGACGAGCACCGTCGCGACCGCGCCGCGGCCCTTGTCGAGGTTCGCCTCGATCGCGACGCCACGGGCCTCGCGGTCCGGGTTCGCGGTGAGCTCGAGCGCGGCGTCCGCAGTGAGGAGGACGGCCTCGAGGAGCTCGTCGATGCCCGAGCGGTTGCGCGCGGAGACGTCGACGAACATCGTGTCGCCGCCGTACTCCTCGGCCACGAGGTTGTACTCGGTGAGCTGCTGGCGCACCTTCGCCGGGTTGGCGTCCTCCTTGTCGACCTTGTTCACCGCGACCACGATCGGCACGCCGGCCGACTGCGCGTGGTTGAGGGCCTCGATCGTCTGGGGCATCACGCCGTCGTCCGCGGCGACCACGAGGATCGCGATGTCGGTGACCTGCGCACCTCGCGCACGCATGGCCGTGAAGGCCTCGTGACCCGGGGTGTCGATGAAGGTGAGCGTGCGGTCCTCGCCCTCGTGCTCGTGGCGGACCTGGTAGGCACCGATGTGCTGGGTGATGCCGCCGGCCTCGCCCGCGACGACGTCCGTCGAGCGGATCGCGTCGAGGAGCTTCGTCTTTCCGTGGTCGACGTGACCCATGACGGTCACGACGGGCGGTCGCGGCTGGAGGAAGTCCTCGTCACCCTCGAGCTCGGCCTCGAGGTCGATGTCGAAGGCCTCGAGCAGCTCGCGGTCCTCCTCCTCGGCCGAGACCATCTCGATGACGTAGCCGAGCTCCGCGGCGAGGGTCCCGAAGGTGTCCTCGTCGAGGGACTGCGTCGCGGTGGCCATCTCACCGAGGTGGAAGAGCACCGTCACGAGGCTCGCGGGGTTCGCGTCGATCTTGTCGGCGAAGTCGTTGAGCGAGGAGCCGTGACGCAGCCGGACGACCGTCTTGCCGTCGCCGCGAGGGACGTGCACGCCGCCGAGCGACGGCGCCTGCATCTGCTCGAACTCCTGGCGCTTCGCGCGCTTGGACTTGCGGCCGCGCACGGGCTTGCCGCCCGCACGGCCGAAGGCGCCCTGCGTCGAGCCACGACCGCCAGCACCGGGACGACCGCGACCGGCGAAACCGCCGCCACCGCCGGGACCGCCGCCGCCGGGACGACCGCCGCCACCGCCGCCCGGGCCACCGCCGGGACGACCGCCGCCGCCCGTGCGACCGGGAGCGCCGGCAGGCTGGACGCCGCCGCGCGCCGCAGCGGGCGAACGGCCGGGCATCGCGCCGGGCGAAGGACGAGGGCCACCGGGCCGGGGCATGCCCTGGCTCGGGGCGAAGGGGTTGTTGCCCGGGCGCGGGGCACCGGGTCGCGGACCGCCGGGGCGGGGACCGCCCGGTCGCGGGGGCGCGTCGCCCGAGCGGGGCATGCCCTGGCTCGGGGCGAAGGGGTTGTTGCCGGGGCGCGGCGCGCCGGGACGCGGGGCGCCCGGGCGCGGCGCGGCGGGCGCCTCGGCAGCAGGGGCCTGGGGCGCGGGAGCCTTGGGCGCGGGCGCGGCAGGCTTCTCGGGCTCGGGGGCCG
>Ga0182792_1002399_pt1 | contig 13277 bp, 12 predicted proteins | sample Passage237B_FD_130497 | JGI IMG/M metagenome (GOLD analysis project Ga0182792, IMG submission 130497) | Cellulose adapted compost microbial communities from Newby Island Compost Facility, Milpitas, CA, USA - Passage2 37B (version 2) (version 2) ...
CCGGCCCAGGTGCCGCGGTCGAGCACGTATCGCTCGACGGCGACGCGACCGGCGGCCAGCGAGTCGATCATGCCCTGACCGACATACTGAAAGCCGCATTTGTGGATCACCCGCCTCGAGGCGCCGTTGAGGACGCGGCACGAGGCGTGCAGCCGTTCCACCTCGGTGGCGCGGAAGGCGAGGTCGATCATCGCGTGCGCGGCTTCCGTAGCGTAGCCCTTGCCCCAGTAAGGCTCTCCGATCCAGTAGCCGAGGTCGAGTGCGCGGGTGCCAACCTCCCTGGCGTTCAGCCCGGCGCCACCAACGAAGGCGCCACTGTCGGCCAACGTGATGACGTAGGCCGTCCCGGCTCTGCCTTCCGCAACAGCGCGGATGAAGCCGCGCGCGTCGTCCTCGCCATAGGGATGCGGCATGCGCTCCAGCATCTCGGCCACCTTGCGGTTGCCGGCAAGCTGGACCATCTCGGGGATGTCATCCTCATGCGGCGGGCGCAGCCCCAGCCGCTCGGTGAGGAGCACCGGGCAGTCGATGCGGCCTTGCGGCTCCTCCCGCTCGATTTCCCTGATCATCGTTCATTCCTCCGCTCGGGCCTCCCGTCAGGCCGCCGATCTCGCATCCGCGCCGGTCGCAGCGGCGAAGGCGCATGCGGTGAGCCTCGTCTGGCGAACCGGCACCGCCTCACGGCGCGAGCGCGACCATTCCACTCCGCCGCCGGTGACGACGAACCCCAGCTTCTCCTGCACGCGCAGCGAGGCCGGGTTCTCGTTGAAGACCGTGGAGGCTATCGCCGGCATGCGCCGCGTCTCGAAGGCATAGGAAAGCAGCGCCGTCAGCGCCTCGGTCATGAAGCCGCGGCCATGCCACCGCTCGCCCAGCCAGTAGCCGAGGCGCGGCTCGTCGCCATCGAAATGGATGGCTGCCACGCCGATCAGCCGCTCGCGGTGGATCGTGTAGACGAGGTCGGCGGGCCTCTCCGCGAGGCCGGCGATCCAGTCTTCCGCGTCCTCCACGAAATAGGGGAAGGGCACGCGCGAGAGCATCCGCGCCACGCTCCAGTTCGACAGGTTGAGCGCGATTTCCTCGGCATCGGGCAGCGCCGGGGGCCTGAGTGTCAGGCGTCTCGTGACCAGAACATGCATGGCGAATTCCTCCAGGAAAAAGTTCAAAGAAAAAGGGGAGATGGCGACCCATCTCCCCTGATCTTTTTCCTGGCTTTCGCCGGACACCGGGACCCGAGATGGGGCGCCGGTGTTGTGGTGCGGAACCGGCTACTCCGCTGCTTGCGTAATCGGATTTACCGACACGTAGGTTCGGCCGTTGGCTTTGGCGCGGAATGCGACTTCGCCTGCCATGAGCGCGAACAGCGTGTGGTCCTTGCCCATGCCGACATTGGGGCCGGGATGCCACTTGGTGCCGCGCTGGCGCACGAGGATGTTGCCGGCGAGAACCTTCTCGCCGCCGAACTTCTTCACGCCGAGGCGCTTGGACTCCGAATCGCGCCCGTTGCGCGAAGAACCGCCAGCCTTCTTGTGTGCCATCGGTCTGCTCCTTCAGTCTTACTCTTCGTCCGACTTGGCGGCGGCCTTCTTCGGCGCAGCCTTGCGGGCGGGCTTCTTCCCGGCGGTTTCGGCCTTGGCTTCCGCCTTGGCCGTCTTCTTCGGCTCCTTCGCCTCGGCAGGCTTGGCTCCGGCTGTCGCCTTGGCCTCGGCCTGCTTGGCCTTCGCCGCCGGCTTGGGCGCTTCGGCCTCGACCTTGGTTTCTGCTTCTGCCTTCGGCGCCGGCTTGGCGGCCGCCTTCTTCGAAGGCTTGGCGCCGTCGGTCAGAATCTCGGCGATGCGCACCGTGGTCAGCAGCTGCCGGTGTCCGCGCTTGCGGCGCGAATTCTGCCGGCGACGCTTCTTGAAGGCAATCACCTTCGGCCCACGGCCCTGCTCGACAACCTCGGCGGTGACCATCGCGCCCTCGACGAACGGCGCGCCGATCGTCACCTTGTCGCCTTCGCCCCAGGCCAACACCTGGCCGATCTCGACCACGTCGCCGACATTGCCGGAGACGTTGCCGATCTTCAACACGTCGTCGGCGGCCACACGGTACTGCCTGCCACCGGTCTTGATGACTGCGAACATTTTTTTGCCTTTCGCTGTTCGTGTCCGGCTCGTTGGACCGCAGGGCGACCCGGCCGTCTTTTTGTCAGTCGTTTCGGTTTCTGGACGCTCTTCGCCGGCGAACGGGGCCGCTGCCAAAGAACAACCGGCGCGGAGGGACTCCACGCCGGATTTGCGCACCCCGATACTGGAAGGCCGAGCCCGAGTCAAGGCGCGGACGTGCTTCGCCGATCGCCTGACGGCGCCGCAAATCGCAAGGCCGCCGCTGTAATTTCGGGCGCGAATGGACTAGAACACGCTGACCGCGGGGACGACGCCTTGCCTCAGGATGCTTCAGACCATGATCGGGAATCGCGGCGGATCCTCGACAGGGTCGGCAGGGAGACCGATCCGCGAGGAAAACCGCCAGGCCAGACCGCAGACGCGGACTGGCCGGAAATATGGGGTCGCCGCATCGCCCGGCTGCTCATCGGAGTCATGGCCGTCGTGCTGATCATCTGGCTGCTGCAGTTTCTGACACAGGCGGGCTGAGGCGGGATGGCCCTGGACGTGCAAGAGCCCCCGCGGGCAGTCATCGTGGTGTCCAGCCACGTGGCGCGCGGCTCGGTTGGCAATCGCGCAGCAGTGTTCGCGCTGGAAACCCTCGGCTTCCCGGTCTGGGCGGTCCCCACCGTCCTGCTCCCCTGGCATCCCGGTCACGGGCCCGGCACGCGCATCGTGCCGCCGTCCGATGCGTTCGCGGCATTGCTGCACGACCTCGAACAGGCTCCCTGGCTTGGCGAGGTGCAGGCCGTCCTGTCGGGCTATCTCGGCGAGGCCGGGCAGGCCGACGCCGTCGCCTCGCTGGTGCACGCGGTCAAGCGGCGCAACCCGGAGGCGCTCTATCTGTGTGACCCCGTGATCGGCGACAAGGGAGGGCTCTACGTGCCGGAGGAGGTTGCGGCGCGGCAGCGCGATCTGCTGATGCCGATGGCCGATGTCGCCACGCCCAACCGCTACGAGCTCGCGTGGATGACCGGCCTGCCGCTCGACTCGCTCGCCGCAACCGCGGAAGCAGCCTTCGACGCGGGACCGGCAACCGTGCTGGTCACATCCGCACCGGCGCTGATGGCACGCTCGACCGGCAACCTGCTGGTGACGGCGGATTTCGCCATGGTCGCCGAGCATCGCGTGATCGATCGGCCGCCGAACGGGTTGGGCGACCTGACGTCTGCCGTATTCCTGGCACGCCTGCTGGACGGGCAGGACCCGGCAAGGGCGCTGCAGACCACGACCGAATCGGTGTTCGAGGTGCTGGCACGCACGGCCAAGCGCGGCGCCGACGAATTGACGCTCGAAACCGACGCGCAGAGCCTCGCTCACCCGATGGCGATGGTGCAGACACGCTACATCCAGCACCCGTCTGGAGACCGTCGAGCCTGAGCGCGCCGCGCTGGCGCCGCGCGTTCCATCAGGATCCTTCGGGCGGCACAGGGCCGTCCTCAGCCCTTCGACGCCAGGCGCGCCTCGACGGCCTTCACCGCTGCTTCCGCGGTGATGCCGAAGTGCCGGAACAGATCTTCGGCCGGCGCGCTTGCGCCAAACCCATGCATCCCGATGAAGATGCCGTCGGCGCCGATGAAGGCGTCCCAACCCTGCCGCACTCCCGCCTCGATCGCCACCTTGACGCCGCCCTTGCCGATGATCGCCGCCCGGTATTCCGGCTTCTGGCGCTCGAACAGCTCGAAGCAAGGAACCGAGATCACGCGCGTCGGATGGCCCTTCTTCTCCAGCTCGGCACGCGCGGCGACGGCGATCTCCACCTCGGAGCCGGAGGCGAAGATCGTCACCTGCGCCTCATCGCTGGCCGTCGCCAGTTCGTAGGCGCCGAGCGCGCACAGATTGTCCTCCGAGAACCCGGTGCGCAGCGCGGGCACGTTCTGCCGCGTCAGGGCCAGCGTCGAGGGCGTCTTGGTGGAGGCGAGCGCCAGCTGCCAGCACTCGGCCGTCTCCATCGCGTCGGCCGGACGGAAGACGAGGTGGTTGGGGATGGCGCGCAGTGCGGCAAGATGTTCGACAGGCTGGTGCGTCGGGCCGTCCTCGCCGAGCCCGATCGAATCGTGGGTCATCACGAAGATGGTGCGGATGCCCATCAGCGAAGCGAGCCGCATGGCGGGCCGCGCATAGTCGGAGAACGTCAGGAACGTGCCGCCATAGGGGATCAGCCCGCCGTGCAGGGTGATGCCATTCATGGCGGCCGCCATGCCGTGCTCGCGGATGCCGTAGTGGATGTAGCGGCCAGTGAAGTCATCGGCGGTGACGGGCTTCGTCTGGCTGGTCTTGGTGTTGTTTGAGCCGGTCAGGTCGGCGGAGCCGCCGATCGTCTCCGGCACTGCGCCGTTGATCACTTCCAGCGCCATTTCCGACGACTTGCGTGTGGCAACCTTCGGCTTGTCGTTGGCGAGCTTGCGCTTGTAGTCGGCGATCACGGCATCCAGTGTGGCCGGGAGTTCGCCGCGCATGCGCCGCTCGAACTCGCCGCGCGTGTCGGCGTCGACCGCCGCGAGACGGCTCTCCCATTCCTTGCGGACCTTGGTCGAGCGCAGTCCCGCCAGCCGCCAGTCGTCGAGGATGTCGGAGGGCACGTGGAAGGGCTCGGCCGTCCAGCCCAGCGCCTTGCGGGTGGCGGCGATCTCATCCGCACCCAGCGGCGAGCCGTGCACCTTGTTGGTGCCAGCCTTGCTGGGCGCTCCGAAGCCGATCGTGGTGCGGAAATCGATCATGGTCGGCCGATCCGACTTCAGCGCCTTCTCGAAGGCGTCGGCGATCGCGTCAGGGTCATGGCCGTCGGCCGCGAGCGTGTTCCAGCCCGAGGCCTGGAAGCGGCGGGCCTGGTCGGTCGAGTCTGCCAGCGACACCGGGCCGTCGATCGAGATGTTGTTGTTGTCCCACATCAGGATCAGCTTGTTGAGCCGCAGGTGGCCGGCGAGCGAGATCGCCTCCTGGCTGATGCCCTCCATCAGGCAGCCATCTCCGGCGAGAACCCAGGTGTGATGATTGACGAGGTCGTCGCCGAATTGCGCATTCAGGATGCGCTCGGCGAGCGCCATGCCGACCGCGTTTGCCACACCCTGGCCGAGCGGGCCGGTCGTCGTCTCGATGCCGGCGGCGTGCCCGTATTCCGGATGGCCGGCGGTGCGCGAACCGAGCTGGCGGAAGTTCTTGATCTCGTCGATCGTTATGTCGTCGTAGCCGAGCAGATAGAGCAACGAGTAGAGCAGCATCGAGCCGTGGCCCGCTGACAGCACGAAGCGGTCGCGGTCGGGCCAATGCGGGTGCTGCGGGTCGTGGTCGAGAAAGCGCGTGAACAGCACGGTGGCGACGTCGGCCACCCCCATGGGCAGGCCGGGATGACCGGAATTGGCCTTCTCGACCGCATCCATGGAAAGGAAACGGATGGCGTTGGCCATCCGGTCGTGCTTCTCGCGTGAAATCATCGCTTGCTCGCTCGTGCCAGGATCCGGGAAACGGTCCGCGGGGCCGCACCGGCCCCTGAAAAAAGCACGGGACACATAGCAGGCGGCGCGTCCGAGTCAACAAACCGGCCGGGCCTGCGGACCGTTCCGTCGCTTGCTTTGCCACCTGCGCCCGCGAATGAAGGGGAAAGCCGGCGGCACTCGGTTGACGGGGGATTCAGGCGGTGCCTAATCTTTCGCGCATAACCGCCTCAAAAGGCGCACGATTCGAGCTAGTCTGGCGCCATGCCCCGCAACTGCGGGAGCGACGACGGAAATCTCAAGAGGGCTGCGGCGGATGTCGGAAGCGACGCTCAAGGAAGTGATCGCACGTCTCGGCAAGGCGATGGAGGCGCTGGAAGACGCCGTCGCGGCACGTTTCGAACGCGAGCAGGACTATGCCGAGGCAGAGGCCGAGGTGCAGCGGATGAACGCCGATCGCGCGCGGCTGGCGCAGGAGCTGGACTACTCCGAAGCCCGCGCCGAACGGCTGGAAAACGCCAACAAGGAAGTTTCGCGCCGGCTGGTGACGGCGATGGAGACGATCCGCGCAGTGCTCGACCGGTAGCGCAGGAAAACCATGCCCCAGGTAACGGTGACGATCGACGGCAAGCAGTACCGGATGGCCTGCGACGAGGGTCAGGAGGAGCACCTGATGGAGCTTGCCGCCCGATTCGACCGCTACGTGCTGCACTTGAAGGATTCTTTCGGCGAGATCGGCGACCAGCGGCTGACCGTGATGGCCGGCATCATGGTGATGGACGAGCTGTCCGAACTGCAGCGGCGCGTGCGGGGTCTCGAAACGGAAATCGCGACGCTCCGCAAGACGCGCGACGACGCCTTGCTCAAGGCGGACGAGAAGGAGGCGGCCGTGACCGGCGCGCTCACCAGCCTGGCCGAGCGGATGGAAGAGCTTGCCCGGAAGGTCGCGGTCAAGGGCAGCAGCTAGGCGCGCCAAGGCACCGGCTGCCATGCGGTTGCCGCAGGGTCAGATTTCGTGCTTAATCTCCGTCGGGGATTGACGGGCGTTGGTGCGCCCGACGGAAAGCCGAAATGCGTTCGCGTCTTCGCATCCTGGTCGGCCTTGTCCTGCTGGCGTTCGCCGGCCTTCCAGCCGCGCACGGCGCCGATCGCGCCGCCTTGCCCATTCCGCACGAGATGGCGCCCGACAAGCGGGTCGCGCTGGTTATCGGCAACAGCGCCTACGAGCATGCGCCGGCGTTGCCCAATCCCGGCAACGACGCCCGCGACATGGCCGCCCTGCTCGCCCGTATCGGCTTCGACGTGGTGGAGGGGACCGATCTCACCCAGCGCGGCATGGAAGAGCGGATACGCGACTTCGCCGAGAGGTCAGGCGATGCGACCGTCACGGTGTTCTACTACGCCGGCCACGGCATGCAGGTGGACGGCCGCAACTACCTCATTCCTGTCGACGCGGTGCTGGAGACCAAGACGGCTCTCGAATTCGAAACCGTCGATGCCGACACGGTGCTGCGCCACATGGTCGGCGCAAACCGTGTCGCCATCGCGCTGCTAGATGCCTGCCGCGACAATCCGCTGTCGCGTCGCTTCACGGCGACACGCTCCGTCGGCGTGGGCCGAGGGCTTGCCATGCCAACCACCGGTGGCGGCATCCTGATCGGCTTCGCCACGGCGCCGGGGGAGACGGCTGCCGACGGGGACGGGCGCAACAGCCCGTTCGCGGCGGCATTGTTGAGGCATCTGGGCACCCCCGGCATGGAGATCAGCCAGACGATGCGTCGGGTCATGGCCGACGTCTCCAGCATGACGGGAGACCGCCAGCGCCCGTGGGTGCATTCCGACATTGCGGTGGACTTCTACATTCTTCCGGTTGCCGCCAGCGCCGGGGCCGGTCCGCAGGCGCCGCTCGTCCAATCTCCCGTCGCGCCCGAGCCCGCGGCGGAACCGGCCGTACAATTGGCTGCCCGCGAGACTGCGCCGGCCGCGATGGCGCCGGCCGGCCGCACGGCCGTCGAGACCATCGCCGTGTTCGAAAACGAGAGATTCGATCTGTGCGGACACAAGGAGTTCAGCGCCGTGCTGCTTGCGAAAGGTGGCGCGGAGAAGGTTGGCATCTCCAGCCGCGACCGCAACGTCCCGGGCCGCTCCTTCCGCGGCTTCGAGCGATCGCTGGCGCTGGATACGCCGACAGTCCTGTGGGACGGCTGCGTCGTGGCGGCCAGCTACGACGCGAAGGCCGGGGTTACGCGCATCACATTGTCCGTGTTCAAGGGGAGGTGACCATGAGCTGGCGCACGGGAGTGGCGGTTTGCCTGCTCGCCTGGCTGGGCTTCGGCGGCAGCACCGCATGGGCCTGCGAGGAATTCGTCGACCTGCAGCAGCAGGAACTGAAGGAATACCGCGACAAGCTCATCGAGCAGGAGGCCGATCCGCTCGACAGGATGTTTGCTTTCCAGCAACTCGTCTGTTCCTCCAATCCGGTGATGCGCGCCTATGCCGTGCGCGAGGGGCTGAAGACGGCGACCGACCCGATCGTGCGGCAGCAGATAATGTTCGATTCCATGATGCTGATGACGCGCCTCGAGATCCAGTTGACGGCTGGCCCCGACGCCACCCAGGGCGACAAGAACTTCATCAAGGAGCAGTCGGGCGTCTGGGTGCTGCCGGTGGCGTTCCTTTCGCGCGAGGATGGCTGCCTGAGCTTCTACACCCGCGACCGCTGCACGATCGATCATGCGGTCTTCATCAAGGGGGACAAGGTCCAGTTTGCCTACGGCAGAGCCGTCGGCGAGTTCTACTTGTCGGACACCAACGAGTTGCTGGGATATGTGCGTGTGCGGGAGGGCAGGGACTACGGCCGCATCCCCGCGGTCATCAAGCTGAACTAGCGCCGGAGACCTCCCGTTCGCGCGCCACGGGCGGAGCGGGCGGGTCGGGTTTCTGCGGCCATGTTTGCGTGACGGTTACCCTTCGATCTCCTCCCGCAGCATCTCCAGTTGCAGCCATTCCTCCTCCATCGCCGCCAGTTTTGCGCGCTCCGCCTCGAGCGCGGCGGCAAGCTTCCGATAGGCGGCAGGCTCCCTGGCATAGAGCGCAGGATCGGCAAGCTGAGCCTCGAGCCGGCCGATCTCGGCCGAGGCCTCCTCCATCTTTCCAGGCAGGGTCTCGAGCGCGAATTTCTGCTTGTAGGAGAGTTTCCTGGCCGGCTGCCTCGGCTGGGGTGATGGCTTCTCAGCGGTCGCCGTGGCCTTCCCGGGCTCTCCGACGCGTCGCTCCAAACGCGGCGTGCCACGCTGTGCCAGCATGTCGGAGTAGCCGCCGGCATATTCCACCCAGCGCCCCTCGCTTTCTGGCGCGAGCGTCGAGGTGACCGTCCGGTCGAGGAAGTCGCGGTCGTGGCTGACGAGCAGCACCGTGCCGGCGAAGCCCGCCACCAGCTCCTGCAAGAGATCCAGCGTCTCGATGTCGAGATCGTTGGTCGGCTCGTCGAGCACGAGCAGGTTGGCGGGCGTGGCGAGGATACGCGCCAGCACGAGTCGCGCCCGCTCGCCGCCCGACAGCTCCTTCACCGGCGTGCGGGCCTGCTCCGGCTTGAACAGGAAGTCCTTCATGTAGGAGACGACGTGGCGGGGCTGCCCGTCCACGGTGACGTATTCGCCCGCGCCACGCGTGAGATAGTGCGCGAGCGTCTCCTCCGGGTCGAGGCTTTCGCGCTTCTGATCGAGCGTGGCGACGGTCAGATTGGCGCCCAGCCGCACGTTGCCGCTATCCGGAGCAAGTTCGCCGGTCAGCAGCTTCAGCAGCGTCGTCTTGCCAGCGCCGTTCGGGCCGACGAGGCCGACTCTGTCGCCGCGCTGGATGCGGATCGAGAAATCGCGCACCACGGTCAAATCACCATAGGCCTTTGAAATGCCTTTTGCCTCGATCACCAGCTTGCCGCTTTCGACTGCTTGCGAGGCCTTCATTGCGGCTGTGGCTTCCGGTCCCCGTCGGCCGCGGAAGCGGGCGCGCATCTCCTGCAATTCTCCGAGCCGGCGCATGTTGCGCTTGCGCCGCGCCGTGACGCCGTAGCGCAGCCAGTGCTCCTCACGCACGATCTGGCGGCCGAGCTTGTGCTGCTCCTTCTCCTCCTCCTCGAGGATGCGGTCGCGCCATTCCTCGAAATGCCCGAAGCCACGGTCGAGCCGCCGCGTCCTGCCGCGATCGAGCCAGATCGTGGCGCGCGAGACCCGCTCCAGGAAACGGCGGTCGTGCGAAATCAGCAAGATCGCCGAAGGCAGCCGCGAAAGCTCCTCCTCCAGCCACTCGATAGTCGAAAGGTCGAGATGGTTGGTCGGCTCGTCGAGCAGCAGGATGTCGGGCTGCGGGGCGAGCACGCGGGCGAGGGCCGCGCGCCTCGCCTCCCCGCCGGAGAGATTTGCCGGACGCTCGTCGCCCGTGAGCCCGAGATGGCCGAGAAGATAGGCAGGCCGGTTTGGATCGTCCGCCGGCCCGAGCCCGGCCGCTACATAGGCGTGAACAGTCTCGAATCCCTCGAAATCCGGCACCTGCGGCAGGTAGCGCACGGTGGCGGTCGGCTGGCGGAAGACCTCGCCGTCCTGCGGCTCGACGAGGCCCGCCGCGATTTTCAGGAGCGTCGACTTGCCCGAACCGTTGCGACCGACCAAAGCAATGCGCTCTCCGGCCGCCGCCGACAGTTCCACACCGTCCAGCAGCGGCGTGCCGCCGAAGGTCAGCCTGATGCCGGTTAGCTGCAGAAGCGGCGGGGCCATCAGGCAGTGTCTCCGAGATGGGCGATCAGGACGGCGCGCCCCCCGGCGAACTCCACCGTCAGTCTGCGCAAGACCAGATTGGAGATCGTCAGCGACGAGCCGAACGGCACGTGGCGCTTCTCCAGCGGCCAATGCACGCCCGCGATCGTGAGGCCTTCGATGGCGGTGAAACCGATGATCGAGAACAGCGTGCCGGCGGGATAGTCGAATTCCGCGCGCCGGCCCGGCATGAGCGGCACGCCCTCCTGATTGCCGCTGGAAAGCAGCACGGCCATCCCTCGCTCGGCCAGGCTGACGGCTGTCGCGAGATGCAGCCAGGCGTGGTCGGCACGCTTGCCGCCGAACGCGCCGACGAAGTTCAGCGACGTCGCCCCGCGCGCGATCGCTTCTTCGACGGCCAGTTCGCCATCCGTCGTGTCCTTCTCGGAAGGAAACTCCTTCTGCGGCACATGCGCGAAACCCGCGCGCCGCGCTGGCGTTACCGAATCGAAATCGCCGACCCACAGCTCCGGCTCCGCGCCCAGCGCCGCCGCATGCAGGATGCCGGAATCGGCGGCGATGATGCGGCTGCCGGCAATCTGCCGCTTGAGCCGCGCTGTGGGGAAGAGTTCGCCGCCGAGCAGGATGGTGAAGGTCGTCATGGGCGCCGCCTCTAGCAGGCGGGGTGCCGGGAAGGAAGGTCAGGGACCAACCGGCTTGCTTCCCTCTCGCGCGCGACGTATCAATTGCCCCGCTCTAACGGGGTGCCGGACGGGAAACCGTGCCGGCTGAGAGGCGAACAGCCAACCCGCCGAACCTGATCCGGCTCGTACCGGCGGAGGGATTAGACGCTTGCATCCCAAGGCGCCAGTCCCCGCAACGAACAGAAGGAGGCGTCCGATGCACATAACCATACCCATGTTTTCCGCAGCCCTTCTCGTGCTTGCCGCGTCCGCGCAAGCGCAGGAGACGCTTACCGTCTACACCTACGAGAGCTTCACGGCCGAATGGGGCCCGGGCCCGATCGTCGAGAAGGCGTTCGAGGCCGAATGCGGCTGCGACCTGAAGTTCGTCGCGGTGGCCGACGGCGCGGCGCTGCTCAACCGGTTGAGGCTCGAAGGTGAGGGCAGCACCGCCGACATCGTGCTCGGCCTCGACAACAACCTCGCCTGGGAGGCTGGCCAGACCGGCCTGTTCGCACCGCACGGCATGTCGCTCGACGCGGTCGAGGTCCCCGGCTGGAGCGACGACACCTTCGTGCCCTTCGACTACGGCTATTTCGCCGTCGTGTACGACAGCGAGGCGGTGAAGAATCCACCCGCCAGCATGAAGGAACTGGTCGAGGGCGACCCGTCGGTCAAGATCGCCATCCAGGATCCTCGCACCTCCACGCCCGGGCTGGGCCTGCTGCTCTGGGTGAAGGCGATCTATGGGGACGGCGCTGCCGGCGCCTGGGCCAGGCTGAAGGAGCGGGTGCTCACCGTCACCCCCGGCTGGAGCGAGGCCTACGGGTTGCTCACGTCGGGCGAGGCGCCGATGGTGCTGTCCTACACCACCTCGCCCGCCTATCACCGCATCGCAGAGGGCGAGGAGCGCTACCGCGCAGCCGCGTTCGCGGAAGGCCACTACATCCAGGTCGAGGTGGCCGCGCTGACAAAAAAGGGGGCGGAAAACCCTCACGCGAAGCGCTTCATGGCCTTCATTCTCTCCCCGCAGTTCCAGGACGCGATTCCCGAAACGAACTGGATGTTCCCCTCCGCCGCGACGAGTGCGCCGCTCAACCCGGTCTTCGACGAGATGATCCGGCCGGAAGAGCCGCTGGAAATCCCGTCCGAGGAGGTGGCGAAGAACCGCAAGGCCTGGATCGACGAATGGCTCTCGGTGATGAGCCGGTAGGGGTTTCCGTCCATGCTATCGCCCTGCGTTGACCCCCTCGTAGGGGAGATGGCCGGCAGGCCAGAGGGGGGCGCGAAGGAACGCGACCTTCGCAGCTGAATGCGCACGCTTCCCGGCCTCGCCGCCCTTGCCTTCATCGCTGTGCTGATCGGCGGCGCGTTTGCCGGCCTCCTGTGGGAGGCCGCGGCGGACTGGTCGGGGGCTGCGGCCGCCCTCGACCTCTACCTGCTGCGGGTCGCCCGCTTCACGCTGTGGCAGGCAGCCCTTTCCACGGTGCTGTCGGTGGCGCCGGCGATCTTCGTGGCGCGCGCGCTGTCGCGCCATCCCGCATTCTTCGGCCGCGGCCTGATCCTGGGCATGTTCGCGGTGCCGCTCGGCCTGCCGGCGATCGTGGCGGCGATGGGCGTTCTCGCCCTTTACGGCCGCGCCGGCTTCTTCGCGCCGCTGTTCGCCTGGCTCGCCGGCGGCGACTGGCCGGGCATCTACGGGCTTTCGGGCATTCTCGTCGCGCATGTCTTCTTCAACCTGCCGCTCGCCACGCGGCTGCTGCTCGAAGCACTCGACGCAATCCCGCGCGACCACTGGCGGCTGTCGGCGCAGCTCGGCATGCGTCCGGCCGCGGCCTTCCGGCTTGTCGAATGGCCGGCGATGCGCGCCGCCCTGCCGGGCACCGCGGCGCTGGTTTTCATGCTGTGTGTCACCTCCTTCACCATCGTGCTGATGCTGGGTGGCGGACCGGCTGCCACCACGCTGGAGGTCGCGATCTACCAGGCGCTGCGCTTCGATTTCGACCCAGCGCGCGCCGTCACGTTGACGCTGGTGCAGGTTGCGCTAACCGCCGTGGCGGTCGCGGCGATGAGCCGCGTGGGTGCCAGCCCCACCGGCGAGGCCAACCTCGCAGTCTCGGCGCGTCGCTACGGCCGCGCTTCGCCCCCCGAAACCGCCTTGAACGCGCTCCTCATCGTCCTGACCGTGCTGTTCGTTGCAGGTCCCATGGCCGCGACCGTCGCGGCGGGGCTCGAGGCTGAACTCGGCCGGCTCGCCGGGGA
>Ga0182792_1002400_pt1 | contig 13276 bp, 11 predicted proteins | sample Passage237B_FD_130497 | JGI IMG/M metagenome (GOLD analysis project Ga0182792, IMG submission 130497) | Cellulose adapted compost microbial communities from Newby Island Compost Facility, Milpitas, CA, USA - Passage2 37B (version 2) (version 2) ...
GCCAAATATGTCGTCGTCACGATGTGCATCGGCGGCGGGATGGGAGCGGCGGGGGTGTTTGGGGGGTTGTAGGGGAGGGGGGCCAGGCTCTGCCCCCCCCCCCCGGGCCGCCCCCCCCCCCCCCCCCCGCCCCTGGCCCCGGCCCGGGGGGGGGGGGCGGGGGCCGGCTCGTGCGGGGCCGGCTCGTCAGCCCGTGGTGGCCGCTGCGGCCTCGGCGGCCCGTCGGGCGAGGACGGCCTCGCGGGTGGGGATGCGCCACAGGATCCACGCGGTGCCGATCAGGCCGAGGGCGACGGCGAGCGCGATGAACGCCGGCCGGTCGCGGAGGGCGAGGACGCTGCTGGCGGTGATGGCGAGCCACATGGTGGAGATCGCGAGCACCTTGGCCCGGCGGGGCATGCCGAGGCCGAGCCGGTAGTCGCGCACGAGGGGGCCGATGGTGGGCAGGCCGAGCACCCAGCGCTCCAGGCGGGGGCTGCCGCGGCTGAACGCCCCGGCGGCGAGGACGAAGAACCCGGTGGTGGGCAGGACGGGCAGGAACATCCCGAGGGTGCCGAGGCCGACGGCGATGCAGCCGACGCTCACCCAGGCGACCCGGGCGACGCGGCTGGTGGCCGGCGGCTCGGGGGCGCGCCCGATGGCCGGGTCGATCGCCGGGGCGGTCGAGGGCTCGACCGGTGGCGGGGTGGCGGGGGCGCCGCCGGGGGCACCGGGCCGCCCGGTGGGTGCCGGTTCGCCTGGTCGAGGCGCGGGGCCGGTGGCGGCCGCGGTGTCGTCGCCGGGAGCGGGCGGGTGCGGGGGCGAGGCGGACGGCTCGGTGGCGGGGCGCGCCGCCCCGGCCGTCCGGTCGGTCATGACAGGGCGTTGCCGATCACGTGGCCGAGGTCCTCCACGAGCAGCACCGTGAGGAGGCACATGATCGAGAACGCGACGGCCGAGAAGTACCAGCGGTACTTGTGGTCGACGGCGAAGAACCGGCGGATCGTGAAGGTGTCGCACACGAGGGCGATGCTGCCGATGACGACGCCGACGAGCGGGCCGACGCCCTTCAGGAAGCTGATGCCGGGGAGGACGAACGGGAAGACCACGTAGGTGAGGGTGCAGCGGATGGCCGAGATGGTCATGGACCGCCGGAACGCCTGGTAGGTGGCGCGGTCGGAGGTGTTCCTCGGGGCGTCGCTGATGCGCAGGAGCCGGCGGACGAACCGGTCGGCCCGGCTGCGCTCGACCGGTGCGGCGGGGGCGCCGGGCAGCACCGGGCAGGTCGCGGCGCCGCCGCGGAGGAAGCCGGGGATGGGGCAGGTGGCGCCGTCGAGGTCCACGTCGGGCACCACCTCCGTCGTCACCTGCTCGTCCCGCTGGGCCTGGCCGGCCTCGGCGGGCCGCGCAGCGGGGCCGTCGCCCAGCCGTCGGGCCTGTCGGAGCGCCATCGTGGTGGCGGCCGTCGCGGTGGTCGTCGCCGTGGCCGGGATGGGGATGCCGGTGCGGTGGCGCCGGCGCAGCTCGGCGATGAGCGGCAGGTCGGCGGGAGGGACGAGGGCGGTGGCCACCGGTGCGGGCGTGGTCTCCGCGGTGAGCGCGGCATCCATGCGAGCCAGGCTACGGACCCGACCCGACCGTAGCCAACGCCGCCGACCCCACCCACCATCGACCGAGGTCAGCGGGCTTCGGCGCCCGGGGCGTGCACGGTGAGGCCGGTGCCCGGCCGCCCGGCGACTTCGGGGCGTGGCGGTCCCACGTTTACGCTCGGGGCCGTGCTGCCGAGACCGCTTCGAGCCCGTGTGCACCGCGTGGTGAACGCGGCGATCCAGGCGGGGTGGGCCCGGCTGCGGGTGGCGGGGGCGATCGCGCCGGGCACGGTGGCGGCCGAGCGGTTCGGCTCGTTCGGGGAGGGCAGCATCGTCGGCTTCCCGACGGCGACCCTCTACGGCGAGCGGGCGATGCACATCGGTCGGGACACGCTGGTGAGCACCTGGTGCACGCTGGCCGCCGGCTACGTGCCCGACCAGACGACGCTGAACCCGCGGGCGCTGGTGATCGGTGACCGGACCGTGATCGGGATGCGGTCGGGGATCGTGGCGCACGAGTCGGTGGAGATCGGTGACGACGTCTGGTTCGGCCAGGAGATCTACGTCACCGACGCGAACCACGGCTACCAGGACCCGACGACGCCGATCGGCCGGCAGCTCGGCGCGCACGAGCCGGTGCGCATCGGTGACGGCACCTGGATCGGCCACGGTTCGGTGATCCTGCCGGGCACGACGATCGGGCGGAACGTGGTCGTGGCCGCGGGCTCGGTGGTGCGGGGCCGCATCCCGGACCACGCGGTGATCGGCGGCGTGCCGGCGAGGGTGATCCGCCGCTTCGAGCCGGGCGTCGGCTGGGTGCGACCCGGTGGCGAGGCAGGTGACGTGAAGCCCATCGAGGCCCCCGTGGACCTCGACGCGCTGGCCCGCGACCTGGCGCTCCTGGAGGAGCTGGGCCCCGAGGCCACCGCCGCCGCGATCGCCGCGGCCCGGACCACCCAGGCCCGAGCCTCCGCTTGAGCGTCCGGCGGCCCGCCTCCGAGTCGGCTCGTGCTGCCGGGCTCAGGCGGTGCGGGTGGCGAGGAGGTCGGTGATGGGGCGGCCGGCGTCGAGGCCGCGCCGCTCGTAGGCGGTGACGGGGCGGTCGGGGCGCTCGCTGCGCCAGCGCCGGGGCGGCTCGGCGGCGACGCGGCGGACCGGCGCGTCGCCGGGCACGGGCCCGTCGTCGTGGTCGACGCGCGGAGCGAGGCGGGGTTCGGTGGCGAGGGCGGCCCGCACCTGGTCGGCGTAGTCGAGCCAGTCGGTGGCGAGGTGGAGGCGGCCGCCGAGCGGGAGCCGGTCGCAGACGGCGGCGACGAACGCCTCGCCCACGAGCCGGCGCCTGCGGTGGCGAGCCTTGGGCCACGGGTCGGGGAAGAGGATGCGCACCTCGTCCACCGCACCGGGCTCCCAGGCACGCCCACCCGCGCCGGACGCGTGGGGCGGGAGCAGGGTGGTGACGTCGGCTTCGAGGACCGCCACGTTGGTGAGGCCGGCCTCCTCGATCGCCCGGAGGAGGAAGGCGATGCCGGGGCGGTGCAGCTCGACGGCGACGACGTCCCGGTCGGGGTGGGCTTCGGCCCAGGCGAGGGTGGCGGTGCCGTTGCCGACGCCGATGTCGAGGAGCCGGGGCGCTCGGCGCCCGAAGCGGGCGTCGAGGGAGGCGGCGTCGAGCCGGGCGCCGATCGGCAGGCCGTAGCGGGGGCCGAGCCGGTCGAGGGCGGCGCGGCGGGCCTCGGTCATGCGGCCGCGGCGCTGGGTGGTGCGGGCCCCGCGCCGCAGCGGCGCCTGGCCGCGGCCGGTCGCGGGCGGGTGGGGCGCGTCCGGTCGATCCATGGTCCCGTCATGGTCGTGGCTCGCCGGGCCGATCGCCAACTCGCCGCCGCCGTGGCGCCCGGCCGAGCCGGCGCTGCGTCGGGAGGGGCCGGCGCGCGGCTGAGAAGCCCTGGTGAGGGACGTGACGGAAGTCGACTGGGGTGTCGCGGGTCGCCGCACAGTAGGATCACCCCACCATCTCCGTGGGGGCCGTTCCGGTGCCTGCGGCCGTCGTTCCGGGGGGAGCCCGAATGTCGAAATCGAGGGGGGCGGCGTGGCGCTGAGGCGTGCCAAGACGAGGTCGACCGCGCCCGGCCTGGTCGCGGAGGCGGCGGACGAGTCCATCTTCGAGGTCGCTGAGGCGCCCGGGGAGGTGCCGGGTTCCGGCGACGAGTCGGTCGAGGAGCTGCGCGAGGCCGCTCGCCAGAGGGGGTTCGAGTTCACGACCCTCGCGAACTTCACGTTCGACCCGAAGGCGGTGAAGATCCTGCCGCAGCCCGATGCGGAGCGGCTGTTGGCCGTGCCGATGCTGGTGCGTGGCGGCCGGGCCACGATCGCCATCGGCGATCCGCACACCGACGGCATCGAAGCCGAGCTGGTCGAGCTGGTCGGGATGCCGGTGCGCCTGGTGGTCGCCCCGCCGACCGCGGTCGAGGCCGCGATCGACACCGCCTACCAGGCCACCTCGGCGGTGGACGACGCCGTGCGGGTGTTCGAGGCCCGCACCGCCGGGCGCACGACGGCGGTGGCCCTGGAGTCGAGCACCGAGGTCGACGCCAACGCCCCGATCGTCCAGGTCGTGTCGCAGATCCTCACCCAGGCGGTGCGGGACAAGGCGTCCGACGTGCACATCGAGCCGATGGGCGACCGGGTCCGGGTCCGCAACCGCATCGACGGCGCGCTGCACGAGGTGCTGTCGCTGCCGCAGTCGATGGCGCAGGCGCTGGTGAGCCGCATCAAGATCATGGCGGACCTGAACATCGTGGAGCGGCGTCGCCCGCAGGACGGCCAGATCGAGGCGACGGTGGAGGGCAAGGAGCTGGACATCCGGGTGTCCACCACCTCGACGGTCAACGGCGAGAAGACGGTGCTGCGGATCCTCGACAAGTCCCGGGCGCTCTACGACGTGTCCACCCTCGGCATGCCCGAGGAGGTGGCCACCGCCTACCGGGAGATCATCCGCTCCCCGTACGGGATGGTCGTCTGCGCGGGGCCGACCGGTTCGGGCAAGACCACCACGCTGTACGCGTCGTTGATGGCGATCAACAACGACGAGATCAACGTGATGACCGTCGAGGACCCGGTGGAGTACACGTTCCCCACCATCAACCAGATCGGCATCCACGAGCAGGCGGGCGTGACCTTCGCCGCCGGGCTCCGCTCGATCCTGCGCCAGGACCCCGACGCGATCCTGGTGGGCGAGATCCGCGACGTGGAGACGGCCCGCATCGCCATCCAGGCCGCGCTCACCGGCCACTTCGTGCTCTCCACGGTGCACGCCACCGACGCCACGAGCGCCCTGCACCGCTTCATCGACATGGGCATCGAGTCGTTCCTGCTGGCGTCGTCGATGCTGGCGGTGGTGGGCCAGCGCCTGATCCGCCGCAACTGCGAGCACTGCCTGACGACGTACGAGCCGCCGCCCGAAGAGCTGGCGTTCTACGAGCGGGCCGGCGGCAAGCCGAAGGACGTGTTCCTGCACGGGGCCGGTTGCAGCGAGTGCTCGGGCACCGGCTACTCGGGGCGCATCGGCGTCTACGAGGTGCTGAAGGTGACCAACGAGATGCGGGCCCTGATCGTGCGCAACGCGCCGGTGGACGAGATCCGCTCCCTCGCCATCGACCAGGGCATGGTGCCGATGCGTGACCAGGCGGTTCGCCTGATAACCGAGGACACCACGACCGTTGCCGAAGTGATGCGGACCGTTTACATTCTGTAGAGCCCCGTTGGGGCCTGGACCACGACTTGGGGGAGTTCAACACGTGGCCACGTTCAAGTACACCGCCGTCACCGCCGACGGGCAGACGGTCAAGTCCACGATCGAGGGCGTCAGCCGTTCCTCTGCGGAGAACGAGTTGCTCCGCCAGAACCTCGACGTCACCTCCATCAGGGAGAAGAAGGGCTTCGCCGAGATCGAGATCTCGCCGGAGCGCGTGCCCCGCCAGGAGGTCATGCACTTCTCCCGCCAGATCGCGGCGTTCGTCCGCACCGGCATCCCGATCATCGACGCGGTGGCCGTGGTGGAGGACAGCACCGGCAACAAGCGGTTCAAGGCGATCCTCGCCGATGTCCGGGAGCAGCTCGAGGCCGGCGTGCCGTTCTCGGAGGCGCTGGCGCCCCACGAGGCGGTGTTCCCCTCCTACTACCTGGGCATCCTCCGCTCCGCGGAGCTGACCGGCCAGCTCGACACGGTGCTCGACCAGCTCTCCTCCTACATCGAGCGCGACCTGGCGGCGCGGGCCCGCATCAAGGCGGCGCTCACGTACCCGGCCGCGGTCTTCGTGCTCAGCATCGTGACCATGGTGGTGATGGTGACGGTGGTGCTGCCGAAGTTCGTCGACTTCTTCGACGACGTCGGTTCCGACCTGCCGCTGCCGACCCGCATGCTGCTGGGCTTCAGCAGCGCCTTCACGAACTACTGGTGGGTGTTCCTGCTCGTCATCGTGGCGCTGGTGGCCGCCCACATCGCCATCGGCCGCAACGAGTCGACCCGGCTCTCGCGGGCCAGGATGGTGATGGGCCTGCCGGTCATCGGTGAGATCGTGCAGTTCACCGCGGTGGAGCGGTTCTGCCGCATCGTGGCGGCGATGATGCGAGCCGGCGTCCCGCTGCCCGAGACCATGTCGGCGGCCATCGACGCGTCGAGCAACCCGCTCTTCCAGAAGCAGCTCCGCGAGGCCCGCGACGAGATGCTGGAGGGCGACGGCATCGCCATGCCCCTGGAGCGCACCGGCCTGTTCCCGCCGGCCGCGCTCCAGATGATCCGGGTGGGCGAGGAGACCGGCACGCTCGACCAGCAGATCGACTCGGCCGCCAGCTTCTACGAGACGGAGAACGAGTTCCGCCTGAAGCGCCTGACCGACCTGTTCGAGCCCGCGGTCATCATCTTCATGGGCGCGGTGGTCGGCTTCGTCGCTGTCGCGCTCATCTCGGCCATGTACGGCGTCTCCAGCGGTCTCAAGGATCAGGCCTGATGATCCTCGGGCATCATCGCCGGGATTCCCGACCGCGGGTGCGGGCACGCCGTGAGGTCGGAGAATCGCTCATCGAGGTGCTGATCACGGTGTTCCTGATGGGCATCGTGGTCATCGCCATCCTCACCGCGCTCCTGGTGCTCGTGCAGACCGCTGCCCTCAACAAGGAGAAGACCCGCGCCGCGGTGACCCTCCAGATGGCGACCGAGAAGACGAAGAGCGCGGTGGGCGATCTGGAGTACGTGCCGTGCGGGACCGCCGCGACCTACGACGCCAAGCTGCAGAACGTGCTGGGCTTGAGCACCGATGCCGACGCGGGGGTGCACACCTATTCGGTGCACATCATCGACGTGGCGTATCGATCCGGCGACTGGAAGACGAAGGCGAACAACGGCCAAGAGCCGTTCCTGCCCTTCGTCAGCTCCTGTCCGGGGACCACCACCGTCAGCGGCACGCAGCGGGATGGCGGCATCCAGCGGGTGACCCTGGAGGTGCGATCCGGCACCGCCAACTCCTATCAGGTGGAAGAGCAGATGATCATCGTCAAGCGAGATGCACGATGCCCGGTGAGCAGCGGCGGCTACCAGAACCCGGATGCCGGCCCATGCTGAGCTACCTGCAGGACCGCCGCAAGGCACGATCCGGTGGAGAGGAGGGCCTCACCCTCGTAGAGGTGCTCGTCGCCATCACCGTCCTGGCCATCATCATGGCGCCACTCGTGCTGGCGTTCACGTCAAGCTTGACCACCGCTGATGTGAGCGAGACCGAGTACCGGAACGCGGCCAGCCGCGACCGCCTCGGCACGTGGCTGTCGCGCGACGCAGCGTCGGTGGATGCTGCCGGGGTGTCCATCAGCCCGACGCGCGCCTGCCAGACCGCTGCCCAGCCATCTGGCGATACGTTGCTGGTCACCTTCACCTCTACCGAGGTCGACACGAGCGGCAACTACACGAGTTCGCGCGCCAGCTACTGGATCACCGGAGTCGGCAAGGACATCAGCCTGGTGCGTCGCCACTGCACCAACGTCCCGCTGAACGTGGCCTCCCCCACGACCGGTGAGGAGACCGAGATCCTGGTTCGGGTTGGCGAGTCCACCTCGACTAGCCACGCGGCGGTGGTGCACGGTCCGGTGGTGGGCGGTTCCGTCCGCTCCAACCCCTGCGACGAGTTCGAGTGCACGGTGGTGGTGGAGGGCAGCGCGAACTTCCAGGCCACCGCCCAGCGACGGGTCTTCGGCGCCGGCGTGCCCCTGGAGATCAACCGGATGTACAGCACCTCGGCCCTCCTCGGGGCCGACCCGCCTACGACGGCGGAGAAGGTACAGCAGGAGCGTAACCAGGTGACGCACGTCTCGCTCTCCGGCTCGACGGTGGCCGAACACGTGTGGCCGGCGAAGCTCAGCCTCGCTCCCGGCATCGACCCCGCCCCGGTGATGCAGGTGCAGTTCCGGGTGCAGAGCCGCTACACGACCGGCGGCACCCAGCAGGCCGACGCGGAGGCTCGCTACCTCCAGAGCGACGGCACGACCTGGGCGGCCGGCGACGCGTGGGTGAACGGCAGCTACGACACCACGACCCAGCAGTGGATGCTGCCGTTCGACCTCGGCAAGGTCGAACGGGCCGGCGAATACCGGGTGTGGACCCGCCTGGTACCAGACGGGGAGCCCCCGAAGGAGTACGGCGGCACCGACCCGACCAGCAGCGGGTTCCCGCTCTGGTTCGACTGGAAGGTCGAGGACTCGGTGTTCGTAGACGCGCAGAGCGGCAACGATGCAGCGGGCCGAGGGCTCCGTCCCGACCAGCCCGTCGCCACCCTGTCCCGGGCGCTGACCGTCGCCTACAGCGGCTCGCGGCCCGAGATCCACCTCCGGAGCGCCGGCACGGTGGCCGCGGCGACTGCGACGGCCGGGTCCAACCTCCGCTCCAACACCTCGATCATCGGTGGCTACTCGGCCACCTGGAAGCGCGGCGCGGTCGACGCGGCCGCGGGCAGTGGCGCCCTGACCCGGATCACCGGTCCCTCGGCCGGTTCGACTGCCGGACAGGGCCTGGCGCTGACCGGCAGCGCGACCGGTCTCAGGCTTCGTCAGTTGGAGTTGCTCTCCGGCACCACGACCACGGCCTCTCGCTCTGCCTTCGGGTTGCGAGTGCTCAACGGCGCCCGCACGACCGTGGAGCACTCGTCCATCACGGCGTCTCCCGGTACCGCCGGGGCGAACGGCGTGAACGGCGCCATCGGCTTCACCGGTTGCCTCGGCCAGCAGGGCTACGAGAAGAACAACTCGCAGAACCAGCGCTTCGCGCCGCCGCCCGAGTACGTGGACGGCGTCTACATCGGACCCGTGCCTGCGAACTGCAACAGCACGTTGCGGGGCGGCTACGGCGGCGCCGGTGGCGACGGTTCCAACGGTGGCCGCCCTGGTACCAACGGCCTGGGGACCTCCCCCGGCAACGGTGGACCCGGCAAGGCCTCGCAGAACTGCGTGGGTGGCGGCGTGGACAACACGAGCCCCGGCAACGGCGGCATCAGCGGAAACCCGACGGGTGATCCGTTGCCGGGTAGCAGCGGGTTCGGCGGTGGCAAGGGCACCAACAAGGCCGTCTTCGGCGATGTGTGGCAGTCCGCCGACGGCCAGACGGGCCAGAAGGGCACCAGCGGATCGGGTGGTGGCGGCTCCGGTGGCGGCGGGGCGCGGTACTGCCTGGGCACGGCCAACGGTGGTCAGGGCGCCAGCGGCGGCCACGGTGGCGTCGGCGGCGACCCGGGCACGGGGGGTCAGGGCGGCGGCGGTTCCTTCGCGGTCTACGCCAACGGCACCGGCACCGCGGTGAACCTCGTCAAGACCACCGTGGCGGCCGGCAGCGGCGGCAAGGGCGGCAACGGCGGCAACGGCGGCCGTGGTGGTGCCGGTGGTGCCGGCGGCAACGGCAACACCCAGGACAAGGGCGGCAACACCAGCGGTGCCGGCGGCGGTTCCGGTGGCGGTGGCGGTGGTGCCGGCGGCGGTGGCCAGGGCGGCTGGTCGGTCGCCATCCTCTACACCGGTGGAGTGACCATCTCCCGTGACACCGATACGTCCCTGACCCGGGGCACTCCCGGTGCGGCGGGGAGCGCCGGCTCGGTGGGCCAGGGGGGCCGGGGCGGTGCCGGCGGTCTCGGCGTGAGCCACTCGATCCTCTGGGGCCTCATCAACTGGTCGACGAACCCGGCCGCGAACGGTGGCAACGGACCGGCCGGAACCGGCACGTCGAGCGGCAACGCGGCGATGCCCGGTGATCCTGGGGAAGGTTGCCGGGTCCTGACCTACCAAGGTGGCGTGGCCACATGTGAGGTGCCGTGATGCGCTGGTCCCACAGCAGGTCGACACGGGTCGAACGAGGCGAGCGGGGATCGTCGCTCATCATCGCGCTCGTCTTCATGACGGTGCTCTCGGTGATCATCGCCGCGCTGTTCTACATGGCGTTCACCAACCTCAGGTCCATGCGCAGCTATCGCATCGAGCGCAACGTCCGCTACAACGCCGACGCTGCCTTGGAGATGGCCATCGACCGGCTGCGAGCCGACCCTGAGCTGGCCGAGGACGGTGCCTGCCGCAACGGCGCGCACTGGACGATGCCCATGAACGAGGGTGCGACCGCTGATCCGGTGATCTTTCCGACCTCGGAGCTCTACATCACCTGCGCTTCGGTGGAGCCGGCCACACAGATCGACGGCGAGCAGGGCTCTCGACTCGTGTGGATCAAGGTGAACTGTCGTCGTGACCTCCGAGCGACCGACCAGGTCGCCTGTGGAACTGGTCCGGCGAGCATCATCGCCTCGGCGCTCGTCCGCTTCGACCCGGACCCCTCTGGCGATTACTTGCCCGACGAGTGGGCGGTCATCCCCAAGGTCCTGCAATGGAACGTGGCCGACGATGGCTGAGCCCTCCGACGGTGGGCTCAGGCGGTTGAGCCGAACGACCTACAGACCGACTGTCATCTCCTCTCCTAACATTCCGCATGTTGCGGATTGGGGAGTCCCGATCAACACAAATCGGCCAGATCCGGCCGCACTACCCATGGGGGAAACAACATGCTGAAGCACCTCACGTCACGTGACGATTGGAGCGAGAAGTCCCTGAGTGCGAAGGGTTTCACGCTCATCGAGCTCCTCGTCGTCGTCATCATCCTCGGTATCCTCGCCGGTGTGGCGATCTTCGCCATCGGCAACCTGACCGAGGACGCCGAAGCGAACGCCTGCAAGAACGAGAAGAGCACTGTTCAGACCGCCCTCGCGGCCTACAAGGTGAAGAACCCATCCGTTGCTTCTCCGACCATTGGTCAACTCACCACGGGTACCAACGCCACTCTTGAGGATACGCCGAAGTACTGGACGGTCAACGCCTCCGGTGTGACCGGTGCCGGTACCAACACCGCTGGCACCTGCACGTTCTGATCTTTATATCAGCTCGCTGAGCCCTATATAGGCAGTGTTGAGATCCACCCACATTGAGGGTGGGTCTCAACGCGTACCAGCCGAAGTTATGTAGAGGGCAAGAACCGCTTCCTGGCCATCAGCGGTTAGGGATTCGCTGAGCGAGAAGAGCACGGAAGCTAGAGATGATCTGAACTGAGATTTGTGCTCATACGGAGAGGGTCGGCCAGTTCCATCGGTCGGTGCACGGTCCCGGTCATGATGACCGGTGCTGTTGACCAACACCGACCGATGGAGACCACAGGATGCCAGGCGCGCCGCTGTCGCTGCCCGAACGCGAGGAGATCTCTCGCGCGTTGACGTTGGACCCGGAGGCGACCTGGGCGTCGATCGCCCGGGGGCTGGGCCGTCACCCGACCACCATCGCCCGCGAGGTGACCAGCGGTGGCGGTCGAACGAAGTACCGGCCCGCAGTCGCGGACCGAGCAGCGGTGCGGGCGCGCCGGCGTCCCCGAGGCCGTCTCGCGATGCTGCCCACCGATCTGGCCGAGCGCATCGGAACCGAGCTGCGCCAGGGCCGCTCTCCCGAAGCGATCTGGGCGGACCTGCGCGCCGAAGCCTCGCCGGTGGTGCCCTGTGTCGAGACGATCTACCAGAGCGTCTACAGCGGTGCGCTGGGCGTGAAGGCAACCGAGTGCCTGCGTTCCCGTCGGCCCCGACGTCGGAGCCGCCAAGCCCGCCACCCCAACAAGCGTGGGGCCGGGCTGCCCAACATCGCTACCCGACCAGACCCCGTCGGGGACCGGACCGAGGTCGGGCACTGGGAGATCGACCAGATCATCGGCGCCCGGAACCGCTCCTCGCTGCTGACCTTCACCGAGCGCGTGACCCGCTACGCGATGGCCATCACCATGCCCGAGGGCTACGACGCCCCCGCCACCCTCGCCGGCCTCGTCGAGGGCCTCGGACGCATCCCCGCTTGCCTGCTCCGATCGGTGACCTTCGACCAGGGCTCGGAGTGGGCTGAGTGGCCCACCATCGTCGCGACCTACGACATCGACGTGTGGTTCTGCGACCCGCACTCGCCGTGGCAACGCGGCCAGATCGAGAACCAGAACCGCACCTGGCGCTGGTGGTTCCCACGAGGAACCCGCCTCGACAACCTCGACCAGAACCACGCAGACGCGGTCGCCGCCATCATCAACGGCCAACGACGACGCAACCTCGACTACCAACGGCCAGCCGACCTCTACGCTGCCCTCACCGTGCACTGATCACTGGAACTGGCCGACTTCTGGTGAGCACGCCCTCTCAAAACCCACTAGAACAACCCGGACACGGCAGGATGATCCACTGACGGGATTCGAGGGGCGAGCTGATGGAACGACCGATGGTCAAGGCAAGGAGTCGCTTCCTCGTGGGGTTGGGGTTGGTGCTCGGCTATGCCGCGTTCCTGTCGACCGACTCGTTCGCGGATCCACCTGAGCCGGCACCGGCGGTGGCGGACTGCGACGACGCCACGACGGCGTGGACGGGCACGGCCGGCGACGGCCTGTGGAACACGGCGGGCAACTGGAGCGGTGGTCAACGCCCGCTGGCCACCGACGCGGTGTGCATCCCCGTCGCATCGACGGTGGTCGCCACGTCTTCGATCACCGTGCGCTCGATCGACGGGCAAGGCCGGCTGGAGGCGGACGCCGGGCTCACCGTCACGAGCACCACCGAGCACTCCCGCTTCTACGACCTCGCCGTCGGTAGCGGCAACCTCGCCGGTCGCGTCTACGTCCCCGAGTACGGGGAGGCCGAGCTGACCGGAGCGGTGTACCAGGCCGGTGAGCTGTTCATCGACGGTGATGTCGACATCCTGGGGAACAGCCAGGTCTCCGGCCAGGTCCGCAACCGGGGCCACCTGGAGGTCAACCAAGGCTCGCTCCGCCTCAACTGCCAGGCCACCGCACCGTCGGGCCTGCGCAACGAGGGCACGGTGGTCCTGAGCGGCAACGCCCCACGCATCGACGCCGGCTCCGCACCTTCGTGCAAGCCCACCGTCTGGAACGAGCCCGATGGGCTGCTCGTCGGCCTACCGGTCACCACCGCTCAAGTTTCCGCCGCATTGGTGAACGAAGGCGAGGTTGTGGCGGGCAGCGGGATGTTAAGCCTGACCGATGGTTCGGAGTACTCGGGCTGGTTTGAAGGGGTTGCTTCGTCAAGTGGTGATGGCGCGGCGACTGGTTTGTTTTATGGGGATGGTGGGGTTGTTGAGTTCTACAGGGGTACGTTCCATTTTGA
>Ga0182792_1002401_pt1 | contig 13269 bp, 8 predicted proteins | sample Passage237B_FD_130497 | JGI IMG/M metagenome (GOLD analysis project Ga0182792, IMG submission 130497) | Cellulose adapted compost microbial communities from Newby Island Compost Facility, Milpitas, CA, USA - Passage2 37B (version 2) (version 2) ...
AGCCGCATCGAGATAGTTTTTCACAAAGAACACAAAGCACTTATATTCATCAATTTATTCTTTGTGTACTTTGCGCGTCCTTTGTGTACTTTGTGGTTATAGGAAACTTTTTAGACACCCTCTTGGTCCCGCTCCGGAATCGGAGATACGCCTCCGTCAACGCGGAAACCGCCGTCAAACCACTATTTCACTGCCCTCCACCACAAACTGCTCATAGCCCGGCACGAGGGTTACCCCCCAGCCAGGTTCATCCGGAACAAACCATTGCCCTCCTTTAAATTGATATTTCGGAAGAGACAACGCGTGGTTATGGAAGCGGTCATCTTCAACAAAATTGATATTGGTGCTTATTTTGGCGGCATGGAGGCTCATGATTAAACCCATTTGACTTTGCCAGTTGTGGGGGATGAGCTTAATATGCGCATACTTCCTAACAGCGGCGGCCATGCGCAGGATGTTACTCATCCCGCACGTACGCATATCCGGTTGCAGATAATTATAAACCCCATCCCCCATGAGGGAAGTCAGCTGATCATAGTGCCTAATGTTCTCCCCTTCGGCAATGGGAATGAAAAACCCATCTTCCAGTAATGTTTCGCGCAGTTTCAGGTACAGGGACTTGTCCTCCGGAAACAGTTCTTCCATCCAATACATCTCATAAGGAGCGCAGGCCTTCATCAACTTCACCGCCCACTCAAATTGACCGTCGTAGCCATTGTTCGCATCGGTCATGATATTGAAATTCCATCCGACAGCTTCCCGCAGCGCGATGAACACATCGATATCACGGTTGACTCCGGCCTCACCCTTCAACCATTTGGAGGGTCTCCCCAGTTTCATTTTTATCGCCGTATACCCGTCGTTTTTGATCCGCCTACCGATATCCGCTATGGTATTCACATCCTCTTGGAGCGAAATCTCCTCGAAGTACAGCGTTCCGTCATACGTATCGATTCCATCCTTTACCGCGTCCCCGAATAATTTCCAGATAGGGACTTGCAATACCTTGCCGATAGCGTCCAAAATCGCTCCCTCTATCCATGAATAGTCAGCGTCATAAAAATACGGTTCCATCCCTTCCGCTACCCCGGAAATCCGCTCACCTTGCCAGCTGTAGAAACTGAAGGGGTCTTTCCCGATAAGTTCCTTCATTTTCGACAGTATACCGTCGGTAATGCGGGTATAACCCACTACGGTGAGTCCATAGGTGCCATCAGCCAGTGTGATCTTCGCAAGCTGCTGTACCTTATTGATGCCCTTGGGTTCCCTATCATAGGAGTTCATCCCCACGAAACGGTAAAAACTGCCGGACACATTCATCAGTTCGATGCGTTGGATGGCCGGCCCTTTTCCCGTAAAGTGACGGGAATCCCATGAAAACATCGATTGTTTATCTGCAAGTGTTATGGCCGGCACTGCACCGGCCATCTTAATAAAGTTTCTTCTTGATACCATGAGCTAATTTTGATTAAATCATTCCATTTTTCAGTAAGCGCATTCCAAAGCCTGGGGTTGGAGGGGGGATAAGTTTTCCATTTTCCAGCTTATACCCGCTTAAATCCACGTCATCCGACGTACAGGTAACCCCTTCTATCGTGACGGTATTCCCCAACGCCCCCGCCAAATGGGCGATATAATGCGTTTTCAGTAACGTCCCCCAAGCGTGGGGCGAAGCAAGTGTACCTGTTTTTTGCAATTCCGGCATCAACCTGCGCCATGGCGTAAAGCCATAACCTATGATATCCGTGAGGTGGACATCAATCAGCTTCTTTTTCGCTAAATCGCGCAACAGGGCCTCATCAGGGTCATGTTCGCCATCGGCAAGCAACGTGCTGATGTTGTTTGCCACCAGCCAGTCTTTCAGCTGCCTGTAGTCGGCTTCTGTTTCGTGAAAGGGCTCCTCAATCCAAAACAACGCGATATCGCCAATCCCCTCCATATACCGGATAAACTCCGCTGCGGTAAATCCATTGTTGCCATCCACCAGTATGGCACACTGCGGAAAATGGCGTGCCACCGCCTTGGTAACCTCAATATCCCGTTTCAATCCCTGGTTTTTAGGCATCCATTTATTTCCCCTGCCAATCTTCAACTTAAATTGCCTGTACCCGAAATCGTAATCATATCGGCATTCCTCCAGTATTTTGTCAATGCCGGCAGGGTTGCCTTCGGGCTCAAGATCATCGAAATAAATCATTCCGCTGTAGCAATCCGTTACCAACGGGGTTTCACGACCCATCAGCGCGTAAACCGGTTTCTCGAGGATAATCCCGGCCAAGTCATGCAACGCAATGTCAAAAGGCAGGTACGCCAAATCGGTAACCCCGGCTTGGGGACTGAACACTTCGCTTACTTTTTTTCCTGAAAGCTTGGAGACCAGCTCCCCGGCATTTTTCCTGCCCCTGACCATGCCCCATCCTATGGCGCCTTTGTCGGTAGTGATGATGCAGACGTCAGCGGAAGAACCGTCTCCATGTACATCCAGCCGCGCATTCTTACCCACTTTACGGGGCCACTTCAGTTCGACCCGGTCAAACGCAACCTTGGCAATGGTATGGTAAGCCAACTCGTTTTCCCCTTGGCTCCACCTTCGCGGTCCCGATAGTGCCACTTGGGCAAATACCGGATGGCTTAAAAAGCAACCAGCGACGACCGTATCTTTAATTGCGTTCAAAAATTTCCTTCTTTCCATGGTATGCGTATCTTTTAATAATAGCCTTCGTTCTGTTCTTCGTCCAACGGACCTATCGGGTCAAGCCGGTCAATATGGTTTTGCGGAATCGGCATGAGCTTGTGGAACTCGCGTATGTTCTGGGCTTCGGGATTGTACTTCAGCACCCGCTCGACTAGCTTTTCGCACCTGACAAGCTCCCAGCGGCGTATGCACTCCCCATGAAGTTCCCGTGCCCGTTCATCGAGCATGAAATCAACAAAGGAATAGTTGCCCAATCCGGTGGTGACATCCGCCACGCTTAACTCCAGCTCCGATTCGGTGCTCTTGAACCGGTCTTCGTATTGACCCCCTTCTATGCGCCAATATTCCCCGGGTTTTTCTTCCCCCTCTTTATAAGCCGCCCGTTTCCTTACTTCGTTCAGCCGCTCAACGGCAGTGGCATAGTCCCCAGACCGGCCATACGCTTCGGCGGCTATCAGATAGGTTTCGGCCAACCGGAATACATACCAGTCCCTCGAACCGTTCTCATCATTCGCTGCTGGGCGCTTATCGTCATAAAACTTGAAGTTTTGGGGGAATTCCGCATTGGTCTGCCGATTGCGCGGGATGTAGTAGTAGGGTTTGGATGCATATAGCGAATCACGGTTCACCTGGTTGGGTATACGCTCCATGGTAACCCAGATGGCGGTGTCGCCCACGGCGAATTTTGGCTTTCCCGCCAAATCCGCTGGTGGCGTATACCCAGCTGCAGCCTGCCATACGGGGATATTATTGGGGTTGTTCGCATACCATACGGTTCGGAACGTCTTGTAGAAACGGGCATCGTTTTTACGATCGAACAGTTCATACAGCGTGAAATCCGTCGGCCTCACCCGCCGCCAAGGACGCCCGTACTCCAGCGCACGGAGCATGCCCGGCTTATTATCATAAACCATCGTATAATAGAGGTGGATTTTGTTGCCCGAGTTGTTGTTGTATAGCATGTTTTGGGAAAATTGAACGGCGAAAATCACTTCGCTGTTCCGTTGATTGTCAATATGCCACAGCTGTTTGAAATCGGGTACCAACGAATATGTTCCACTGGAAATCACCTGGTCGGCGTAGTAGGCCGCGCTGTCCATATCGGTTGCCTTTTGCCCGCGTTGCTCGGTAACTGCGCTGCCCCGCGTGAGGTATACCAATGCCAACAGGTGCTGGGCCGCGCCTTTGGTGGCCCTGCCGTAATCCGGTTGGCTAGCGGGCAGGTTATCCACGGCATACCTGACATCATCAAGGATAAGGTTATACACGTCTGCCACCGGTGCACGCTTGAAATCCGTTTTGACCTCAAAGTCGACTTCTTTGACAATGGGTACTTTTCCGAAAGTCTGCACGAGGTAAAAATAGAATAGCCCCCGGAGGAACCGCGCTTCCCCCATCCGGGTATTTTTGAGTTCTTCGCTCATGCCTGCTACATTCGGTATCGAACCGACAACAATATTTGCTCGGCTGATGCCGGTATAGTAATTGCTCCAGAAATTATACAATACACCGAATTGCGAATTCAGTGAAGACTCGTACCGGTTCAATGCACCTTTCAGGTTACCGTCTTGTCCCTCCTGATAGGTATCTGTTCCCAGCTCCTGGATCGGATGGAGGTTTTCACCGTTATAAGCCCACCTCAAGGTGGCATAGACGGCCGACACGCCGGCCTCCACGCCTTCCTGCGTATTGTAATAACCATAGGATATGCCGGATATGATTTTTTCCTCCAGGTAATTGGTACATGATAGGTTAAGCAGTACACACAATACGACGACAAGTATGTTCGTTTTCATTTTCATTTCTTTAGCGTTTATAATCCCATGTTTATCCCGAGCATGAACGTTTTGGGGCTCGGCGTATTGAACCCTCTTGCCCCCTCTGGATCCAGTCCATCGAATTTGGTCCACAAATAGGGATTCTGGGCAGTAAAATAGACCCTCAAGCGGCTCATTTTCATGCGCTGCACCAGGTTTTGGGGAATGTTATAGCCCAATGTCATGTAACGCAGTCGCACAAATGACCCGTCCTGGTAATAGACCGTACCGATGTCCGGAGGTGTTTCCCAATTGGCGCTCGGTTTCGGGTATTCATTGCTTTTGTTTTGCGGCGTCCAATAATTTACGTTGACCGTATTCCACCGACCTTCCAGCCGCAGTGCCTTGTCAAAACGAATCAGCGGACCGATATTGGCATACAGCTGAAACGACCATTCAAGCCCTTTCCAGCTTATCCGGTTGGTCAGGCCGCCTATCCATTTCGCCCGGTCGTTGCCCAAGATTATCCGGTCTTCTGCATTGATCCGGTAGTCCCCGTTCTGGTCAACCAGGCGTATCAATCCGGGTTCGTAGGAATGGCCATTCGCATTGTACTTGGCCATCTCCGCTCGGTCTTCGTCGGTATCCTGCCATATTCCTGCGAACTGATGGTCGTAAAAAACACCTATCGGATGCCCGATGAACCACGTATTGCCGATATCATCCCTTTTGCCTCCATACAGCTCCACGATTTCTTCCCTATTCGCGTTAAATAACCAATCGGTGCTCCAGCTGAAATCGGATTGTTGGGATTCATAGTTAACGGTCGATACACTGATCTCCAAGCCGGTGTTGCGGGTTTTGCCGACGTTTTCCAGTACGCTGGAAAATCCCGAAACCACAGGTAGTTGCCGCTCCATCAATAAATCCTTGGTGTTTTGCTGGTACACATCGATGACCCCGCTTATCCGGCCTTGTAACCAGGAAAAATCCAATCCGAAATTCACTTGGCTCGTTGTCTCCCAACCCAGCCTGGCATTCGGAAACCCGCCGGCAGCATAGCCAATGGCCACATTTTCGTCCCATGAATAACGGACCAGGCTAAGCGAGCCTTGCGTCTGGTAGGGGCTGATGGCGGAGTTTCCGGTCATCCCGTATCCGATGCGCAACTTTAGGTCGTCCAGTGCGCCAGCATTTTTGAAGAACCCTTCATCAGACAGCCGCCATGCAAATGCTGCAGACGGGAAAAATGCATATTTGTGCCCCGGCGCCAAAACGGATGACCCATCGCTGCGCCCGGATAGTGTAAGCATGTATTTGCCCAGGAAACTATAATTGACCCGTCCCATCCACGACATCATCCGCCATTCACTCAAATCGCTTCTCACCCCTAGGTTTTCCGTAGCGGAACCGACGTTATAGAACCATTGGTACTCATACGGCAACCCCCTCACCGTTTCCCCGTATTGTTCCATCCGATCGCTCTGGATACTTTGAAGCGCCGTGACCGTCAGTCGGTGGGCGTTGAACTCCTTGTCGTAGGTCAGAAAGTTTTCCCAAACGAATCCTTTGGAATAATTGCCGCCGTATTCTGCCCAGGCAGGCGCTCCGTTCTGGTTGGTAGACATCGATGACCGGAACCGGCCATCCCTTGCTGTCCGGAAATCGATGCCCAGATTCGTCCGGAACTTCAGCTCGTCAATGATGCTTATTTCACCGTATAAGTTAGACAGCGTCCTGTTTCTCCGGTGTTCGTTGATGACGCCTTCGATGTTCAACAGCGGATTCACGGCCAATGCATCATTTCCGGGGTTGAGCAGCAGGGTTCCGTCGGGATTGTAGGGTGTCGCTAGGGGGTTCTGCTGACGGGCTATACCATACAGTTCCGAGCCCGCATTTTCCTCCACATAGGAAAATACGGAGGATGTGCCAACCTTGACACGGGCACTTAGTTGATGGTCCAGATTCACCCGGATGCTGTACCTGCCATAATCCATCCCCCTCATAATGCCTTGGTTGCCATAATATCCGCCTGAAATGCCGAGCTGTGTCTTTTCCGTACCCCCGGTAATGCCCAATTGGTGGTTTTGGATAAACCCGTCGCGCAGGATAGCGTCCACCCAATCAAAACTCCTCACCCGGGCGGGGTCATAATTGCCGTTTTCATCATAGGCCTGGGTGACGGACTCCAGGATATAAGGGTCCTGCGTGAAGATAACCAATCGCTGATCCTCTTCCAGGCTGGGCACCGGTGAATTGTAGGGATTGCTTGTCCTGTTGCGGTAGGTTTCCCGCACAAACTCGGCGAATTCAGGGCCGTCCATAATGTCCAATAGCCGCAATGGGGTTTGGTTGCCGACGTAGCCGTCGTAAGTCACGGAAGTCTTCCCTGTTTTCCCGCGTTTCGTGGTAATGAGCACCACCCCGTTTGCGCCCCTTGACCCGTAAATGGCCGTTGCTGAAGCGTCTTTCAGCACTTCCATCGACTCGATTTCGGATGGGTTTATTTCATTCAGGCCCCGTACAATCGGAATCCCGTCGATGACATACAGCGGATCGTTGGACGCATTGAAAGACCGCCGCCCCCTGATCCTGATCGTAGCGTCGGACCCCGGGTTCCATCCGTTCTGCATGACATTCACTCCAGCCACCTTGCCCTGTATGGCCTGCATGGCATTCAGGCTGGCCACTTCGCTGATTTCTTGGGACGTGACCGAAGAAATCGCTCCCGTCAAATCCCCGCGACGTTGCGTTCCGTAGCCCACTACAACTACCTCATCGAGGTTGCTGACCAGTGTTTTTAGCGTGATGTTCACGACAGTATTCGTGGACACCGTCGCCTCCCGCGGCTCATATCCAACAATGGAAAAGATCAATGTCCTTGCGCCATCCGGTAGGACGATTTGGTAATCCCCGGTTACGTTGGTGGTGGTTGCAGCGAGCGTGCCTTTCACAGCCACGGTAACCCCTTCCAAGGGATTTCCTCCTTCATCCGTCACCTTGCCGGTTATGCGGTTGTTTTGGTGCACAAGGGATGGCGATTTGTCCGGCCTTATTTTTTCAGCCTTAGCGATAATCACATTCTTGTCGACCACCTTATAGCTTAATTCCGACCCCTTCAATACTTGGGCCAACGCCTCCTCCAACGACGCTTGCTGAATATTGACCGTAATCGGACGTATGCCCCGAACCATTGACGCATCGTAGAATATATGGTAGCCGCTTTGTTTCTTGATATCCTTAAATAGCGCTACCAAAGTCGCATCTCGTTTGTTGATGCTGATGTGTTGTGCATACGTATGCGCATTTAGCTGCAAGAAGCCGATTGCCAACAAAATACAGGATAGTTTCATACGTAGAGCGTATTTGAGCATCACACTTTTCCAGTAGCAGTAACCAGGTGTGGTATTTTTTTTATACATTTGAATAGGGTTTATAAATCTGGTTTCCAAATCGTTTTTATTGAATCCTGATGGCTCTAAGCCATATCCAATCAGGGGCGTTGCGACCGCCCTTGATTTTTATCGCTTCAAGCCTTTTTTGCCTGATAGCTAAGTCATGACAGTTACCCTCCTTCCTTTAATCTTAAATTGAATCGTACCGGTCAATCCAATTGTTTGCAATAGTTTTTCAAAAGACTCAAACCTTGAAATGGTCCCTCCAAAGACTTTTCCCGTGGTATCCCCCTCATAATCCACCTCGATATCATACCAACGGGCGATGGTACTCATCACATCGGTGATGTTGTCGTTGTCGAAAGCGAAATAGCCGTTTTTCCAAGCGACCGCATTGGTAGGGTCTACGCTAGTGACTTGAATCTGGTTACTGCCCCATGTTGTTGCCGCCTGCTCATTGGGATTGAGCATGCGGTGGAACCCTCCTTGTTGTCCCGATTCCATTACCGATACTTTTACGCGACCTTCAAGCAACGTGGTTTTCACGGTCTCGCTATCGGCATAGGCATTGATGTTAAAGTGTGTGCCAAGCACCTCCACGGTCTGATTTTTGGTTTTCACGATGAAGGGCGATTTCCGCATATTGCTTTTGGCCACCTCGAAATAGGCTTCGCCCGTCAGTTCCACTTCCCTTTTATTACCGGTAAAGGAGGTGGGATAACGCAGCGAAGACGCCGCGTTCAACCATACCTTTGTGCCGTCAGGTAGTATTATCCGGTATTCCCCGCCTTTAGGTGTGTTAATCGCGTTGTACGCCGTTTCCCCTGCTGCTGCAACGCCGCCGGCCGTCTCATATGAAATCAACCCGTCCGCTGATTTGACGATGCGGGAACCGCCCTCATCGGTTAGATTACCGATACCGGCCTCGTTCAGCTTGATGACCCTTCCGTCCGCCAGCGTCAGCGTCGCGATATTTCCTCCGGGCAAAATATGTGCAGCCCCGTTTTCTTCGGCCAAATGGCTGACATTCCTTTTTTCTTCATCGGATCGGATAAAATAAAACAACGTGACCGCGATGCACAGCAGTGCCGCTACGCCACCGACTAGCCGCCAAGGTAGACGATGTATGGCTGGCGTACGGCGGGTTTCGACAGTCTGCGGGGGATCCGCCAATACACCCGGGTCCTCGAGGATTCGCCGATAGATTACCTCACTGGCGATTGGCAGTGGCTTTCCGAGGTCTATTCCTTCCCATAGTTCGTCAATGACCGTATAGAGGTTATCGTTGTTATCCTCGCTTTTTACATAGGTTTTTAACTCTTCCCACTCGTCTTTGCTAATGGTATTTGCGATATACGATTGCAACAAGTAGCGCACCCGTTCCTTATTTGGCCTCATGGTCTTTATTAATATGCGGTTTATAACCGTGGTTATCTATAAGGATAAACGGATGGGGAGGATTGAAGGACTATTGGGCAGGAAATTTTTTTTAGAAGCCGGTACGCTGGCTTCCCATCGTCAGCTAATGAAGAAGAGAAAATAGAAGTACATGATATCATGCTTCACGAAATGCCTTTTCAGGTGCTTCAGGGCGCAAATCAGGTGGTTTTTAACCGTATTCCGTGAAATCTGCATACGTTCGGCGATTTCGTCGTGGGACAACCCTTCGTAGCGGCTTAGGAGAAAAGCGGTTTGCTGTTGCCTAGGCAATGTTTTGATCGCTTCCTCGGTGAATCGCTGCAAATCCATTGCCGCGTGGGCTTCCGCCGTATATTCCCCCTGCCTCTCGTGATGCTGCGTAAGGTAAACCTTTGCATTGTCTTCCAATATTTTCTTTCGGAAATAGTCGACGGCCAATCTCCTAGCCGTAAGATAAACATACGGGTACAACGGCTGCGATTCGTTAAGTTTGGTCCGGTTCATCCACAGATTGACAAACGTCTGCTGCAATAAGTCTTCGGTTTGTTCGTGATTCTTGACCAATGCGAACAACATGCGGTAAATCCGTTGATGCAATTGATTGTAGATTGCCCGGAAAGCGGCTTCATCCCCCTTCTGAAGTTGTGAAATCAATATAGCGGAAACTTCTATTCTAGCAGACATTGTAGCGGATACATCAGTAATTTTATGCGGCTATCCTTGGCTATATAGAACAAACGTAGGGCAAAATTTTTATTTTTACAATAGCGATGCACCACGCGCCTATCGAATTCCTAACCGAAAACCGTAGCTTTGCTACCAAATGAGCAACATCATACCTCCTGCCCTTGTACGCCGTTTGGGTGCTTTTGCCGGGTTCGACACCGCGGCTTTCGAGGCTGCGCACGAACAGGAGGGTAGCCTCACCTCCATTCGGTTGAATCCCGCCAAACCCCATGGTCCGGATATTTCCGACCTGCAAGGTGTGCCGTGGTGCGATACGGGCTTCTACCTTCCTGAGCGGCCCGTGTTTACCCTGGATCCGCTGTTCCACGCCGGCTGCTATTACGTACAGGAAGCATCGTCCATGTTTATCGCCCATGCCGTCAAGGTGCTGGCACTGGATAGCCGGCCATTGGTAGCACTGGACCTCTGCGCCGCCCCGGGCGGGAAAAGCACACTGCTCAACACTTACCTTCACCCGGAAAGCCTGCTCATCGCCAATGAGCCCATCAAGCCACGGGCGGCTACGCTGGCAGACAACCTCGTCCGCTGGGGCAGACCCAATACCGTCGTCACAAACAACGACCCATCCGCATTCCGCCACCTGCCCGGCTATGTCGATTTGCTGTTGGTAGACGCCCCGTGTTCCGGATCCGGGATGTTCCGCAAAGACCATGCGGCCATAGCCGAATGGACGGAAGGAGCCGTCCAGTTGTGCAGTGAGCGGCAACAGCGCATCTTGGCCGACAGTTTGCCTACACTCAAGGAGGGCGGCATCCTCCTGTATTCCACCTGTTCCTATTCCGTCGAGGAAAACGAGGAGATTGCCGATTGGCTATGCGATACACAGGGGCTGGAGCCCCTCCGCCTGCACATCGACGAACGGTGGGGAATCGAACAGACCTTATCCGAGAAGCATGCCTGCCCCGGTTATCGCTTTTATCCGCATAAGGTGCGAGGAGAAGGGTTTTTTATCGCGGCTTTCCGCAAAACTGCCGCCCAGCCTACGTTTGACAGACGTAAGCTGAATGCAGAAAAAACTACGCTGCCGGCCGTGTTGAAACAATGGGTGACCGATTCCGACTTCCCTTTTTTTGCGTTTAATGTGGGTGACGATACCCACATCCTGCCCAAAACCCGGGAAGCCGACCTACGCATCCTGCAGCGCATGCTCTACCTCCGCAATGCCGGTACGCGGGTAGGGCGGCTGGCCCAAGGAGCGCTCATTCCCGCACATGACCTGGCATTGAGCACTGCCCTGCGGGCGGACCTCCCGAAGCTGGAATTGGACAGGGAGCAGGCATTGGATTACTTACGCAAGGGCAATCTTCAGCCCGACATCAACGTACACGGGCTCACCGGCTGGGCGCTCGCCACCTATCGCGGTGCCTCATTGGGATGGATGAAACTGCTCCCCAACCGGATCAACAACTACTATCCGAAGGCGTGGCGTATTGCTACGATGTGATGGTGGTCGGGGTCAGTGGTCGGTGATTAGTAATAACGCGGATTACAACAGGTCATTGGCCAGGTTAGCCAGTTCGCTGCGTTCGCCCTTTTGCAGGGTAATGTGGGCATACAACGGATGGTTCTTCACATTTTCGATGAGGTAGGAGAGGCCATTGCTCTCCGCGTCCAGGTAAGGGGTATCGATCTGGTAGATATCGCCTGTGAAAACGATTTTGGTATGCTCGCCGGCCCGGGAGATGATGGTCTTGATTTCATGGGGAGTGAGGTTCTGCGCCTCGTCCACGATGAAGAAAATCTTGGTCAGTGTACGCCCCCGTATAAAGGCCAGCGGCGCGATGGCGATTTTTTCCGTAGCGATCAGTTCGTCAATCTTTTCGAGCGCCTTTTCGTCTTCGGCATATTGCTCTTTGATGAAACGGATATTATCCCAAATGGGCGCGAGGAACGGGTCGGTCTTGGATTTGGCGTCACCGGGTAAGAAGCCGATTTCCCGGTTGCTCAAGGGGATGACGGGCCGCGTGATATAAATCTGCCGGTAGCTTTTGCGCTGTTCCAATGCGCTTGCCAAAGCCAGCAAGGTCTTTCCTGTACCCGCATTGCCCTGTATGCTTACCAAACGGATGGCGGGATCGAGCAGTGCGTGCAACGCGAAAGCCTGCTCCGGGTTCCTGGGCTTTATGCGGAAAACCGGCTCTGTCGACACCGGAGTCAGCATCTGCGTGCTTTTGTGGTAAAATGCATGAAGCGTTTTCCGGTTATGCCTGACGGCATAAAATTGGTTGGCCCCGATGTGGTCCAGCGCCAGGTGCTCCACCGATACGGCGGTTTTGTTTCTCAACCCTTCAACCACTTCTTTTGGAAAATCGTCCCGCACAGTTTTGCCGGTATAAAGCGCCTCCAGGTTCTTGATTTTCCCGGTTTCATAATCTTCGGCAGGTAGGTTCAAGGACTTGGCCTTGAGCCTCAGGCAGATGTCCTTGGATACCAGCACCACCCGCTTGTCCGGGTTTTCCTCCATCAGCACAAGCGCGGCATTGATGATTTGGTGGTCATACTTTTCGTTTCCGAAAACCGCTGCTGCATCAATCCGCCCGGGTTTACCGGAAAGGATAACCCGGAATCTGCCTTTCCGTTGACCGTTGATATGCACCCATTGGTTGATCAGCTTTTTCCTGGAAAGCCCATCAATCAGCCGGATAAAACTGCGCGCCTCGAAATTACGGGTCTCGTTACCGCCTTTTAGATTATCCAACTCTTCCAACACCTGGATGGGGATAGCCACGTCATGCTCCTGAAAGTTGTTCAACGCATTGTGGTCATACAAGATGACGGAAGTATCTAGCACAAAAATCTTGCTGGGCGTCGCCATAGGTAATATCCTTTTCCTTTCGATTCGACGGTATAAAATTACGGTTTTTTATCGCTAACTTTCATCACGGCATGGTGTTTTCGCTGGTGGGTTTAATAGAAGGTTTTGTTTAAGCCGTTGCTCGCTGCGCGAGGGCTTTTCTTTTGCCTCCCGAGACTTCGCTCTGGATTTCTTTTCTTCATTGCATTTGCGCACAAGGCTTTTCCGTCGCTGCCGCGACAGGGCTCTACTTTTTTCCGCAAAAAAAGTAGACAAAAAAACTCGTCGCTTGGATATTCTGCTACGGTCGGTAGTGTATCAACCTGCAAACCGCAGAATCTCCTAGGCGACATTTCAAGGTGTACGGAGGGTTCCTGCTGGCCTGCCTGCCGTAGGTAGGCGCGCAGCCGTACGGGATTATCCTCGGAGCCGGGACGGCTTAGGCGGTGTACGGCAGCTGCC
>Ga0182792_1002403_pt1 | contig 13243 bp, 11 predicted proteins | sample Passage237B_FD_130497 | JGI IMG/M metagenome (GOLD analysis project Ga0182792, IMG submission 130497) | Cellulose adapted compost microbial communities from Newby Island Compost Facility, Milpitas, CA, USA - Passage2 37B (version 2) (version 2) ...
CCTGGTCACCGCCGGCCAGCCGGAGTTCGATTTCGACGACATCACCCCGGCCGCGCAGGCGCCCGCCCCGCAGCCCGCTGCGGCCGAGCCTGCACCGGCCCCGGTGGCCGCGGCCGAACAGCCCCTGGCCCAGCCCGAACCGGTCCCGGCGACCCCGCTGGCCGAGCCGGTTCCGGCGCCCGGGGCTGCGGGGGGGGGCGAACCGGCCGCTGCCACGCTCGAGCCTGCCGCGCCGGCCACCGAGCCGGCGGCTCCGCCGGCCAGCGTGGAGCCGGAGATGACCGGCGCCGCCGACGACGCGGCCCAGGCCGCTGCGGCCGTGCCGGTGGAGTCCGCACCGGAAGCGCCGGCTCCGGCCGAAGCTGCGGCCCAGGCCGCCGACATGGTCGCCGCCGGGCCGCAGCCCAGCCAGGCGCCGGAAGCCCCGGCCGCCGCCGTGGAAGCTGCGCCGGCCCCGGCCGAGCCCGGGCCGCGCCCGCTGCCCACCACTCCGGGCCTGTTCGACACCCTGCCCGAGCCGGTGGCCCAGGCCCCCGATCCGGTGAGCGAGGCCCCGCTGGCCGAAACCGCAGCCGAAACCGCGGCCGGGGAAGTCCCGGCCCAGGATGCTGCCGCGCCGGCGGCCGAGGCCGAGCCCAAGGCCGAAGACGGGGACGAGGCCAAGCCGCAGGCCTGAGGCCAGGGCGCGCCCTGCACCTCCGGGTGCAGGGCGCGCAAGTTCCTGGGTGCGGTCCCGGCGGGGCCGTTCGCGCCCCGCCCATCGCGGCTACAGCGCGCTGCCCGGATCCATCAGCCCGTACTGGGTGGCCAGCCGCGCCAGGGCAATGCTGTCCTGCACGCCCAGCTTCTCGAACAGCCGCGACTTGTGCGTGTTGACCGTCTTGGCCGACAGGCTCAGGCGCTTGGCGATCGCATCCTGGCGCATGCCCTGCACCAGCAGCATGGCCACTTCCAGCTCCCGCGGCGACAGCTGGTCAAATGGCGAACGCTCGCCGTCCACGCTGGCCAGGGCCATGTTCTGGGCGATGCTGGTGCCCAGGTAGCGCTTGCCCAGGGCCACGTCGCGTACCGCGCGCAGCAGCTCGCGCGCATCCCCGCCCTTGCCCACGTAGCCGCTGGCGCCCACGTCCAGCAGGCGCTTGGGCAGCGGGCCATCCTCCAGCACGGACACGATCACCACCCGCCCCGGCAGGCCGGAGCGGACGATGCGTTCGGTGACTTCCAGGCCACTGATGCCCGGCAGATGCAGGTCGCACAGGATCACATCGGGCTTGAGCCGACGGATCAGCGGCAGGGCCTCCTCGCCGCTCTCGGCTTCGCCGATGATCTCGATGTCGGTCTCGGCCGACAGGATCATGCGCAGGCCAGTCCGGACCAGCGCATGGTCATCCACCAGAAACACCCGAATGGTCATACCGCTCCTTCGGAATGGCCCTCGTCGCCAGCCTATCGCCGCCGCCAGCCCCGGGCAAGCCAAACCGGGTCCGTCTGGCCTCATACTTGGGATGCAAATTCCATAGGGGAAATCCTCATGAGCCTGTACCCGCACCGCCCGGCCCTCCTCCCCCGCGCCCTGTGTGGCACCCTGCTCGGCCTGGCCTGCCTGGCCGCCGCCCCGGCCTTCGCCGATGCGCGCGCGCCGCTGCCGGTCACCGCGCTTTCCTGGCAGGCCCAGGTCGAGCGCATCAGCGCCGGCGCCGACACCGCCGCGCGCGCCGCGGCCATCACCGCGCGCCTGGACGAGCTGGGCCTGCCCTGGCAGGAGCACAGCTTCGAGATCGAAGGCCGCAGCGGCCGCAACGTGATCGCCGACCTGGGCGGCCCGGAGGGCGCCCCGGTGCTGCTGCTGGGCGCGCACTACGACCGCGTGGAGGTGGGCCACGGCGCCAACGACAACGCCTCCGGCGTGGCCGCGGTGCTGGAACTGGCGACGATGCTCAAGCAGCAGCCGCTGGCCGGCCACCGGGTGCAGGTCGCCTTCTGGGACCTGGAGGAGCGCGGCCTGCTCGGCGCGCGCGCCTGGGTCGGCACCGAGGGTCGCGAGCAGCCGGCGCTGTACGTCAACTTCGACGTGTTCGGCTGGGGCGACACCCTGTGGATGATGGCGCCCGAGGGCCAGGAAGGCCTGGTCGAGGCCGTGCGCGCGGCCAGCAGCGCACAGGGCGTGGGTTTCAGCCCCGGCCAGAACTACCCGCCCACCGACCACCTGGCCTTCCTCAAGGCCGGCTGGCCGGCCGTGTCCTTCTCGCTGGTCGGCAAGGAGGAGATCGAAGGCATCCTGGCGGCCTATGCCGGCCGCAAGCCGGATCCGACCCCCAAGGTGATGCAGGTGATCCACAGCGAGCGTGACACCCCCGCCGAGCTGGATGCGACCCACATGGAGCAGGCCCTGCGCAGCGTCGACGCCAGCCTGCGCGCCTGGGACGCGGCCGCCAGCGCGCACGCCCACGCCCACTGAGGCCGGAAGCCCGCCGGCCATGTGGAAGCCGATCCTCGCCGTGGCCCTGGGCTCGGCCGCCGGCGGCCTGCTGCGCTGGCTGCTGGGCCAGCGCCTCAACCCGGCGCTGGCCAGCCTGCCCCTGGGCACGCTGTGCTCCAACCTGGTGGCCGGCTACATCGTGGGCCTGGCCATCGCCTGGCTGGCCCAGGCCCCGGGCCTGTCGCCGGAATGGCGGCTGCTGGTGGTCACCGGCTTCTGCGGCGGCCTGTCCACCTTCTCCACCTTCTCGGCCGAGGTCGTCGCCCTGCTCCAGCGCGGCGCCCTCGGCTGGGCCGCGGGCATGATCGCCATCCATGTCGGCGGCTCGCTGCTGGCGACGGTCGCGGGGATGGCGACCGGGCAATGGTTGCGTGGCGGGGGGTAAGACCGCGCAAGTGTGGCGGAGAGAGTGGGATTCGAACCCACGGTAGTGTCGCCACTACGCCGGTTTTCAAGACCGGTGCCTTAAACCGCTCGGCCATCTCTCCGTTTTGCGTTGCCGCACGCCGCTTGCGCGGCGTCGCCGGTTTTGCCTTGACTGCGTCAAGGCGCCCTCCGGCCGGGGGCCTGCGGGTCAAGACCGATGCTGCCTTGAACCGCTCGGCCATCTCTCCGTTCTGCGTTGCCGCACGCCGCTTGCGCGGCGTCGCCGGTTTTGCCTTGACTGCGTCAAGGCGCCCTCCGGCCGGGGGGCCTGCGGATCAAGACCGATGCTGCCTTGAACCGCCCGGCCATCTCCGTCCCGCGCCCTGTCCCTGGGGCAGGCCACAACGCGGCGGCGATTGTCGCATGCCGCGCCGCCGGCGATCAGCCCGTCCGGGCAGCGGCCTCGGTCACCTCGTTGCGGCCGCCGCAGTTGCCGCAGTCCAGGCGCGAGGCCTCGATCTGGCGCGGCAGGTGCTCGGCCAGGAAGTCGATGAACACCCGCACCGCCGGCAGCATGCCGCGGCGGGAGGCGAACACCGCGTGGCAGATGCCCTGCGGCAGTGACCAGTCCGGCAGCACCACCTCCAGTTCGCCATTGCGCACGGCCTCGGCGCACACCGTCTCCGGCAGCATGGTGATGCCGAAGCCGTCCTTGACCATGGACAGCAGCAACGGGAAGTCGAAACCGGCCACCCGCGGCTGCAGTTCGATCCGGCGCACCTCGCCATCCGGGCCATGCAGCTCCCAACGCTGCTGGGCCTCGTCCTCCTGGCTGCTCAGGGTCAGGTGCGAGGCCAGCTCGTCCGGGTCCCTGGGCCGGCCGGCGCGGTCCAGATAACGCGGGCTGGCCACCATCAGCGCCTGGATCTGGCCGAAGCTGCGCATCACCAGGCTGCCATCGTCATCGAGGCGGGTACGCACGCGGATGGCCACGTCGAAGCCTTCGTTGATCAGGTCCACCCGGCGGTTGCTGACATGCAGCTGCAGCCGCACCTTGGGGTACTGCTCGAGGAACTTGGGCAGCAGCCGCGGCAGCTGCTGCTGGGCAATGGCCACCGGCACGCTGACCCGCACCAGGCCACGCGGCTCGGCGCTGAGGCGGTCCACCACCTCGCGCGCGGCCTGGGCCTCGGCCAGCATGGTCTGGGCGTGGCGATACACGCTCATGCCCACGTCGGTGACCGCGAAGCGGCGGGTCGAGCGCTGCAGCAGGCGCACGCCCATGTCCGTTTCCAGTTGGCTGATGCGCCGGCTCAGGCGCGACTTGGGAATGCCCAGCGCGCGTTCGGCCGCGGCAAAGCCGCCATGCTCGACCACCATGGCGAAGTAGTAGAGGTCGTTCAGGTCCTGCATGGCGATATTTCCACAACCAGAACAGATGGTGGCATCTAACCACCTTTATCCCAAATTCGCAACGACCGATAGTTTCCGGGACGCGGCAAGACCGCACCCCCTACCCGGAGATGTCACCCGATGAAGCTTCTGCACCTCGATTCCAGCGCCCTGGGCCAGCACTCGGTCACCCGCGAGCTTAGCGCGGCCGTGGTCGCCCATTACCGTGCCGCCCAGCCGGGCCTGGAAGTCCAGTACCGCGACCTGGACCGCGACCCCCTGCCCCACCTGACCAGCACCGGCCTGGCCAAGGCCGACCCGGCCCAGGCCGCGGCCGACGAGGCGGTGCTGCAGCAGTTCCTCGATGCGGAGGTGCTGGTGATCGGTGCGCCCATGTACAACTTCAGCATCCCCTCCACGCTCAAGGCCTGGATCGACCGCATCGCCGTGGCCGGGCGCACCTTCCGCTACACCGAGACCGGCCCGCAGGGCCTGGCCGGCGGCAAGAAGGTGATCGTGGCCAGCGGCCGCGGTGGCGCGCACACCGGTGCTCCCACCGATTTCCAGGAACCCTACCTGCGCGCCCTGTTCGCTTTCCTAGGCATCGACGACGTGGTCTTCGTCCGCGCCGAAGGCGTGGGCCTGTCGCCGCAGCACCGCCAGCAGGCGCTGGCCGCGGCCCATGCCTCGATCCCGGAGCTGGTGCCGGCGCTGCGCGCGGCGGCCTGAGCCGCCGGCCCTGCCGCGATGGCGGGGCCGGGCCGGCAAGAACGCGACAGCCGGGTGGCTCCCCGCCCGGCCGTCGCCGTTGTCTCCGTCCGCACGCGGACAGGTCCGGCCGAATCAGCCGAACTCGAAGTTCATCGCCGGCCCGACCGGGGCCACGAACTCGCCGCTGACGTAGTCCACCCCGGCGCTGAACAGCTGGGCCATGGCCTGCGCATCGCCGACCTCCGCGGCAATGGTGGTGATGCCACCTTCGCGCGCCTTGGCGGTGATCTCGCGGACCTTGTCCTGGGCCTCGCCGGGCTTGCCGATCTCCTCGGTCAGGTCCGGGTCGATCTTGACGAAGGCCGGGGTGAAGTGGGCCAGCAGCTGGAACGAATCCAGGCCCGAGCCGAACTGCTCCAGGCCGACCTTGCAGCCCATCGGCGCCACCGCGGCCAGGAACTGCTGGGCGCTGCGCAGGTGGGTGAACACCTTGGCCTCCGGGGCCTCCAGCAGCAGGCGCTCGCCCGGCACCCCATGCGCGGCCAGCTGGGTGCGGATCAGGTCCACCAGTTCCTGGCTGCCGAACGAGGCCGGGCTGACCCGGACCAGCAACCGGGTCTGGCGCCCGGCGCGCTCGCGCTCGCCCAGCACCTCGATCGCCCGGCGCACCACCCACTGGTCGATGTCGCCCAGCAGGCCGTGCTCCTCGGCGATGCCGAGGAAGCCGGAAGGGCTGACCAGCTCGCCATTGTTCTCCACCCGCAGATGGGCCTCGTACAGCTCGCCCGGCTCGCCCTGCAGGTTGAGCACCGGCTGGTAGTGCAGGACGAAGCCCTCGCCCTCCAGCGCCGCACGGATCAGCGCCACCCAGCGGGCGACGCGCTCTTCCTCGGCGCGGTCGGCCGCGCCCGGGTCGTACACCTGCACGGTGTTGCCGCCCAGCTCCGCCGCCGCGCCCAGGCACTGGTTGGCCCGGGACAGGATCTGCGGGACGCTGGCGATCTTCTCGCCCACCTGCACCCCGCCGATGCTGGCGGTGACGCTCAGCGAGCGCTCGCCCACGGTGAACACGTGGGTGGCGAAGGCGTCGCGCAGGGCCTCGGCCACCGCCTTGGTGCGGGCGTGGTTGCCCTCCAGCAGCAGGGCGAAGCTGTGCTCGCCGAAGCGCGCGGCCTTGATGTCCGGATCGATGCTGCTGCGCACCCGCTCGGCCAGGGCCGCGACCAGGGCGTCGGCCGAGTCCAGGCCGATGTCCGGCAGCAGGCGCGCGTACTGGTCCGGGTTGACCAGCAGGAAGCCGTACTGGCCGCCATCGCGGCCGACCTGGGCCACCACGCCCTCCAGCATGTGCATGAAGGTGGGGCGGTTGAGCAGGCCGGTGACCTGGTCGCGCTGGCGCAGCTCCTCGACCTCGCGCGCCAGCTCCGGGTCCAGCTCCTCGCGCCGGCGGAACACCACCTGCACGCAGGGCTCGCCCTCGTAGGTGGCGGTGGCGAACTCCATCTTGGCCGGGAAGGTGGTGCCGTCCAGGTGGCGCGCCTCCATCAGGTACTCGGCCGGTGGCGGCTCGCCCTTGGACAGCGACTTGAGCAGCTGCTTGAAGCCCTCGATGTGCTGGGAACCGACCAGGTCCAGCAGCGACATGCCCTCCACGTCCTCGAAGGACTCGAAGCCGAACATCTCCAGGTAGGCCTCGTTGGCGCGGATGTGCATGCCTTCGTGGATGTAGGCGATGGGGTCGCGCGAGGAGGAGATCAGCGAGTCGCAGCGGCGCTCGGTCTCGCGCAGCTGCGCTTCCAGCCGGCGCAGGCTGCGCCGCGCCTCCAGGTCGGCCCACTCGCGGCGCACGGTCTCCAGCAGGTGCTCGGGCCGGTGCTTGAGCACCAGCGCGCGGGCGCCGCCGCCGAGGCTGGCCAGCACCGCCTCCTCGTCGATCCGGTCCACGAGCAGCAGCAGCGGCAGGTCCTTGCCGCTGGCGGCCACCTGCTCGCGCACCTGCTCCAGGGGCATGGCGGCCGACTGCCCCGCCAGCACCAGGTCGGCCGGCTGGTTGGCCAGCATGTGCGCCAGCTCGGCGCTGTTCTGCGGGCGCAGCGGCCGCACCGCGATGCCGCCATTGCGCAGGGTGCTGACTATGGCTTCGGCATCCTCCACGCGGTCGTCGACGATGAGCAGGCGGATCGCGGAGTCTTTCTGCATGTACTGGGAACCGGGGTTGTGACCAGGGATGGCGCCGCAGGGGGATGCGCCGTGACTGGGGGTTTAATACACGATGCCCGGGGGGGCGTCCATGATCGGGATCATGGAACGGCCGCCGGGCCGGCACCCTGCCGCTGCGCCCGCCGAGCGCCTACCATTGCGCCTTTGCCAGCGAAGGTTCCGGCCATGGGTATCGAGATCGAGCGCAAGTTCCTGGTGCGGGGGGAGGCCTGGCGCCAGGCCGCCGAGCGCAGCCAGCCCATGGCCCAGGGCTACCTCAACGGCCTGGGACCGATCCAGGGCGGCAGCCAGAAGGCCTCGGTGCGGATCCGGATCGAGGGCGAGGCCGCCTTCCTCAACATCAAGTCGCGCCAGCTGGGCCATACCCGCCAGGAATTCGATTACCCGGTGCCGGTGGAGGATGCGCGCCAGCTGCTGGAGCTGTGCGTGGGCGGCCGGGTGGAGAAGGTCCGCCACTACGTCCGCCACGCCGGCCACCTGTGGGAGGTGGACGAGTTCCTCGGCGAGAACGCCGGCCTGGTGGTGGCCGAGATCGAGCTGGAATCGGCCGATGAGGCCTTCGTGCGCCCGGACTGGGCCGGCGAGGAAGTCACCGACCAGCCGCGCTACTACAACCTGGCCCTGGCCGAGCGCCCCTACAGCCAGTGGAGCCCGGCCGAGCGCTGAGTCGCCCGGCACGGGTTTTCCCCGCCTCCGGGCGCGCCGGCCACCCCGCATCTGAGACAATGGCACGCCCTACCCGCGTGTCCCGGAGTTCCACCGCATGCTTCTGATCGGCGTCGCCGGCACCGAACTGACCGCGCAGGAGCGCGCCTGGCTGCAGCACGACGCGGTGGCCGGGGTGATCCTTTTCAAGCGCAATTTCGCCTCGCGCACCCAGGTCGCCGAACTGGCCGCGGCCATCCGCGAGGCCGCGCCGCGCCCGCAGCTGCTGTGCGTGGACCAGGAAGGCGGCCGGGTGCAGCGCTTCCGCGAGGGCTACAGCGCCCTGCCCCCGCTGGAAACCTTTGGCCGGCTGTACGCCCGCGACCGCGAGGCGGCGCTGGAGCTCGCCCGCGAACACGCCTGGCTGATGGCCAGCGAGGTGCGCGCCAGCGGCGTGGACCTGAGCTTTGCCCCGGTGGTGGACCTGGGCCGTGGCAACCGCGCCATCGGCGACCGCGCCTTCAGCGACGACCCGCAGGTGGTGGCCGCCTTTACCCGGGCCTATGTGGAAGGCATGCACGGCGCCGGCATGGCCGCCACCCTCAAGCATTTCCCCGGCCACGGCACCGTGCTGGAGGACACCCACGTGGACGTGGCCACCGACCCGCGGCCGCTGGAGCTGATCCGCGCCGAGGACCTGGTGCCCTTCGCCGCCGGCATCCAGGCCGGCGCCGATGCGGTGATGATGGCCCACGTGGTCTATCCGCAGGTCGCGCCCGAGCCGGCCGGCTATTCGCCGTACTGGATCCAGCAGGTGCTGCGCACCGAGCTGGGCTTCCGCGGCGTGGTCTTCTCCGACGACATCGGCATGGCCGCTTCCTTCAGCGCCGGCGGGGTCCAGGCCCGGGTCGGCGCCCACCTGGATGCCGGCTGCGACGTGGTCCTGGTCTGCCATCCGGAGCTGGTGGAGGACGCGCTGCTGGCCGTGCGCGACCGCCCGCTCAATACCGCCGCCCTGGCCGGGCTGATCGGCCGCGGCGCCCTGGGCTGGGACGGCCTGCTGGCCGATGCCCGCTACGGCCAGGCCCGCGCCCGCCTGCCCCTTGCCTGAACATATCCAACCCCCGCCTTCCCGTCTTTTCCGGTAGCCTTTGCCCGATGTCGACTCCCCTCCTCATTTCCGAAGTCCTGAAGAATTCCGACCTGCTGGTCGACCGGGCCACCCTGGACGCGGCCATCGCCCGCATGGCCGACGAGATCGCCCGTGACTACATCGGCGACGTCCCCGCCGACCGCCTGGGCGACAGCTTCGTCCCGGTGTTCCTGACCGTGATGCACGGCGGCATGCTGTTCGCCAGCCAGCTGGCCCTGGAGCTGGGCAAGCGCGGGCTGGACCTGCAGTTCGATTACCTGCACGCCACCCGCTACCGCGGCCAGAACCACGGCGGCGAGCTGGTATGGAAGCACCGCCCGGCCACCTCGCTCTACGGCCGCCGGGTGCTGATCGCCGACGACATCCTCGACGAGGGCCAGACCCTGACCGAGGTGCGCCGCTGGTGCATCGAGCAGGGCGCCACCGACGTGCGCATCGCGGCGATGACGGTCAAGGACCATAACCGCTGCGTGGAAGGCATCTGCGCCAACTACGTCGGCGTGCACCTGCCCGACCGCTACGTGTTCGGCTTCGGCATGGACTACCAGGAGCAGGGCCGCAACCTCCCCGGCATCTACGCCCTGAAGGACTGAGCGCGCAGCGCGCGCCGGCCCACCCGCCACCACCGGACCCCGCCATGAGCCCGATCGACCTTGCCGTGATCGGCGGCACCGGCGTTTACCGCCTGGCCGCCCTGGAAAACGTGGACAGCCTGCACCTGGACACGCCCTATGGCGCGCCCTCCGGACCGCTGCGGGTCGGTCGCCTGGGCCAGGCGCGGGTGGCCTTCCTGGCCCGCCATGGCGAGGGCCACGCCCTGCCCCCGCACAAGGTCAACTACCGCGCCAACCTGTACGCGCTCAAGCAGGCCGGCGCGCAGCGGGTGCTGGCGCTGAACACCGTCGGCGGCATCACCGAGGCCTACGGGCCGCGCGTGCTGGCCTGCCCGGACCAGCTGATCGACTACACCTGGGGCCGCGAGTCCACCTTCTGGGATGGCCAGGGCGAACCGCTGCACGTGGACTTCGGCCATCCCTACAGCCCGATGCTGCGGCACAAGGTACTGGCGGCGGCGAAGGTGGCCGGGGTGCGGGTGGTCGATGGCGGCTGCTATGGCGCCACCCAGGGGCCGCGCCTGGAAACCAGTGCCGAGATCGCGCGCATGCGCCGCGACGGCTGCGACCTGGTCGGCATGACCGGCATGCCCGAGGCCGGACTGGCCCGCGAGCTGGGGCTGGAATACGCCTGCCTGGCGATCGTGGCCAACTGGGCCGCCGGCTGCGGCGACGGCCAGGAAATCACCCTGGCCGAAGTGCTGGAAAACGTGGCCGCCGCCTCGGCCGGCCTGCCGGAACTGGTGGCCGAACTGGCCCGCGGTTGAGCCCTTCTGGCGTCATCAGCCGCGAGTTAGCGGTAACTTGCGTAACCAATGCGGCTGATGGATTGTCAGGCGGCAGCGGCCTTTGCATACTCGGCCAGCGGCGGCCAGCCGCAATTTCCATCACACGCAAGGATTACGCAGCATCATGGCCAACGGTACCGTCAAGTGGTTCAACGACGCCAAGGGATTTGGCTTCATCTCGCCGGAAGATGGTGGCGCGGATGTTTTCGCGCACTTCTCCGCGATCAATGCCAAGGGGTTCCGCTCCCTCAAGGAAGGCCAGCGGGTGAGCTACGAGGTGACCCAGGGGCCCAAGGGCGCCCAGGCTTCCAATATCACCCCGCTTGACTGATCCGGCCGGACCAGCGAACGAGGAAACCCCGCCGCAAGGCGGGGTTTTTTTCTGCCGGACTCCGCCGGCCGGTTGCGGCACGCGCCCGGCAGGCGCAGGCGCGGCGCCGGGCCCGGCGCCGCTCAGGGCGGGACCACGCTGAGCTGGGCCGGACGTGCGGCACCGGTGCCACGCAGCGCGGGCTGGTACATGTCCTCCACCTGCGGCGGCGGCACGCCGTAGCTGCCCGGACTGACCGCACGCGCCAGGTAGAACAGGCGTGCGGTCTCGCCCGCTTCCAGGCGCAGCGCGGCCACGTAACGGTCGTCGCGGTATTCCTCGTGGCGCAGGTTGGCCGCGCCGGCGCGCGCGGACAGGGCCATACCCTCGATCTCGATCCCGTCCCACTGCGCGGCATCGACCAGGTTAAGGTTTTCCGCCTCCAGCCCGGCCGGCAACAGGTCGGTGACCAGGGCGTGCGGCATGGTGGTGTCGGCCTGCACCGTCAGCCGCGCCACCAGGGCCTGGCCTTCCTTCAGCGCGCCGCCCTTCCACGGCTTGCCATCGGGCAGGAACCAGTCGCGGCTGATGCTGGCCCGGCGCCGGTCCTCGGCCGGGGCCTGGCGCGGGATGCCGGCCACCTCGATGCTGGCCCAGTACGGGCCGCCACGGGTCTCCATGCGCACCCCGCGCTGCAGCGCGGCCATGTCCAGGCTGCGCCCGAACACCGCCCCTTCCAGCGCCGTCTCCGCACCGCCGGCCAGGTAGCGGCCCTGCAGCTCGCGTCCGCTGCCCACGTCCAGCGCCCGGCCCAGGCGCACCAGCGCCATCTGTTCCTGGGTGCTCAGCCACAGCCTCCCCTCGCGGTCGCGCCGCGCCTGCAGCGCGCCGGCCAGCGCCGCGGCGCGCGCGGCATGGCGGCCCAGCGGCTGGCCACGCTCGTGCAGCAGCGCCAGCATCAGCGCATCGTCGCGGATGCGGCTGCCGTAGTCGCCCAGCCAGGCCGGGCGCTGCTCCGGGTCGCGGGCAAAGCCCTCGGCGATGGCCGCGTTGCCGCGCTTGGCGTCGCCCTGCAGGACCAGGGCCAGGCCAAGCTGGACCAGCGGCAGGCCGGTCAGGCTCTTGCCCTTCTCCTGGTCGTACATGGCACGCAGGGTGCCCAGCGGCGCGCGCTCCACCCGCGCCAGCACGTAGCCGGCATGGGCGCGGTTGGCAAAGCGCAGGTGCTCGCGGTGCTCGTGGCCGTAGAACTGCGGGCCGCCGGAGAGCAGGTCCTCGGACAGGCGGTCCAGCGCCTTCTGCAGCACGCCCTCGGGCACGGCAAAACCGGCCTGGCGCGCATCGAGCATGAAATCGGCGATGTACGGGGTCAGCGCCGGATCGACCGCGCCTTCCCCGCCCCACAGCGAAAAGTGGCCGCTGCCGCTCTGCATGCCCGCCAGCCGTCCCAGCGCGCCCTCCACCCGGGCCCGGCGCCGGGCCGCGTCCAGGCCCGCGGTGCCCAGCCGCCTGGCCATGTCCGCGTCCAGCAGCAGGGCCGCGTAACCCTTGCTGGTGGTCTGCTCGGCGCAGCCATAGGGATAGTCCAGCAGGCCCTGCAGGGCGCTGGCATAGGGGATTGGCGGCGTGGCGGACAGGCGCAGGTTCACCTGCACCGTCTCCGCCAGCAGGCCCTCGGCCAGGGACGGATCCAGCGCCAGGCTGGCGCCAGCCTCCAGCACCCGGGTCTGCGCGCGCAGCACCGCCGGCCAGGCCGCCCGCACCGGCAGCTCGTAGCGCCGGTCCACCGCATAGCCGCCGCCGTCCACGCGTACCCGCACCTTGCCCACTCCATGGCCCGGCAACGCGGTCAACGGAAACTCGAGGGTGGCCTTGGCCTGGTCGGCCAGTTGCAGCCGGCGCTCGCCCTGGGCCACGACCAGCGGGCCCTCGCCTTCGACCCGCACCCGGAACTCCCCGGCCCTGCCGCTGAAGTTCTGCACGTCCAGGCTGACGCTGGCGCGGTCGCCGGGCGCCAGCACCCGCGGCATCCCCGCCTCGGCCACCACCGGCGCGCGCACCAGGACCTGCGCCTCGCGCTTGCCGTAATGGCTCTCATCCCAGGCCAGCACCGCCAGGCGCAGGGTGCCGTTGAAGTCCGGCACCGGCAGTTCCACCCGGGCATTGCCCTTGGCGTCCAGCCGTACCGGGCCGCTGAACAGGTCCACAGTCTGCACCCGCGCGGTCGGCCGCCGCGCCTGCGGCAAGGCCTCCAGTGCCAGGTCGCCGCCGAACTTCAGCCGCGCCGCACCGCCGTCCGGGTAGCTCTCGATCACCCGGCCATAGACGTCGTAGGCATCGGTGCCCAGCCGGCGCCGGGCGAAGAAGTGCGCGGCCGCATCCGGCACCGGGTAGCGGGTGATGTTGATGATGCCCAGGTCCACCGCCGACACCGCCACGTGCGCGGTGCGCCCGGCCAGCTGCGGCACGCTGATGGTCAGCGGCAGGGGCTGCTGCGGACGCATCTGCTCCGGCACCTTCAGCCCCACCGCCACGGTGCGGTCGGAAGGTGCCGGAGCAGATGCG
>Ga0182792_1002407_pt1 | contig 13233 bp, 12 predicted proteins | sample Passage237B_FD_130497 | JGI IMG/M metagenome (GOLD analysis project Ga0182792, IMG submission 130497) | Cellulose adapted compost microbial communities from Newby Island Compost Facility, Milpitas, CA, USA - Passage2 37B (version 2) (version 2) ...
CCCGGTGATCGCCATGGTGGGCGACGGCGCCATGCAGATGAACGGCAGTGCCGAGCTGGTGACGGTCAAGCAGTACTGGAAGCGTTGGTCGAGCCCGTGTTTTGTGGTGTTGGTGATCGTCAATCACGACCTCAATCAGGTGACCTGGGAGCAGCGCGCGCTGGCCGGCGACCCAAAGTTTCCCATTGCCCAGGACGTGGTGGATTTTCCCTATGCCGAATACGGTGAACTGTTGGGCTTTAAAGGTATTCGGGTTGAGCGCCCCGAGGATATTCGCAGCGCGTGGCAGGAAGCCCTCAGTGCCGACCGCCCAGTAGTGATCGAATTCATCACCGACCCGGACGTGCCGCCGTTGCCGCCGCATATCACCAAAGAGCAAATGATGGCCATGTTCAGCACCCTCGGCAAAGGCGACCCAGATCAATGGGGCATCATCAAGCAAAGCGCCAAGCAGCTGTTTGCCTCGCTGCATATAGGGTCGGAAAAATGACCTGTCACCGCATGCACTTTAACGTCTCGAAGGTTAAGCGCGCTATCGCCTAGGTTGATTCCGCTTCAGGTGCCTCCACAACAGGCTCATATAAATCTCTTATTGCGTGTAAGAGATTTATATAGGACTTAAAATTGACAGCACGTCTTACGTCCGTCTAATCTTAAGGCCTATATAGGTCTATAAATCTCTATAAAAGATACATATATGCCTTCAGCAAGTTCGGTATACGATACCCTGACCGCCAAAAACCAGCTGCGTTTACAAGAGCTAGGTGAGCGCTTTCGTCTGGCGCGTCAGCGCCGCCAGTGGACGCAAAAAGATCTGGCGGCGCGCGCAGGGATTTCCGAGGGAACGGTGAAAAAGATCGAGGCCGGCAATCCGCGGGTGCCGGTGGGGTTTTGGTTGCAGTTGATGGATATCTTCGCCATAGCGGCAGAAATCGAGCAGCTCGCCCTGCCGGAAAACGATCGGGTGGGCGCGGCCATGGACGATCGCCCCCTGCGCCAGCGGGTTCGCACCCGCGCGGCGCCTATCGAATTCGATTTGGAGGATGACTGATGCGCGAGAGCTTTTATGTGCATCTGAAACTCGACGATGGCGGCACCGCTCTGGCGGGGCAGTGCATTCGCGATCGGGACCGGGGCCGTGGCTACTTCCGCTACGCGCCTTCCTACCTCGAGCGCGTCGACGCTTTTCCCTTGGACCCGCTGCATCTGCCCTTGGATGACCAAATCAAATCTTTTCTTTTCGACCGGGAAAATCCGGGGATTCCGGGCGTACTGCTCGACGCAGGCCCGGACGATTGGGGCAAAAAATTGCTGGTGTGGTCGCGCAAACCGCCGCCGTCGACTTTGGTGGATTTTCTGCTCGCCGGCTCGGGCAGCGGCATAGGCGCGCTGCGTTTTTCCAGCCATAAAACACCGCCGCCGCCGGATGCGCCTTTCCGGCCTTTTTCCAGTCTCGAAGATATGATGCGCGCGGCGCGGGCGATCGAAGAGGATCTGCCACCCGAGCAAATCGGCGTCGAACCCGGCGATTTGTTTTTTGTGCGCGGCTCATCCGTGGGTGGCGCACGGCCAAAAACGCTTGTTTTTGATGACGGCTGCGAATGGATCGCGAAATTTCCTCATCAGCACGACCGTTTCGATAATCCGCTGGTGGAGCACCTCACTATGCGCATGGCGGAAAAAGCGGGTATTCAGGTGGCGGATACCAAAATTGTCGCCACCGCACTCGGTCGCGTGTTAATGGTGAAGCGCTTCGATTGGGATCAAGGGCGGCAGGCGCACTTTATTTCTCTGCACAGTTTGATCAATGTTTTTTCATTAAAAGATCGTCGCGAAGAGGATTTTGCTTACGACAATATTGCTCGACTGGTCAATCGTATTTCCCGTGGCAACTGCAACGAAGAAGTCTTTCGTCGCATGCTGTTTAATATCGCGGTGGGCAACACTGATGACCATATGCACAATCACGCGTTATTAAAAAAATCCGGCGAGCGCCATTACCAATTATCGCCGGCATACGATCTGGTCCCCAACACCAATATGATCGGCTCCCATTCCATCAGTGTCGGCCCAATGGGTATGACACCAACCCGCGACAATATCGACGCCTCGGCAAAAATGATGCAAATCCCGTCGGTGCGTGCACGGGAAATCGCCCATGACGTTGCGCAGGCGACGGCGGATTGGCGGGAGTTTTTATTGCAGAACGAAGTGGCCGAACATCATGTGCGCCAAGTGGAGCGCTGTTTTGAATTCGGGCAGAAAATTCTCAGCGTTTATATTGCTTAGAGCCAGCCGGCTTTTTTGAAGCGGTAATACAAATAACCGCAAACGCTGGTGACAATGCCGAGAGCAGCGGGGTAGCCGTATTGCCAGTCCAGCTCCGGCATGGTTCGGAAATTCATTCCCCAGATGCCTACAAATACTGTGGCGGCCGCAAAAATCGCCGCCCAGGACGCCAAGCGTTTATGCACGTCGTTTTCTTCAATGGCTACCAGTGACAAACTCACCTGAATAGCGGTAGTGATGGTGTCGCGGATGGCGTTGATGGAAGTATTAATGCGCTGCAAATGGTCGTGCACATCGCGAAAATATTCCTGGGTGTTGAGACACAGTGCCGGCACGCGGCCGCCATGCAAGCGGCCAACAGCATCGATCAGTGGGCCGACCGCGTGTTTGAGCATAGTGGTTTTGCGCTTCAGGTCGTACAGTCTTTCGATATTGGCGCGCTGGGATTTTTGCGTGAATATTTTGTCTTCGATGGCTTCCAGCTCGGTTTCAAGTTCTTCAAGCACGGGGAAATAACGGTCCACCACCGCATCCATTAATGCGTAAAGCACAAATGCTGGGCCTTGTCTGAGTTGCTCGGGTTCGCGCTCGCAGCGGGAGCGCACACCGAGAAATCCCTGATGGCTGCGGTTGCGCACGGAGAGCACGTAATTTTTCTCCACGAAAATCGCGACCTCACCGAGCAGCGGTTCGCCATCGACAATTTCGACTGTGTGCAACACCACAAATAGCGAGTCGCTGTACTCTTCAATTTTTGGTCGCTGATGGCCGTTGCGCGCATCTTCCACTGCGAGATCGTGCAGGTTGAATTCCGCCTGCATTTGCGCCAGCTCTTCCGGCTGCGCATCTTTTAATGCCACCCAGACAAAACAGTCTTCGCGATGGATGTAATTGCTGATGTCTTGCACGGGAATGTCGCATAACTTTTTGCCTTCCTGGTAAGCGACGCAATTGATCAGCATGGGGAATCTCCGGCAGTGATGGCCAATAAGAGGATGAGCTGCTGCTCCATCTAGCTTAAATCATAGCAGCCGCGCGGCCCGCTTGGCACAGTGGATTGTAAAGCTCGTTCTGGTGCACACCTGAAGCGAAACGTGAAGAAATAACTGGGTTGGTTTATGGCGGAGAATATTCTGTCCGAGTTAATTGAATAGCGGACATGACGGAAGTTGGTGGGGGGATTGAGCGCCGTCGTTCGGCTGATGACCGCGACCATGCACTAACGCTGGCGGTGCATGGTCGTCGATATTAGTGAGTTATCAGCTGATTAAGCGGGAGTTAAGCGGCTCTGTCGTTGCTGGCAGGCCTTCGCGGCGGTTCGTAATTAATCGCTTGAAACGGTTTGATTTCCAACCGTGCCGCATATTCCTCGCAAGCAGTAATGTAAGCGGCACCGGCGCGGCAACGAATGGCCTGTGCGAATTTCACAAAATCGTCTTTGGCAATCACCACTTCCACTTCGGCGAGAGATTCCCAATAGGCCATATCCAATTGTGTTTCTACTTCGCACCAATACAAGCGGCAGTCATCGGTGCGCTCAACGATTTTTTCGCCGTCGATGGTACGCAATACATTGCCTTGACGCGTAGCTGGCAAGCGCTCGGTTGCGCGTAGGTATTCGATAATATTTTTTAAAGCGGGGTGGAAGCGTTCGATATTGATGTCGATAAGTTGGCCGCGCGGGCCGGAATTTTTCAGATTGGCTTCAATGCCGGGTTTTGCATGGTTTTCACTGAAAAGGCGCAGTGCAATAAACAATCTCACAAAAGTCTCCGCAATAATTTTCGAATTATTTTGTTTGTCCCGGTGTAGGGCTACAAAAATGCAAAGCGTGGCAAAATTTACACGGCTTTGACGCGGACTACCCCCTGTCGCTGGGCATCTTCTGATTGGTTTAGCGTCCGGATTCGCGTAGATCTGATCTGCTGTAAGCCATCCCACCATTATTTCGCGCTCGATACCGCAACCCGGTTGCCGGCACAAGTGAAGGCAAGGCGCGTCAATGTGCGATGCAATGAAACGAATAACGGGAGATAAGCTGTGGTTTGTTTGCGCCGGCGAAGCGCCGATCCGTGCAAACAAAAAAAAGGCCGACTGAGTGTCGGCCTTTTTCCAATTGGTGCCCAGGAGAGGACTTGAACCTCCACGGCCGTTAAGCCACTAACACCTGAAGCTAGCGTGTCTACCAATTTCACCACCTGGGCGAGGGCGCGCAATATAAAACGGCGCGAATGCCTTGTCAACAACTGAGGTATACTCGGCCGCATTCGATTAAAGCTTGTCCACTGCTCCTTGGCGGTGGACGGGTTATACTTCCGCAAGATCCCCGGTCTTCCTAGAAAAGGACACACAACTTTGACACAAAAACCGACCATCAAAGATCCCTATGCCGAGCGCGAAGCGCGCAAATATTCCCACCCCATCCCCAGTCGCGAGGTCATTCTCGACCTGCTCGATCACTCCAACGGCCCCCTGAGCCGCGAAGCCATCGCCGAAAAACTGGGCATCAGCGACGAAGAATCCCTCGAGGCATTGCGTCGGCGGCTGATCGCGATGGTGCGGGATGGCCAAATTGTCGGCAATCGTAAAGAGCGCTATGGCCGGGTCGACCGTATGAATCTGGTGCGAGGTCGGGTGCAGGGGCACCGGGACGGTTACGGCTGGGTGCTCACCGGGGATGGCAGCGAAGATATTTATTTATCGAACCGGCAGATGCGCCGGGTGTTCGATGGCGACGAAGTTTTGGTGCGCCTGGGCGAGGGGGGTTTCCGCGGGCGGAAAGAGGGCTCCATCGTCGAAATTCTCGCGCGCAACACCACGCAATTGGTCGGCCGCTGCCGCGTGGAGCGGGGCGTCTGTTATGTGCGCCCGGACAATCCGCGCATCGTGCAGGACATTATGATCCCGTCGGACCAGACCCACGGCGCCAAATCGGGTCAGCTGGTGGTTGCCGACGTGCTCGAATATCCGGAGCGGGACAATCTCGCTATCGGCAGCATCGTGGAAGTCTTAGGTGATCATCTGGCGCCGGGTATGGAAATCGATGTGGCGATTCGCAGTCACGGCATTCCGCATGTCTGGCCCACAGCCGTTGAACAATTAGCCAGGGCTTTGCCGCCGGAAGTGACCGAGGCGGATAAAGCCGGACGTTTCGATTTGCGCAAACTGCCGCTGGTGACCATCGACGGTGAAGATGCCCGCGACTTTGATGACGCGGTTTATTGCGAGCCGAAAAAAACCGGCGGTTGGCGTTTACTCGTGGCGATTGCCGATGTATCCCACTATGTCCAAGTGGGTGATGCGCTGGATAAAGAAGCGGCCCTGCGCGGCAATTCCGTGTATTTCCCGGATTATGTGGTGCCCATGTTACCGGAAGCGCTGTCCAACGGACTGTGCTCGTTGAATCCCCAGGTGGATCGCCTGTGCATGGTGTGCGAAATGACCATCAGCGCTAAAGGGCGTATCACCGGTTATCAATTTTATGAAGCGGTGATGCATTCCCACGCGCGCCTCACTTATACCCAGGTCGGCGAAGTGCTGGCCGAGCGCGGCAAAGCGCGCAGCGGTGTGCGCAAGCAGTTTCATTATGTGGTCGAGCAGCTCGATCATTTGCACGATTTATATAAAGTGCTGCGCGCCGCGCGCGATCAGCGCGGTGCGATCGATTTCGAAACCGTGGAAACCCGCATCATTTTTGACGAGCAGCGCAAGATCAAAAAGATCGTGCCGGTGCAGCGCAACGACGCACACAAGCTTATCGAAGAGTGCATGCTGGCGGCGAACGTTTGCTCCGCAAAATTTCTCGACCAACATAATATTCCGGCGCTCTACCGCGTCCACGAAGGGCCGAAAGAACAGAAGCTGGAATTACTGCGGGAATATCTCGCGGGGCTCGGCCTCGGCCTGCGCAACCGCGCGCAAGTGACGCCACAGGATTACCAGGAGGTGTTGCAGGCTATTGAAGGTCGGCCCGACGCGCATCTGATTCAGACCACCATGTTGCGCAGTATGAATCAGGCGGTGTATCAGCCGGAAAATCGCGGCCATTTTGGTTTGGCCTACGATGCCTACACCCATTTCACTTCGCCGATTCGCCGCTATCCCGACCTGCTGGTGCACCGCGCCATCCGCTCGGTGATCCGCTCCCGTCTCGAGAGCAAAAAAGTCAAACGCCATCCGGACGCCAAGCCGTTGGAGCACGCCGTAATTTACCCTTACAGCATCACCGATATGGCAGTGCTGGGTGAGCAGAGTTCGATAACGGAAAGACGCGCCGATGAAGCCACCCGCGACGTAGTGAGCTGGCTCAAATGTGAATATCTGCAAAACCGCATCGGCGAAACCTTTGATGGTGTAGTTTCGTCAGTGGTGTCCTTCGGTTTATTTGTCGAGCTGAAGGATCTGTATGTAGAGGGTCTCGTTCACATCACCGCGCTGCCCCAGGATTATTATGTGCACGAGCCAGCGCGTGGCCGGTTGGTAGGCGAACGCACCCGCAAAGTTTTTGCCCTCGGCGACGAATTGCGCGTCCAGGTGGTAGGCGTCAATCTGGATGAGCGGAAAGTGGATTTTGAAATTGTTGAGGTGAAAGCCGGCAAACGCAAAAAAGCATTTGTCTCCGAAACCGCCAAAGCGTTGGCGAAAGATTTTGCCGAGGAAAATGCGCGGCGTTCAGGAAGCAAAAAAGCTAAAGCGGCCAAAAAAGGCGCTGACGACAAAAAGGCCAAAGGTAAAAAGGTCGCCGATAAAAAATCGGTTGCCCCGCAAGCTAAAGGCAAAAAAGCGGATGTAAAAAAAGCAGCTGTCAGTAAGGTGGCGGAAAAAAACCGCAAGGCGAAAGCCGCTCCTGCCAAAACCACCAAAAAGCCCGCGGCACCCACCGGTGGCAAAACCAAATCCACCAAGAAACCTCGCCGTTGATTTAAAGGTTAATCGTTGTGAAACAAGAAATCGTATTTGGCCTGCACGCTGTGCAGGCCCTGCTCAAGAGCGCCCCGCAGCGAGCGGAAGAATTATTAGTTCTGCGTGGCCGCGACGATCAGCGGGTGCAAAAAATCACCCAGCAGGTGCGCGACCTCGGTATTCCGGTGCGGCTGCAAACCCGCGCGGAATTGGATGCGCTCTGCGACGGCAATCATCAGGGGGTCGCGTTGCTTGCGCGCCCCGGTAAATTGCATGACGAACATTATTTGTGGGAGTTGCTCGCGGATTTAAAAGTGCCACCGTTTCTGTTGATTCTCGACGGTGTCACCGATCCGCATAATTTGGGCGCCTGTATGCGCAGCGCCGACGCCGCTGGCGTGCAAGCGGTCATAGTGCCGAAGGATAATTCTGCGGGCATGACCGAAACCGTGCGCAAAGTGGCCTGCGGCGCGGCGGAGACAGTGCCGTTGATTCCGGTCACCAATCTCGCCCGCACCATGAAGCAGTTGCAGGAGCAGGGTGTGTGGATTATCGGCACCGCTGGTGAGGCTCAGGTATCCGTTTTTAATGCGCCTTTTACCGGCCCACTGGCGGTGGTGATGGGGGCGGAAGGCACCGGTATGCGCCGGCTGACCCGGGAGCACTGCGATCATCTGGTCTATATTCCGATGGCGGGGAGCGTATCGAGCCTCAACGTCTCAGTGGCCACAGGTATCTGCTTGTTCGAAGCTGTGCGGCAGCGGCAAGGCAAATCATCTTAAAGGAGATATGACATGCGCATCACCATGTTCAGCAGCAAGCCCTATGACCGGCTTTTTTTCGCCCCCGCCAGCGCGCCCCACGAAATCATTTATTTAGAGTCGCACCTGACGGAAAACACCGTGGACCTGGCATCTGGAAGTGAGGTGGTGTGCTGTTTCGTCAATGACGTGCTGAATGAAGCGGTGTTGACCCGCCTGAAAGAATTGGGGGTGCGCCTTGTGGCCATGCGCTGCGCCGGCTACAACAATGTGGATATAGTGGCCTCCAAGCAGCTGGATTTGCCGGTTTGCCGGGTGCCTGAATACTCCCCCCACGCGGTGGCGGAACACGCGGTTGGCCTGATCCTGGCGCTGAACCGCAATATCCATCGCGCGCATAACCGTATCCGCGAAAACGATTATTCATTGAATGGCTTGATGGGCTTCGACCTGTACGGCAAAACGGTAGGCGTCATCGGCGCCGGCAAAATTGGCCGTGCGTTTATCGACATCATGCTCGGTTTTGGCTGCCGGGTATTGGTACACGACGTGACTGTCGATCCCGAACTTGAAGGGCGCGTGGATTACGTCGCCCTGGAACGGCTCTGGCCGGAATGCGACATCATTTCGCTCCACTGTCCGCTGACGCCTGCAACTCATCACTTGGTGAACGCCCAGACGATTGCGCTGATGAAGCGGGGGGTGATGTTGATCAATACCAGCCGCGGTGGATTGGTGGATACTCCTGCCGTGATCCGCGGTTTGAAAAGTGGTCAGGTGGGCTACCTGGGGCTGGATGTTTATGAAGAAGAGGCCGATCTGTTCTTCGAAGATCTCTCCAACCAGGTAGTGCAGGATGATGTCTTCGCTCGTCTGACTACATTTCCGAATGTCATAGTGACGGGGCACCAAGCGTTTTTCACTCGTGAGGCTTTGTCTAAAATTGCTCAGGTCACCCTCGCCAATATCAATGCGTTTGCTGGGGGCGATGTGGCGACTATGACGTTGGTGGGGTAGAGCGGCGTCACAAACCCACAAGTCTGTGGGCGTAAGCGGGAACCAAACCGTTGTGTTTGCGACAAAATTACCGATTGTCCTCAATTTTGAGAGAACCTTATGAAAATTCGTCGATTCATGTTGTTGCTGTTGATTATGGGCGGCGTTTCCGCTGGCGCTTGGGCTGACGACAGCCAGCGTTGTTATGAAATGTATCCGCACGACAGTTACGAGGATGTGGAGCGCAATGCATTGATCCAGGAGTGCCTAGCTTCCTATGCTCCTGAGCCGCAATACAACGACTATAGTAATACCGCCGGCGAATCTGAGCCGGCGTATTACGAGGGAACAGTGGAAGACTTCGTCAACGAAGTCCCCACAGAGTAAGTCACTTCAATTCCACGCCTCTGGCGTGTTTCTGTAAAAAGCCGCGGATGGCCTTGGTGAGAAGCGTCTCACTGGCCTCCGGATTGGCTTCATTGGGTGGAGGTAGACGTCTCTGCCCATAGGTTTCATACCCCTTCTGTTTAGCCTTCTGCTGGCGTTGGCGCGCCGCCGCCAAAGTGTCCAGGTCAAGATCCGTAAACACATCAAAAGTTGGTACTTCGGGGTGGCGCAGCCACTCTGTCAGTGGGTCCAAACCTATGTCTGTTGAGGATTGAGGGTTCAGCAAAATGACAGCGCGGATGGCGCGATCAATAACGGCTTTGCTCTTTTTATCTGAAGACTCCACCGGTGTGGGTGGAACGGCTTTGTCCAAGTGCTGCAGCGCCCACAGCGCGCTCCTGCCTTCTCCCAATAACACCAGATTGAGTTGACCCTGCTGATGCAGGAACGCGGTGGCAGCCAGAATGCGCAGTTGGATATGTTCCAGCGTCTCTTCGCGGGTCATTTGCGGTTGGGGTGGAGGTTCCGGTTCTGGCACTGCTTCCGGCACCACTTCTGGAGCGGTCATCGTTTCACTGGCCTCGGTAGCTACTTCCTCGTCGTTACTGGCTTCTACATCACTCTGGACAGGTTGAACGGGCGGTGGGGGCTCCGGGCGAGGGGGCACCGCCGGTTCAGGCAGATCCGGCAATTCCATACTGAATGTTGCCCAGCCGTAAAGCGGGAGGTATTCGTGGAGGCGGCGCAAAGTGGCGGCGCGGCGCGGGTTCTCGCCCTTGTCGTGTAGCATCAACACTGCTCCCAGAGGTTTGCCGCTTCTGTCGGGCTGCCAAAAGGCGAGTACCTGTTCATCGCCAACCGGCAGCCACAAAGAAGATGGCGGTCCCGGCAATTGACTGAGCAACTGTCGCTGCTCTTCCGCCAAGCGCATTGGCACAGGCTTGTTCGGCGTCTTTTTTGCTGGTTCAGGTTCGGGTGAGGATATTTCTTCGCTCGGCGTGACTGTCGGGGTTTCATCCGCTGGCGTTTGCGCGGTAGCAGCAAGGACGAGAAGCAGCATCACAATGATTGTGTTAATTGCGACGCATAAGCGCCATCGGCGACGCCAATTCGAGCTTGGGAGTGCAATGTGTTTTACTTGGGACATAGCATTACAATGCCGATACTTTTTACACTCAGCTTGGTCGCAAGGTCATGAACATGCAAGCTTCCGGCAATCAATACATAGCGCCTTCTATTCTTTCCGCCGATTTCACCCGTCTCGGTGAGGAGGTTGATGCGGTGATCGCAGCGGGCGCGGATATGATCCATTTTGATGTCATGGATAACCATTACGTGCCCAATTTATCCTTTGGTCCCATGATCCTTCGGGCACTGACTCGTCGAGGTGTTTCAGTGCCGTTGGATGTGCATCTGATGGTGGAGCCTGTAGACGATCTCATTGCGCAATTTGCCGATGCTGGAGCCACTTTTATCTCATTTCACCCGGAGGCGACCCGCCATATAGACCGCTCTCTGGAGCTGGTTAAACAGAGAGGGTGTAAGGCGGGTTTGGTGCTGAATCCGGCCACTCCGCTAAGTCTGATCGAGCCGGTTTTACACAAGCTCGACATGTTGCTATTGATGTCGGTTAATCCGGGTTTTGGTGGCCAGGAATTCATCCCTTATGTGCTCGATAAAGTGCGTGCGGCGCGCGCCTTGATTGACGAACGCCAGTTAGCCACCCGTCTGGAAGTAGACGGTGGCATAAAAATTGATAACATTCGGGCTATCGCCGATGCTGGCGCTGATACCTTTGTGATGGGGTCGGCCATATTCGGCACGCCGGACTACCAGCAAACCTTGGCTTCTATACGACAGGTGCTGTCCGCCCCAGCAGAATTTCGATTGGCATAATCGTGAAAGAAGGGGCGGCGAATTTGCCCTAGCGTTGTAAAAAGTGGCACTTAGCCTGGGGTAAAAGAGTTGCTGCGCCGTATTTGGTGGCGCTTTATACTGAGCGACCAATCGGCGACACCACCAAGTGAATGGTTGGATCGACAAAATTTGACTAAGGGGCTTCTATGAAAAATTGGTTCGTCATGTGTGTATGCGCAGTCCTGCTTAGCGCTTGCGCCTCCAAACCCGCCGTGAGCAAAAAACCGTTTGCACCGGCCGCCACCGAAACCGAATACACCATCGGCGTGGGCGATCAGATATCCGTCCAGGTATGGAAATCTCCAGAGCTTTCTTTAAGTGTTCCCGTACGTCCCGACGGCAAAATCTCTGTCCCTTTGATTGGGGATGTTGTTGCCGCTGGCGAAACCACCCGCAGACTTTCAGCCACACTCTCTCAAGGTTTCTCTGAATATGTGAGAAACGCCCAAGTCACCGTCATAGTGCTCAACCCTTCTAGCGGTGAATATTTGCGCCGCGTCCGAGTAACCGGTGCGGTGACCAACCCGCTGAGTTTGCCACATCAACAGGGCATCACTGTGCTGGACCTAGTCCTCGAAGCAGGCGGTGTGACTGAATTTGCCAATGGCAATAAATCCAAACTGTTCCGCAAAGTTGGCGACAAGATGGAGGTTTACCCCATCTATCTGAACGACATCTTGCAGAAAGGACAGCTTGATACCAATTACATTCTGGCGCCTTCTGATGTAGTGACAGTGCCGGAGCGTAGTTTTTAATTGAAAACCGGTTTGCAGGAGCTGACATTTGGAAAACAAACGCATATCACCCATTGCGTCGCTGAATAAGGCTGTGGCTCAGTCGTCAGCGTCGCAAATCGCCAAAATGTCGGAGGTGCGGCACTTTACCGCAGCGGAATTCGACGCAATGAAAATTGTGCATGCCGGAGATGAAGGTTCTGTTCATCTCAAGGTGTTCCGCGACCTGCGAACCCAGCTCATGAAGCAGACCGACTGGCGCAATTTTGTGTGCTTAGTTACGTCTGCAGCCCCGGGCGGCAGCTCCCATGTGGCGGTCAATCTGGCCGCCACCATTTCCTTGGATAAAAGCAAAACGTCTCTGCTGGTGGATGCGAACCTTTATTCTCCTTACGCGGAAGCACTACTTCCCGTGCCTTCTCAGTTGGGGTTGACCGACTATCTCGATGACCCAACTACTGGCGTAGAAGATATTGTCTACGCCAGCGGTGTGCCGCGGATGCGGGTCGTGCCGGTAGGCAACAACCGCGAAGGCGGTACAGAGAAACTCAACTCCCCGCGCATGCGCGATTTTTTTTCCGAAATCAAAGCGCGCTATGCCGACCGCTACATTATCGTAGATGCCCCGTCAGCTGCGGACTATGACGCCGAAATCCGAATTCTTGCCGAGCTCTGCGATTTTGTTGTTTTGGTGGTTCCTTACGGCAAGGTAACTGAATCCCAGCTCAACGCATCCGTAGAGAAAATCGGCAAAAATCGTTTAGCGGGCATCGTATACAACTGGTGCTGATGCAGCTCGTAAATGAATGATTTGAGGACACATTAACGTGGACGCGATGCAATATGTGGAAGACATTTACACCTCGTTGAAGCGCGAGCTTATTCGCTATCGCGCGGCGGCGGCGGCGCTCTTCACCGTTCTGTTTCTTGCGGTGCTCTATATCGCGCTTAATTGGCCGAAATATTACGTCTCGGAAGCGACCATTATTAAGAACGTCACTAACGTCATAGAGCCCCTGCTGCGCGGGACAGCCGAGGTTGCCGACGTTAATAAAAATGAAACAATTCAAGATCTAATTCTCTCGCGGCGTTTGATGGATCGAGTAATGGCCCGTGTAAATCCCAATGTCGAAAATATGACGCCGGATGAGCTGGAAGTGGAGTTCCTGCGTCTACGCCGCAATCTGCAAGTAGGCACAGAGTCGTCTAACCGGAATATCACTACATTGAGCTTTATGTCATCGAAC
>Ga0182792_1002410_pt1 | contig 13219 bp, 8 predicted proteins | sample Passage237B_FD_130497 | JGI IMG/M metagenome (GOLD analysis project Ga0182792, IMG submission 130497) | Cellulose adapted compost microbial communities from Newby Island Compost Facility, Milpitas, CA, USA - Passage2 37B (version 2) (version 2) ...
AATGGCTGAAACATACCCTGGAAAACATCATGACCATAAACCATAAAAACCTGAAAGACCTCTATCCGCAGAACTATAAGAATATGGTTCAGAAATCAAACACGTAGTTCATAGGGCGGATACAAAAAAAACGGGATAATTGAATTATCCCGTCGGGTGGAGTCGGAGGGATTCGAACCCTCGTCCAGACATGGTACAATATATGCTTTCTACATGCTTAGCTTCCGTTTCATTGTCGGGAAAGGGAAGGCCGGACGCTTGCCTATACCGTTTTCCTTAGTTGCTGTTTCTCGCCGGTGAGTCGCAACGCCAAACCGGCCAGTTCCGTAAATCGATGCCCCGGATGCTATGCTACGGAACCAAGCGTAAGCGGGACAAAAGCTGAGCTAATTCTAAATTAGGCAGCTAAGGCGTAGTTATTTTCGCCATTTATAAATCTGAAAGTTAAGATTAAAGCGCCATACTTCCAACGCGCTGCATGCTTACATAACCGTCTCCATCCTGTCAATTCCGGTCGACCCCATGTTATGAAATAGCCCACAAAGATACGGATTTTTCCGCTAATAACCAATAAATATCCTTCTTCGGTTAGCGGTTAGTGCCGCAGTATCATATGATAGTTGTGTAGTATTTTTCCGACCCATGTTTATCCCAACTTTACAGATTAGTTGGAAATAACTCGGATTTCATTCGGAGTTTGTTCGGAGTTCATTCGGGTACAAGCGAACAAACCCCGAATGATATCAAACTATCATTAGATAATATAGCGAGGTATAGGTAAATAAGGTATTAGCAAGCCTTATCGGAAGGTTAACCAAACATAGGGGGTAATCGAAAAGCTAGCTTAACCTTATGGACACGGCGTTTTTATGGGCCTGCAACCCTTCCAACTCGGCCAAGGTTTCCACGATGGGGCCGATATGCTGAAGCCCTTCGGCCGTGATGCGCTGGAACGTGATTTTTTTGACAAAGGCATCTACCGATACGCCGGAATACGAACGCGCGTAACCGCTCGTCGGTAGGGTGTGATTGGTGCCTGATGCATAATCACCGGCGCTTTCAGGGGTGAGATGTCCAACAAACACGGATCCCGCATTGCTGACTTTCCGCAGTAACGGCTCCCACTCATCCGTCTCGATGATGAGGTGTTCCGGGGCATACCGGTTGCTGAATGCCATGGCTTCATCAAGGCTGGCACACCATACCGCATAGGAGTTGTCGATGGCTTTCGCCGCGACTTCCGCCCGGGGCAGCTGGGCAAGCTGGGCTTTGAGCGCGGCCTGTACGCCCTCGATGAGTTGCCGGTCCGTGCTCACCAACACTGCCTGACTGTCGGCACCATGTTCAGCCTGTGCCAATAAATCGGCCGCCACGTATTCGGGGTTGGCGGTGCCATCCGCGATGACGAGCACTTCGGAGGGGCCGGCCGGCATGTCGATACTGACACCCGAAAGCGCCTGTACCAAACTTTTGGCCTTCGTGACGTATTGGTTGCCCGGTCCAAAGATTTTATCCACCTTGGGAATGCTTTCGGTACCATAAGCCATGGCGGCTACCGCTTGGGCACCACCTACCAGGTATACCCTGCCAATCTGCAGCAATTGAAGGCAATAGGCAACATAACCGTTGATTTTGCCATCGGCTTGCGGCGGCGAGCATACCACGATTTCCTTGCAACCGGCGATACGGGCGGGCACGCCGAGCATCAGTAGCGTGCTGGGCAACACGGCCGATCCGCCGGGGATATACAGCCCCACGCGCTCGATGGGGCGTGGCTCACGCCAGCAGGTGACACCGGGCATGGTTTCCACGGGACGCTCCTTGCGCAACTGCGTAGCGTGGAAACGGTGAATATTGGAAAAGGCGATTTCCAGCGCACGTTGCTGGTCACGGCCGATGGTAGCCGCCAGCGCAGCTATTTCGTCGGCGTCGAGATACAGGCGTTCCAGGCGTACGCGGTCAAACTTCTCCGCATAGGTGCGGAGCGCGATGTCTCCGTTGGTCCTGACCTCGCCGATGATGCCTGTCACCGTATGGTGGATGGCTTGGGAGGGGTCGGTATTGCGCGTCGACAGGCGTTCGATATCGGGCTCCTCGAGTAGGTGGTAGTCGTATATTCTCAGCATGACGACGTTTTTTATAGGATGATTTTTTCCACAGGCATCACCACGATGCCTTGGGCACCGGCAGCTTTCAGCTTGTTTATTTTCTCCCAAAAATCCTGCTCGGAGATAACGGTGTGCACAGCCACCCAATTTTCTTCGGCGAGGGGTACGATGGTGGGGCTTTTGACGCCGGGAAGCAAAGCGATGATTTCATCGAGATTGCTGCGTTCGACGTTCAGTACAACATATTTTGTCTCCGCCGCCCGAAGTACGGACTGGATGCGTTGTATCAGTTCGCGCACCACCGGGTTGCTGTCGATACCATTTTTGCTGATCAGGATGGCTTCGGATGACATGACATCTGCAAACGGCTTAAGACCGTTGCTTCGCAGTGTGCCGCCGGTGGAGACAATGTCGAATATAGCATCGCTAAGTTCCAGTGCCGGAGAGATTTCAACCGAACCGGAGATGATGCGAATATCTGCCGATACGCCGTTTTTTTCGAGGAATTTCCGTAGGATGACGGGATAGGAAGTGGCAATGGCCATTCCATTCAAATCGGCGAGGTCGTTGACTTCGCTGTGGTTGGGTACCGCGATTTTCAGGCTGCACTTGCCAAACCCAAGCCGCTGGAGATAACGGACATCGGCTTCGGTTTCGGCGATTACATTTTCGCCAACGATCCCTAAGTCCGCGATGCCGTCCTGTACATATTCCGGAATGTCGTCATCTCGCAAAAAAAGTATTTCCAATGGAAAATTGGAAACAGTGGTAATCAAGGAACTTTTGTAATTTTCAAAGTTCAAGCCACAGTTTCGCAGCAGTTGTACCGATTTTTCGTTGAGCCGACCGGATTTCTGGATGGCTATTTTCAGATTCTTCATCAGGGGAAAATTTCTTTATGGGCAAGGAAACTTACGTGAACCGGTACTGGCCTTCGTTGCAAACAGCGGTCCACGCGGATTTCGATGGATTTTGGATGGTTAATTATGAATAAAAACATCTGGATTACAAATCGCTTCACGTAGAAACATACAGGTTACTCATCGCCGCAAAGGCGATGGTGGAAATGTACGGATGGGAGGATGAAAGCAATCTGCATGGTTTTCATCAATGATTGATAACGTCAGTCGGCAAATATAGGAGGTAAATGCGGCGTGTGCAAATTTTTGTCCAAAAGGGATTTGGAAGTCCGCGTAAAACAAGCAGTTGATAATTAAGATATTGGTGGCTATTGGTTAATTTATGGTGAGATAAATTGTTTTAATTTCTTAAAAAATGTACTTTGGCTAAAAATATAAGGTGATAATTTATGGCGAAGGATTTAACTAAACAGCAAGAAACAATCATAGAAGATACGACTCAGCTATTGGAAGAGGGGATACATCACGTGAACAATCCGGTGCTGGATTTACCGGAGATTGTCAAGAATTATTTGGGTCCCGTCGCCGGTTTCCATCAGGAAAACAACAACTATTATTTCAGCGATGGAAGCGCGAGTGTGGAGATCAAGGTGGTTAGCGATGAAATCATACGTGTACGGCTGGCGCCGAAAGGCCAGTTTTTGGAGGACTTTTCGTATGCGGTCCCCCAATCGGACCAACACGTAGCCGTGTATAACTTTGAAGAGGATCAGCAAGTATATCGCGTAAAGACCAATACGGTGACCTGCGTCATCAATAAGGCCGATTTTCTGGTGTCCTTTGCCGATCGCGAGGGCAAGGCATACAATAAAGATTACGCACCGATGCATTGGGAGGAAAACCCGGATTTCGGCGGATACTACGTGTATTGCACCAAGTTGGCCATGGCCAACGAGGCCTTCTATGGCCTGGGAGACAAACCCACCCACCTCAACTTGCGGGGGCGGCGTTTCGTCAATTGGAATTCGGATACCTATTCCTTTCAGTTCAACCAAGATCCACTGTATCGGAGCATCCCCTTTTACATCGGGCTGCACGAGGGGAATGCGTACGGTATCTTTTTCGACAACACGTTCAAGACCTATTTTGACTTTGCAGCGGAGGCCCACGACCAGACGAGTTTTTGGTCCGAAGGCGGCGAGCTCCAATATTATTACATCCATGGCCCCCATATGATGGACGTGGTCAAGCGCTACCACAGCATTACGGGGACCCACTACCTACCCCCACTGTGGGCATTGGGTTTCCACCAATGCCGGTGGAGCTATTATCCGGAAAGCAAGGTGAGGGACCTTGCGCGGAATTTCCGTGAACGCAGCATCCCCTGCGATGCCATCTATTTGGATATCGACTACATGGATGGCTACCGTTGCTTTACGTGGAACAAGCATTATTTCCCCGACCCTAAAAAGATGATCAAGGAGCTGGCGGATGATGGCTTCCGGACGGTGGTAATCATCGATCCGGGCATCAAGGTAGATGAAAACTATTGGGTGTTCAAGGAAGGGAAGAAGAACCATTATTTCTGCCGGCGCGGCGACGACTATTTCATGGAAGGATATGTATGGCCGGGCCGGTGCCAGTTCCCCGATTTCACCAACCAAGAGGTGCGCGAATGGTGGGGCGGCCTATTCAAGGGATTGGTAGACGCCGGCGTGGCAGGGGTATGGAATGATATGAATGAACCCGCGGTATTCGGCCGAGGTACCTTTCCGAATGACGTGCGCCACAATTTCGACGGCTATCGGGGATCGCATCGCAAGGCACACAACGTCTACGGCATGCAGATGGTGCGCGCCACCTATGAAGGGCTGAAAAAGCTGTTCCAAAAGAAGCGCCCATTTACCATCACCCGTGCGGCCTATGCCGGTACCCAACGGTACGCCTCGGTATGGACCGGCGACAACATCGCGACGTGGGAACACCTACGCCTCGGTGCACTGCAATTGGAGCGGCTATCGGTATCGGGCATGCCATTCTGCGGTACGGACATCGGCGGGTTCAGCGGTGAGCCGGATGCCGAGCTGTTCACCCGCTGGATCCAGTTTGGGGTGTTCTCGCCCTTCATGCGGGCGCATTCCGCGGGCGACACGGCTGAACGCGAGCCGTGGAGTTTCGGCACGGAATATGAAGCGCTTAATCGTAAGTTTATCGAACTGCGCTATAAGCTGCTTCCCTATATTTATTCGGTGTTTTGGGAACACACCAAATATGGATTCCCCATCCTCCGGCCGGTCACCATGGTCGAGCAGCATTTGGACAGCAATATCCAACGGGAAGAGGAATTCTGTTTCGGTGACAAGATCCTGGTATCACCGGTGTTGAATCCCGGCCAGCAGCACAAAATGGTATACTTGCCTTCCGGTAGCTGGTATTACTATTGGGACGACAGCAAATTCGACGGCGGTAAGGAACATGGCGTGGACACGCCGATGGATGAAATGCCCATATTCATCAAGGCGGGCACCGTACTGCCGGAATACCCGGTGATGCAGCACGTCCACGAAAAGAAGATCGAATCCCTCAAGCTGTTGGTTTACCATACCAATCAGGAGGCGAATTCGTACCTTTATGAAGATCACGGCGATACGTTTGCGTATGAGCAATATATTTATTTGGAGAAGAAGTTTGTCGTCAAAGGCACAGCGAAAAGCCTGAAAATCACGCAGTACGTAGAGGGGCTGTATTCGGAGCAATACGACAGCTACGATCTGCATTTGGTTGCTGTGCCGTTCAAGGTGGGGCGCGTGGTCGTGGATGACAAACCGGCCGTCGTTGAACAAGGTGATCGCGGGCGGTATGTCGTAAAAGTGCCGAGGGATTTCCGGAATGTGGTGGTCTCCTGAATGGGGGCTGCCAACTCATGTTGCTGACCAATTATAAATTCATCGTTATGCAGAATACGGTAGAAGTATATTCGTTGTTCACGGATTTTGATGTAAGCCTCTTCCGGGCCGGCAAGCATCATAAACTCTATGAAAAGTTCGGTTCGCACGCCCTGTTGCGCGATGGCAAGGCCGGTACCTATTTCGCCGTATGGGCACCCAATGCGGAGTCAGTTGCCGTCATCGGCAACTTCAATGGCTGGAACCCGTATTCGCATACCTTATATGTGCGCTGGGACGGCTCAGGTATTTGGGAGGGATTCATCCCCGGCGTCGGTGTGGGCGAATTGTATAAGTATCATATCCGGTCATACCAAGGAGAAGCACTGGAGAAAAGCGACCCCTTTGCGCTGCAATGGGAACTGCCTCCGAGAACAGCATCTGTGGTAGCGACGACCTGGTATGAATGGAGCGATGCCGATTGGATGCAGGTGCGGCACGAGCACAATGCACTCAACAAGCCTATCGCGGTCTATGAAATGCACTTGGGGTCTTGGATACGCGACCCCGATAATCCGCAGCGGCTGCTCAGCTACCGGGAAATTGCGGAGCGGTTGGTACCTTACCTCAAAGAAACCGGTTTCACCCATGTAGAGTTCCTTCCCGTGATGGAACATCCTTATTATCCTTCTTGGGGATACCAGGTTACGGGATATTTCGCTGCTTCGTCGCGTTATGGATCGCCACAGGATTTGATGTACCTCATCGAACAATTGCACCTCAACGGAATCGGCGTGCTGCTGGATTGGGTACCTTCGCATTTTCCAGGCGATGCACATGGCCTGTACCGGTTCGATGGTACGCACCTGTATGAACATGAGGACCCGCGTCAAGGCTACCATCCTGACTGGGGCTCCTATATCTTCAACTATGGACGCAATGAAGTGCGTTCTTTCCTCATCAGCAACGCCGTGTTCTGGCTGGATCGGTACCATGCGGATGGACTGCGCGTGGACGCGGTGGCTTCCATGCTCTATCTCGACTATTCGCGCAAGGAGGGCGAGTGGATACCCAATGAATATGGTGGCAGGGAAAACCTGCAGGCCATCGGTTTCCTCAAGGAGCTGAATGAGGCGGTCTACAGCTATTTCCCCGATGTGCAGACCATTGCCGAGGAATCCACTTCCTGGCCCGGGGTGAGCCGCCCTACCTTCAGCGGCGGGCTGGGCTTCGGCATGAAATGGATGATGGGATGGATGCACGATACGTTGGAGTATTTCGCCCGTGACCCGCTGTTCCGGCAACACCACCACGGTCAGGTCACCTTCAGCATGCTGTACGCCTTCCATGAGAATTTCATGCTGCCGATATCGCATGATGAAGTGGTGCACGGCAAGGGATCGATGATTCACAAAATGCCAGGCGACGAATGGCAGCGTTTCGCCAACCTGAGGGCGCTGTATCTGTATATGTTCACGCACCCCGGCACCAAATTGCTGTTTATGGGCTGTGAGTTCGGGCAGACGGCCGAGTGGAACCACAGCCAATCGCTCGACTGGCACTTGCTCCACTATGACCCCCACAGGGGCATGTTCGAATTGATCAAGTCGCTTAACCATTTATACCGAAGCGAACCGGCGCTTTACGAACATAGCTTCAGCCCCGAGGGGTTTGAATGGATAGAAGGTGGAGACGCGCACAACTCGGTATTGGCCTATGCAAGGAAAGGGGTTGACCCCGAAAACGATCTGTTGGTCATTCTCAACCTGACGCCAGTCGTGCGTTATTCCTACCGGTGTGGCTTGCCTTCGCAGGGCGAGTGGCACGTGTTGCTCAATTCGGACGACCGCAATTACTACGGCAGCGGCATCGAGCAACCCCCGGTGCAAGCTGAGCCCATCCGGTGGATGAACAAGGATTGGTCTGCCAAGCTTACGTTGCCGCCTCTTGGCGGGCTTGTCCTCAAACGAAGCGTCGAAATCCCCGTTGCCCGCACGGCTGTGCGGCAAAGCGCAAAGACACCGCTGCCGAAAGCGGAAGGTGGAGCCTCAGCAAGAAAGGGCCCAGCGAAACAATCGAAAGCAGGAAAAGCGGCTAACGGACAGCAGAAAGGCAAAACGAATAAAACTAACAAAGCATAAAGCGATGGTCAACGAGGCTACAAACCATACCACCAAGCATGTCATCCATTTAAGTGCAGAATGCTATCCTGTGGCCAAAGTAGGCGGTCTTGGAGATGTCGTTGGCGCACTGCCCAAATATTTGCAGGAGTCGGGTTTGCGCACATGGGTGGTAATGCCTTGGTACAGTAAGCCGTTTGTGCAAAACAATACGTTCGAAATCGTATATACCGGACATTTCCACCAGGGATCACAGCTGTTGGAAGTACAGGTACACCAGGAAAAGCAGGGCTTGCTGGGGTTTGGCCTGTACCTCATTAAAATCCCGGGGTTGCTGGATCGGGAAGAGCCGTATGGCTATGTCGACGAAAGCGAGCAATTCATGGCGTTCCAGCACGGGTTTTTGCATTGGATTACCGAAGCGGGCATCGTACCCGATGTGGTGCATTGCCACGACCATCACACCGGGCTCATTCCCTTCTTGATGTACCACAGCGATCGCTTCGCCCAATTGAGGCAAGTACCCACCGTAGCCACCGTACACAATGGGCAATACCAAGGCTGGATGAACTGGAACAAGGCCATCCTGTTGCCACCTTTCGACACGTGGAAGTGGGGATTGCTGGATTGGGACAAGGTCATCAACCCGTTGGCGGCGCTGATCAAATGCTGCACGGTGTTTACCACGGTCTCCGAAGGCTACCTCCAAGAGTTGATGGAGCATGCCAACGGATTGGAGCACCTGTTTGCCATGGAGCGGGCCAAAGGTGTCGGGATCGTCAACGGGATCGATCCGTTGGTATGGAATCCTGAGCAAGACGCCATGCTGCCCCAAAATTATCGACTGGCCAGTGTGCAGTCCGGCAAACGGAAGAATAAAGCATCCTTGTGCAGTGCGTACGGCTTGGATGCCGAGAAGCCGCTGCTAGCCTACATTGGCCGCTTTGCCGGGGAGAAGGGAGCGGACCTATTGCCGGAAATCATCGAAAACATATTGGGCAATAATGAGGTTGAACTGAATATCATGGTTTTGGGTTCCGGCGACCAGCAGGTGCAGTCAACGATGGCCTACTTGGCCGAAAAACACCGTGGCAAACTCGGCGTTTACATCGGCTACCAGGAAGAACTGTCGCACCAGATATACGCCGCGGCGGATTTCCTGCTGATGCCTTCCAGGGTGGAACCCTGCGGGCTCAATCAGCTTTATGCCATGCGCTACGGTACCGTCCCGATCGTGCGGAGTACGGGTGGGCTGCGGGATACGGTACGGGATATCACCGAGCCCGACGGGTATGGAATCACGTTCCTGCATGCCCATGCAACGGATGCCGTGATGGCCATATACCGGGCTTTGGAACTCTATAAAGACAACCGCCGGATGCAGCAATTGCGAAAACAGTTGATGAAACTCGATTTCTCCTGGGATAAATCGGCTGCCAAATACCGGGCGATTTACCAGCAAATAACCGAATAAACAATTAAACCGAATAGATTATGATCAAGCACAACGTGATTTCCGTAGTATTGGGGGGGGGCAAGGGCACCCGGCTTTATCCGCTTACACATCAGCGTTCCAAACCTGCTGTCCCCATCGCAGGTAAATACCGGTTGGTAGACATCCCCATTTCCAACTGCCTCAATTCGGGCTACAACCGCATTTTCGTATTGACGCAGTACAACTCTGCCTCGCTGAACTCACACATCAAAAACACCTATAATTTCAGCGTGTTCAGCAAGGGGTTTGTCGATATTTTGGCGGCTGAGCAAACGAACGAGGGGGAGAAATGGTATCAGGGTACAGCAGATGCCGTGCGGCATATGCAGCGCTACTTGGAGCACCATGACTATGAGCACCTGCTCATCCTTTCCGGAGACCAGCTCTACCAGATTGATTTCCAGGAAATGATTGAGCACCATATCGAAGCGGGAGCGGAGATATCCATCGCTACGATTCCGGTGAATGCCAAGGACGCGACGTCATTCGGCATACTGAAGTCGGACGACGAGGGGAACATCACCTCCTTTACCGAAAAGCCGAGTACGGAAAAGCTGGTGGGGTGGGAGTCAGAAGTCAGCGAAGAGATGAAATCGGAAGGTCGGGTGTATCTGGCATCCATGGGTATCTACGTGTTCAACAAAGCTTCGCTGGTGAAACTGCTCGCCGAAAATCAGGGCATGGACTTCGGTAAGGAGTTGATTCCCGATTCCATAGGCCAATACCGGGTACATAGCTATGAATACCGCGGATATTGGACAGATATCGGGACCATCGACTCGTTTTTTGAGGCAAACATTGGATTGACGGACGACATCCCCAAATTCAACCTCTTCGATAAGCATACCATTTTTACGCGCGGGCGCATGCTGCCCCCCTCGAAGGTATCGGGTACCACGTTGGACAAGGTAGTTATCGCCGATGGATGCATCGTGGCGGCGGAGCATATCGAACGGTCGGTCATCGGTATCCGTTCGCGGATCGGTAAGGGCACCGTGATTAAATCCACCTATATGATGGGAGCCGACCATTACCAAACGCTTGAACAAATCGAGCAAGCCATCCAAGAGGGGAAGCCTTTGGTGGGAGTAGGCGAAAACTGCTACATTGAGAATACGATTCTTGATAAAAACTGCAGCATCGGTAACAATGTCCACATAGTCGGCGGAGCGCACTTGGACGACGGGGATTTCGATACGTACGCTGTGCGCGACGGGATTATCGTGGTGAAAAAGCGCGCCGTAATCCCCCCAGGTACGGTGATCGGTTAATTTCGTACTTTTGCCGCATGGCAAGCAACGATACCATCGTGGCTTTGGCCACCGCGACGGGCAGCGGGGCCATCGCCGTCATACGGCTCTCGGGCAGTGAGGCGATATCCATCGTTGACCGCGCGTTCAACGGGAAGGATTTGACAAAACAACCTTCCCATACCATTCATTTCGGCACGATACGCGATGGCGACGAGGTGTTGGATGAAGTGCTGGTGTCGCTGTTCATTGCGCCGCATTCCTATACCAAGGAGCATGTGGTGGAAATTTCCACGCATAATTCGAGGTACATCGTCGAGCGGATGATTCAGCTGTTGATCCGATACGGTGCACGCATGGCGCAGCCCGGTGAATTTACACTGCGCGCGTTCGTCAACGGCCGGATGGACCTTTCGCAGGCTGAGGCCGTGGCCGATCTCATCGCTTCCAACTCGGCGGCATCGCACCAGGTTGCCATGCAGCAGATGCGCGGCGGTTTTTCCAGCATATTGAAGCAGCTTCGCGAACAACTCATCCAATTTGCCTCGTTGGTCGAGCTCGAATTGGATTTTTCGGAAGAAGACGTGGAATTTGCCAACCGCAGTCAGCTTAAGGCCCTTATTTTGGAAATCAATCGCGTCATCCGGAAGCTGATTGCTTCGTTCGAGCAGGGCAACGTGCTGAAAAACGGTGTGCCCGTCGTGATAGCAGGCAGGCCCAACGTCGGTAAATCCACGTTGCTGAACACGTTGCTGGAGGAAGAACGGGCGATTGTGTCGGACATCGCCGGCACGACACGCGACACCATCGAGGATGAAATCAACATCGGCGGCGTGATGTTCCGCTTTATCGACACGGCCGGTATCCGCGACACGCACGATATCATCGAAGCGAAAGGTGTCGAACGGACGCGCGAGAAAATGAAACAAGCCCGCCTGATTATCTACCTTGCCGATCCGCAGCAAGATGATGTGGAAGAAATCCAGGTGCAGATTGACGAAGTAGCGCAATTGGGCATTCCCTATGTGGTGGTAGTCAACAAAACCGATTTGCTGCGTCAAGCACATAAAGATGCGCTCCGTACGCTGGAGCCGATGTTTATTTCGGCCAAGAACAATGTGGGAGTGGAAGAGCTGAAAGCGGAGCTCCTGCGTAAGGTGAACCTCCATCGATTGGATGCCGGCGATGTGGTGGTGACCAACATCCGGCACGTTGAGGCCCTACGAAAGACCGAAGCCTCCCTCCAGCGTGTGCTTGAGGGCATTGACGGTGCCGTCACATCCGATTTCCTTGCCATGGACATCCGGCAGGCGCTCTACCATCTGGGGGAAATCACGGGCAGTGTGTCTACGGATGACTTGCTGGATAATATCTTTTCCAAGTTTTGCATCGGGAAGTAACGAAGCATTGTCCTTACTTTCGAAGAATGCGTAGCGCTACAAGCAATGCACAACCGGCGATGAGGGCTATGGACAACCAACGGAAGGAAAAGCCGGTTGCGGGCTGGCGGTCGGTCACCGACTCGTACGCTCCGGCGTAGCTTTGTGTAGCCGAGGTATAACCCAGTACCGATGACTGCTCTTCCTGATTGTTGGTTGCCTGGTTACGTTGGGAGATGGTATGCCTTTTTTGCAATCCGTAGGAGAGGATAGCCTTCGCTTCCCCCTTGAATCCGCTGTTTGGATGGTAGGATACCTGCCCCTTGGGAAGAATGACAACCGGGGTTGAATCGGCAAGCCACTGTTGCCAATTTAACTGGATGGATTGTATTGTGGCATTCTTGATTTGCTTGCTTGTTTCCGCAGTTTGTCGGTGGCTGCTATCGCGATGTGCGGTATGCCGCATGCGGTGGGTTTGGCAGGCACACGTCAAGAAGAATAGAAGCAACAGTAAACGGTTCATTTCTTGTTGGTTAATCAGCCCCACCGGCAACCCTTTTGCTGCTGGTGGGGTTGGGATGCATGGCTCCACACTATCCGCGGCTAGCGGGCAATCTGCGAAACAGGGTCGGTCCAATCGCTTACCCCTTGCGGATTGCGCGCGCGTACGCGTACGTAATACGTCACCGCCGGCGTAAGGGAGGCGATGATGTTGTCGCGCTTTGATCGGCCGTTGCGGAAGGAGGCTATCTCGCCCCAGGCAATTTCGCCGGCGACCATCGTACCCACTTGGTACTCAAACTCCGTTGCGTTTGGTACCGGGTCGAAGAGGAGCGCCAACTGGCCGCTCAACTCGCCGTCCACGAGGCGCGGACGGGTAGGGGTGGTCGGCACGGTGAGGCCTTTGGGGAGGTTCTTGAGCCGGAATCCCGAACTGAGCAACTGGTGCACCACACCGTTGCATGTGGTGTTTACGTAAAAGGCCAACCTACGCAGCACATCGACCAGCACCTCCCTGCTGGCGTTCTTGGCCTCGGAATCGTAGGGGCTACCTTTCCGGTTGGTAAACTGCATCTTTTCGTCGTAGTCCGCAATGGCCGCCTCCAGTTCCGCCAGCGGCGG
>Ga0182792_1002416_pt1 | contig 13197 bp, 10 predicted proteins | sample Passage237B_FD_130497 | JGI IMG/M metagenome (GOLD analysis project Ga0182792, IMG submission 130497) | Cellulose adapted compost microbial communities from Newby Island Compost Facility, Milpitas, CA, USA - Passage2 37B (version 2) (version 2) ...
CGGGGGGCCGAGCCGCTACGGCGAGCGCGTGGAGCAGCGGCCCCGGCTGGGCGACGGCCCGCCGGTGACCGCTACCGACATCGCCGCGGCCCGCCGGTTGGCCCGAGACGTGGACCTCGCGCTCGCCGCGCTCCTCGCGGTGGCCGAGGTGGCGCAGCGGCTCCGGGGCCGATCGGCCCGACGCCCCGACGCCGATCGACGGGCCCGGCGGCGGTCGGGCCGAGGACTCCCGTCTAGCACCGGCAGCGTGGCTCCGGCGGGACCCGGTCCGCACGACGGCCCCGGCCGCGCAGCCGAGGCCGTGGGGCGGGGGTGAGTCGGTGAGCGCGCTGCCGCCGCCGGGCCCGCACGGCGGCGACGGCGCCGCGGTCGCCCGGGCCCTCGGGCTGGCGCCCGACCAGGTCCTCGACCTGTCCACCACGCTCAACCCGCTGGCGGCGGACCCGGCGCCGATCGTCGCCCGCCACCTCGACGCGCTCGGGCGCTACCCCGACCCGAGCCGGGCGACGGCCGCGCTGGCGGCGGTGCTCGGCGTGCCGGTCGACCGGCTGGTGCTCACCAACGGCGGTGCCGAGGCCATCGCGCTCGCCGGCCGGTTCCTGGGCGGCTGGGTCGAGGAGCCCGACTTCGCCCTGTACCCGCGGGGCGAGGCCGAGGCGCCGCTCCCCGGCATCGGCCCGATCGAGGCGCCGCGGTGGCGCAGCAACCCCCGCTCCCCCACCGGTGAGCTGGCCCCGTCCCGCACCGCCGGGGCCCCGGACCCCGGCGGCGCGCCCCGCCGACCCGACCCGCCGGGGTTGGCGGTGTGGGACGAGGCGTTCTGGCCGTTGGCGACCGGCACCTGGAGCCGAGGCGACGATCGGCACGGCGACGTGGTCGTCGGGTCGCTGACCAAGCTGCTGGCCTGTCCGGGCCTGCGGGCCGGCTACCTCGTCGTGCCCGACGGCGACCTCGGGCGCGCGCTCGCCACCGCGGTGCGCGCCGCGCAGCCCGAGTGGTCGGTCGGCGGCCTCGCCTGCGAGGCCCTCCCCGACCTGCTCGCGACGGTCGATCTGGCCGGCTGGGCCGACGCCCTCGCCGAGGTCCGCCGCGACCTGGCCGACCGCTGCGCCGGGGCAGGCCTGGCCGTGGTCGGCGGTGGCCCCACCTGGCTGCTGGTGTCCGGCGACGACCTCCGCAGCCGCCTCGCCCCGCTGGGCGTGGTGGTGCGGGATGCTGCCTCCTTCGGCCTGCACGGTACGGTCCGCATCGGCCTCCCCCGCCCCGCGGACCTCCCCCACGTCGCCGCTGCGCTCGACCGCCTCACCCCTGCCTGATCCAGCTCGGCGGCGTGTCGCCCCGGGCCCGTAGGCTGACCGGATGGCGGAGGTTGCCGGCGAGGACGAGCTAAGCCCTGGTGGCCGCCTCTCGGCGAGCCATCCCAGGGCTTGCGAACCCAAGGCTACCTCGATCCTCGCCACCATCCAATCGAGCATCCGATCGCCGTCGTTCGTGAGCCTCGCATGACCGCGTTCTCCTACGCCGACCTCGAACGCGCCATCTCGGTGCCACGAGCCCGCCGGTACCTGCTCTCGACCATCGACGCCACGACCGGCCGACCGAACCCGACTCGGGCGGTGGCGCTGTACGAGCACAACAGCAGGCTGAGCGCCGCGGCCTGGAGCACCGTGGCCGACGTGGAGGTGCTGCTCCGGAACGCGCTGGCGGACGCCATCGCCGCGCAACACGCCGCCCACCGACCGGCGACGCCCTTCCGCTGGTACGACGAGCCGCCGTGGTTCCCGACCGGCAGGTGGTTCACGGACCAGACGATCGCGGCCATCAGGTCGGCGACGCGACGGGCTCGGGACCCGGGGCCGGGCGGTGCGCCCCGCCCGCCGGCGGGACGCGTCATCGCCGAGTTCAACCTGGGCTTCTGGCGGTACCTCCTCATCGCCCGCTACGAGCACAGCCTCTGGAACCCGGCCATGCGCGCTCGCTTCCCCGGCCTCTCCCACCTCTCGGGTTCCGACAGCCGCCGAGCCGTGCACGAGCGGGTGGAGCGGCTCAACTACCTTCGCAACCGCATCGCCCACCATGAACCGATCTACGAGCCCTTCAACGTCCCCGGTCGGGACGCCCCACTCGACCCGACCGTCGTCCTCCACGAGGCGATCGGGGTCGTGCACTGGAACGATCCCGGCGCGGCCGCGTGGATCGGCGCCCGCGCCACCTTCGATGCCGTCGCCGCCACTCGTCCGTGAGGGGAGCGAGCGCATCGACCTCCCCCGCGTCGCCGCAGCGCTCGACCGCCTCACCCCTGCCTGATCCGGAGCTGCCATGTCCTCCCTGCCCTTCGACGCCGTGCTGTTCGACATCGGCGGCACGCTCGTGGTCGAGGCCGAGCCCGGCACGGCCACCACCGACCTGTCGGTGCGCTGGATCGACGGCGCGCCCCGCACCCTCGCCGCCCTCGCCGGCGTGGGGCTGCGGCTCGGCGCGGTGACCGACACCTCGGTGATGACCGAGGCCGACGTGCGGGCGCTGCTCGACGTGGACGGGGTGTCCGACCTGCTCGGCGCGGTCGTCACCTCGGTCGACGTCGGCGCCCCAAAGCCGGATCCGGCGGGCGTCGTGGAAGCGATGCGGCGCCTCGCGATGACCGATCCGGCGCGGGTGCTCCTCGTCGGTGACCGCGACGTCGACCGTGGCGCCGCCGCCGCAGCCGGCTGCGCGTTCGCGGCGGTGTCGCCCGACCGGCCGCTGCACCGGGTGGTCCTCGACGCGCTCCTGGCGGCCGGGTCGTCGCCGGTCGAGGCCGCGGCGGCGCTCGTGGGGCCCGTCGACGTGGCGGCCGCGGCCGCCGCCGATGCCCGCCAGCTCACGTTGACGAAGCCGCCGGGCGCCCTCGCCGAGCTGGAGGTGCTGGCGTCGCGGCTGGCGGCCGTCGCCGGCGCCGCGCCCCCGCCGGTGCCCGAGCCTGCCGCGCTCGCGGTCTTCGCCGGCGACCACGGCGTGTTGGAGGCCGGCGTGTCGCCGTGGCCGCGGGAGGTCACGGCGCAGATGGTGGCGAACGTGGCCACCGGCGGCGCCGCGGTCTCGGTGCTCGCCCGCCAGGCCGGCGTGGCGGTGTCGGTGGTCGACGTCGGCGTCGCCACGCCGATCCCCGGCGGCGCCCCGGTGGTGGCGGCAACGGTGGCGCCGGGCACCGCCGACCTGTCCCGGGGCCCGGCGATGACGGTCGCGCAGGCCCGCGCCGCGCTCGACGTCGGTGCCCGCCACGCGCTCGACCTGGTGGCGGGCGGGGCCAGGCTGCTCGTCACCGGCGACATGGGCATCGGCAACACGACCCCGTCCGCCGCGCTCGTCGCGCTGCTCGCCGGCCGCACCGCCGAGGCCGTCACCGGCCGGGGCACCGGCATCGACGACCCGACGCTCGCCCGCAAGGTCGCCGTGGTGGAGGCCGCCGTCGACCGGGCACGCCAGGCCGGCCACCTCGACGGCCTCCACGCGCTGGCCGAGGTCGGCGGGTTCGAGCACGCCGCGCTGGCGGGGTTCGTGATCGGCGGCGCCGCGGCCCGCGTGCCGGTGGTGGTGGACGGGGTGATCGCCCTGTCCGCGCTGCTCGTGGCCGAGTCGCTGGTCCCGGCGGTGGCGCCGTACGTGATCGCCGGTCACCGCTCCGCCGAGCCGGGCGCGACCGCGGTGCTCGACCACCTGGGGCTCCGGCCGCTCCTCGACCTGGGCCTGCGCCTCGGCGAGGGCTCCGGCGCCGTCCTCGCGGTCCCGATCGTGCAGGCCGCGGCCCGCCTCCTCGCCGAGATGGCCACCTTCGACCAGGCCGGCGTCGCCGGTCGCTCGTGAGGGCCCGCCGCGGCTCGGGCTAGAGCGGGGCCGCCGGGCGGACGCGCGGGTGGGGTGCGGGGTCGTGGTCGGCGAGGAAGGCGAGCAGCTCGGCGGGGTCGGGGCTGATGCGGACGTGGCGGTCGTAGTCGTCGCCGAAGAGCGGGCGCAGCAGCCGCGCCACCGGGAAGCGCTCGCTCCAGCAGCCGTCCACGTCGAGGAACGCCATCGGGCTGAACCGCCGGTCGAACGTGCGGTAGTAGTTCTGGCAGGCCTCCTGGAAGATCTCCTGGAGGGTGCCGGCCCGCCCCGGGCTGAAGATCACGCCGTCGACCGCGATGGCGAGCAGCCCGTCCTCTCGGACCGCGTTCGCGAAGTACTTGGCGAGGTGGGTGGCGAAGGGCGTCGGCGGCTCGTGGCCGTAGAACCAGGTGGGGATGGCCAGGCTCTCGCCGCGGGGCCCGTCGCCCAGCTCCACGAGCAGCTCGAAGGCGGGTCGCTGCCAGGCGTGCAGGTCCGCGAGCGCGGCCTCGTCCACCACGCCGTCGGGCCCCACGAGCCCGGCCGCGCTGGCGGGGAAGGGCCCCACCGCGGCCACGCGGGCGAGCGCCCGGTCGAGCGCGTCGGGCCCGCGGGGCGACAGGAGCGCCCCGAGGTGCGACGCCTCCATCGCGCCGGGGCCGCCGCCGGTGGCGACCAGGTAGCCGCGGCGGCTCAGCTCGGCGGCGAGGTGGGCGACGGCCCGGTAGGCCGGGTCCTCGCGGTGCATGCCGTGGCCGCCCATGATCGCGACGACGCCCCGCTCCGCGATCAGCGCGTCTCGGGCGTCGCTGATGCACTGGTCGTGCAGCGCCCGGAGCATCCCCACGTCGCGGTCGTGGTGGCCGGCGGTCAGCCAGGTGGAGCGGTAGGCGGCGAAGTCGGGGGTCGTCGCGTACGAGCCGACGACGGCGGGGTCGAAGCCCGCGAACAGCTCGTCCGGCGAGTAGAGCGTGGAGCGGAACGGCAGGAGCGGGAACGCGTCGTTCACGGCTCGCGGGTCCCGGGACCGGGGGCGCCGGGACGGGGGGCGCCGGAGCCGGGGGCGCCGGGGACGACGCGCTCGGCCGGGAGGGTCACGAGGCGGCGGCCGCCAGGTCGGCCTTGCGCTCGTAGGACCAGCCGGGGCCGCGGAGCACGAAGCCGAGCCGGTCGGACCAGTTGTCCGAGCGGGCGCTGTCCGCGAGCAGGTCGCGGTACTCGTGGGTGGCGACCACGAGCGGGTTGAACGACTCGATGTTGCGGGTGAGGCCGTAGCGGACCCGCTCGTCCTCCTCCTCGTAGGTGCCGAAGAGGCGGTCCCAGATGCTGAGGATGCTGCCGTGGTTGCGGTCGAGGTACTGGCGGTTGCTGCCGTGGTGGACCCGGTGCAGCGACGGCGAGTTGAACCACCGGTCGAAGCGCGGGAGCTTCGGGACGGCCTCGGTGTGGATCCAGAACTGGTACAGCAGGTTGATGCCGCGGGCGGCCTCGATGGTGTCGGGCCGGTAGCCGAGCAGCGCCATGACGCTGTAGGGGATGCCGGTCACGAGTCCGCCGAGCACGGGTTGGCGGAGCGCGGTGGACAGGTTGTAGCGCTCGCTGGAGTGGTGCACGACGTGCATGGCCCACAGGTATCGGCTCTCGTGGGAGAACCGGTGGTTCCAGTAGTAGAGGAAGTCCCAGGCGAGGGTGGCGCCGAGGACGGCGAGCGGGCCGGTGCCCCGGTCCTTGAGGAGGCGGCGCTCGTAGAGGCGCTCGGCTGCGGTGCGCTGCGCGACGACGCCGGCGACGGTGAGCCCGGCGCCGACGATCGCGGCGACCCCGGCGGACTCCTGCACCCGCCGGAGCAGCCGGTCGATCCCCGGGGCGGGCTCGGCCGGCCCGGCGGGGAGGGCCCCTGCGGCGAGCGGCATCGCCCGGTCCGCCGCGGACGTCGTCGTCAGTGCCGGTGCCGCCGAGGAGCCGGCCGAAGCGACGGCCGGGGTGGTGGCGGCCGGGGTCGGCGCCGCGGCGCGACCGGTGCCATCCGGGCCGGTGGTCGCGGTGGCGGGGGCGCCAGGGCCGGCAGCAGCGGGGCCGCCGGCCGCGATCGGGGTCGCCGCGTCGGGCGAGCGGCCGGGGACGACGCCGGCTTCGGGGAGCGGGCCCCGGCGGCGGCGACGGACGACGTCGGCGACGGTGACCGCCGCGGCGGCGCCGACGGTCACGCCGAGGGCGGCCTTGGCCCAGCGGCCCCGGCCGGGGGCCAGCCGGGCGAGGAGCTTGTCGGTGACGGCCGGGGCGAGGAGGCTCACCTGACCCATGCCGAGGCTCACCAGGGTGTCGCGCCACTCGTAGTCACCGGGCGTGGGGCCGCGCTCGTCGCGGTGCTTCTTCAGCCAGAGGTACTCGGCGCCCATGCTGCCGAAGAACCCCGGGATGGCGAGGACGGTCAGGTCCACGGCTGCGCTCCTTGCTGACGGGTTCGCCGTCCAGTCTCGCGGAGCGGCCGCCACGGGTCCGAACTCGTCCCGGCGGCGATCGGGCTACGGGAGGCCGTAGAGGGTGACCTCGTTGTCGCCGTCGTGGAAGGCCCGGGTGGGCAGGAGGGCCACCACGAGGCCGTCGGCGTAGGTGCGCGCGGTGGCCCAGACGGTGCCGTCCACCGCGATCGCGACCGCCCGGCCCGCGCCCGCGCCGGGCACCCGGGCCTGGAAGTGGGCGGGGACCACGCGTGAGGCGAGGTCCACGTCGGAGGCGTCGTAGCGGATGGGCTCCCAGTCCAGCTCGGTGAGCTCCGCGGGGACCGGTTCGCCCCACAGGTCGGGTCGGGGCCCGCGGCGGAAGAGGCGGTCGGCACCGCTCGCGCCGTCGGCGGGGGCGAAGGTGCCGGCGGCGTGGCCGCGCAGGAACCGCCAGCCGACGTCCCGGTCGAGGGTGCGGGACGGACCGGCCTGCGCGCCGTTCGGGCCCATCTCGGCGAAGACGAGCGTGGCCTCGTCGGGGTCACCGGAGCCGCCCTCGTAGGCGGAGCGGCCGTCGGCGTCCCAGGGGAGGTCCACGTCGAGGAGGTCGGCGATGGTCGGGGTGACGTCGACGTTGCGAACCGGGGCGTCGGAGATCTCCCCGTCGCGCTGGCCGGCCCGCTTCACGAAGAACGGCACCCACAGGATCTGGGCGAGGGTGGCGTCGTCCACGTCGCCGGGGCAGTCGGCACCGGACGGGCAGTAGACGCGCATGGACCCGCCCGGGGAGAAGCCGGCCCCGTGGTCGGCCACCACCACGACGTTCGTGTCGTCGAAGGTACCGGCCTCCTCCAGCCGGTCGAGGAGGCGGCCGACGAGCACGTCGACCCACTGGAGCTGGAGGAGGAAGCGGATGCGGGCCGAGTCGACGGCGGTCTCCTCGTCGGACCACCGGTCGATGTAGCGGGCCGGATCGACCTCGGGCACCGGGTAGGACGACCCGTCGGGCAGGAAGCGGTGGGGTGCGTGCGGGAGGAGCAGGTGGACGAGGTGCAGCCCGGTGGGGTCCTCGCCCAGCTCGTCCAGGAACTCGGTGAAGCGGTCGAGGTCGCTCGGCCGCAGCTTCGGCTCGCCCGACCCGGCCGCGTCGTCCTCGGCGAAGCCGGCGAAGGGGTCGGGGGCGTCGTCGTCGGGGTCGAGGCGCTGGGCCAGCACGGCGCGGGCGTCGCGGAGCAGGGCCCGGAGGCTGCCGGTCGGTCGGCCGATCGACTCGCAGAGCGACGGCGGGCACAGCGAGGTGACGACCTCCGACGCGGTGACCGGCATGGCGTCGCCCAGGAGGGTGAACAGGCTCTCGGGGTGGTCGGCGGAGGTGGCCGCCCGGTTGCCGTCGGGCACCTTGCCGGTGAGGATCGCGGGGACGGCCAGGCTGGTGAAGTTGGCGACGGTGGTGGTCTGGCGGAACCACGTGGAGGTGGCGGCCAGGCGCCCGACGTTGGGGTAGAGGTCGGCGTCGACGGTGCCGTCCGCGGCCAGCAGCGCGTCGAGCGGGAACTCGTCCAGGACGAGGACGACGGTCGGCGTGGGGGTGCGGACCGTCGTGGCGAGCGCGCCCGCCGGTGCCCGCAGCAGCGGGGCCACCTGCGAGCCGAGCAGGAAGACGGCGAGGAACGCGATCGGCGCCGGCGACGCGAACGCCAGCCAGAGGCGCGGCCCCCGGGTGCGCGCGTAGGCGAGCACCGCGAGGCCGGCCCCGACGAGGCCGGCGACGATGGCGCCGCGGCGGGGCAGGAACCCGCCGGTGACGATGACCAGCAGCACGGCGGCGAACCCGAACAGCGCCACGCGGTGGACCACGTCGCGGGCCCGCGTGGAGGCGAGGCCGACGAGGGCCTCGACGGCCCAGCAGCCGACCGGCAGCGCGAGGGTGACGAGCAGCGCGAAGGCGATGATGTCGCCGCGGTCGGCGCCCCGGTAGATGAACTGGTCGGGGGCCTTGCCGAAGATGTCGAGCAGCGGTTGGGCGATCGCGAACCCGTTCAGGGCGAACAGCTCGGCGAAGGCGCGGACCTCGCGCCGCCAGCGGGGTGCGGCGCCCGCCGGGTCCGCCGGTGCGGGTGCGGGGCCTGCCGGGTGGGGGGTGGGCTCCGCACCGATGGCGGCGTCGGAGGTGACGTCGTCACCGGCGACGGCGTCGCCGCCCCGGTCGGTCACCGGTCGGCGGCTGCGGTGCTGTCCTGGTCGGTGTCGGCCTCGGCGGCCTCGTCCTGCTCGGCCTCGTCCTGCTCGGTGGTCCCGCGCAGCTCGGCCTCGACCTGGCGGGCGCGCTCACGGCGCGACTTGGAGAAGAGGCCGAGGAACTTGTTGCCGTACATGCGCAGCAACATGGCGACGCCGGCGGCACCGCCGGCGATCGCGGTGAAGATCAGGCCGAGCGATCCGGCATCGAGGTACGCGAGCATGGTCATCGAGGCTACCCCAACCTCCGACGTGACCTGAAGGTCGGGTGAACGGGCGGTGGCGCGGCGGTGTCCCCGCCGCTCGCCCGGGCGGCGGTCGGTCCGCCCCCGAGGCTCCCCTAGGGTGGCCGGGTGGATGCGAGCGGCGAACCCCCCTCCCTCGCGGACCGGGTGCCGCTCACCGGCGAGGTCGACGAGGCCGTGGACGCCTTCCTCGGCTGGGTGGCGGAGCGGGGCCTGGAGCTGTACCCGGCGCAGGAGGAGGCGCTGCTCGACCTCGCGGCGGGCCTGCACGTGATCGTCAACACCCCGACCGGCTCCGGCAAGAGCCTGGTGGCGACCGCCGGGCACTTCCTCGCCCTCTCGGCCGGTCGCCGCACCTACTACACGGCGCCGATCAAGGCGCTGGTGTCGGAGAAGTTCTTCGACCTGTCCCGCACCTTCGGGCGTGAGCACGTCGGCATGCTCACCGGCGACGCCTCGGTCAACGCGGACGCGCCGATCATCTGCTGCACCGCGGAGATCCTCGCCAACCTGGCGCTGCGGGAGGGGGCCGAGGCGAAGGTCGGCCAGGTGGTCATGGACGAGTTCCACTACTTCGCGGACCCCGACCGGGGCTGGGCCTGGCAGGTCCCGCTGCTGGAGCTGCCCGACACCCAGTTCGTCCTGCTGTCGGCCACCCTCGGCGACGTCGGTCGCTTCGTGGAGGACCTGCCCGCCCGCACCGGCCGGGAGGTGAGCGTGGTGACGAGCGCCAGCCGCCCGATCCCGCTCGCGCACGAGTTCCGGGTCCAGCCGCTCACCGAGGTGCTGGAGGAGCTGCTCGCCACCCACCAGAGCCCGGTGTACGTGGTGCACTTCACCCAGGCCGCGGCGGTGGAGCGGGCCCAGGCGCTGCTGTCGCTGAACCTGTGCTCGCGCGACGAGAAGGACGCCATCGCCGCGGAGATCGGCGACTTCCGCTTCGCGGCGGGCTTCGGCAGGACGCTGTCCCGCTTCGTCCGCAACGGCATCGGGGTGCACCACGCCGGGATGCTGCCGAAGTACCGGCGGCTGGTGGAGCGGCTCGCGCAGGCCGGGCTGCTCAAGGTGATCTGCGGGACCGACACGCTCGGCGTCGGCATCAACGTGCCGATCCGCACCGTGGTCTTCACCGCGCTCGCCAAGTACGACGGGTCCTCCACCCGGCTGCTCAGCGCCCGGGAGTTCCACCAGATCGGCGGGCGCGCCGGGCGGGCGGGCTTCGACACGATGGGCACCGTCATCGGCCTCGCGCCCGACCACGTGATCGAGAACGCCAAGGCCGAGGCGAAGGCGGCGGCCCGGACCGTGAAGGACGGCAAGGTCCGCAAGCTCAAGAAGAAGGCCCCGCCGCCTGGGATGATCTCCTGGGGCCAGCCGACCTTCGACCGCCTGGTCGCCGCCCCGCCGGAGCCCCTGGTGTCGAGCTTCGCCGTCTCGCACGGGATGCTCCTCAACCTGCTCGACCGTCCCGGCGACGGCCGCGCCGCCCTCGACCGCCTGCTCGACACCAACTACGAGACCGATGCCAACAAGGCGAAGCACCGGGAGCGGGCCGCCGCGATCGAAGCCGCGCTGCGTGACGCGGGGGTGATCGAGGACCTCGACGCGCCCGACGAGCAGGGTCGCACCGTGCGGGTGACCATCGACCTCCAGGCCGAGTTCGCGCTCGACCAGCCGCTCGCCCCCTTCGCGCTCGCCGCCCTCGACCTGCTCGACCCCGAGTCGCCGACCTGGCCGCTGGACGTGGTGTCGGTGGTGGAGGCGGTGCTGGAGGACCCCCGGCCGGTCGTCGTCGCCCAGCGGGACAAGGCGAAGGGCGAGGCGCTCGCGCAGATGAAGGCCGACGGCCTGGAGTACGAGGAGCGGATGGCGGAGCTGGAGAAGATCGAGCACCCCCAGCCGCTCGCGGACCTCCTGGTGCCGATGTTCGACGTCTACCGCCAGGCGCACCCGTGGGTGGCCGAGCACCCGCTCCGCCCCAAGTCGGTGGCCCGCGACCTCTACGAGCGGGCGATGGGCTTCGCCGACTACGTCCGCCACTACGGCGTCGCCCGGGCCGAGGGCACCGTGCTGCGCTACCTGTCCGACGTCTACAAGGCGCTCGTCCGCACGGTGCCGATGGACCGCAAGACCGACGAGCTGTGGGACGTGATCGAGTGGCTCGGCGAGCTGGTCCGCCAGGTGGACTCGTCGCTGCTGGACGAGTGGGAGGCGCTCCAGCACCCGGGCGCGAGCGATGGTGCCGCGGTCCCGGGGTCTGCCACCGGCGGCACGGGCGTAGGTGCGGGGGTCGGGGTCGGCGTCGGTGGCGTGGGCGGCGACGGTCCGATCGAGCGGGCGCCGCGGCCGGTCACGGAGAACCGGCGGGCGTTCACCGTGCTGGTCCGCAACGCGCTGTTCCGGCGGGTGGAGCTGGCGGCCCGACGGGACTGGGACGCGCTGGGCGACCTCGACGGCGACGACGGCTGGACCGCCGCCCGCTGGCGCGAGGCGCTGGCGCCCTACTTCGCCGAGTTCGACGGCATCGGCGTGGGCCCCGACGCCCGCAACCCGGCCATGCTCGCCATCGACGAGGCGTCGACGCCGGGCCGGTGGCTCCTCCGCCAGAGCCTGGACGACCCGGCCGGCGACCGGGCCTGGTCCATCCGGGCCGAGATCGACCTGCCCGCCTCCGACGAGGCCGGCGAACCCGTCGTGCACGTCACCGCCGTCAGCGAGACCTGACCGGCGAGCGCCCGACCGGAGGCGCGCCAGCGGTCAGCCGATGGATACTGATAGCTATCGGTGCAAGTCGTGGACCTTTTCCGCCACATCGCTTGACATCAGTCACAGGCGGGTCCACGGTGGAGGCACCCAGCGCGGCAGGGCGGTGGGCGGGCCGGGCCGACAGAGCCAGCGGGAACCGTTCCGAGGAGGAACATCATGACCTTGAAGCACTCGACCAAGCTCATCGCCGGAGCCGGTGTGGCGGCCACGATCCTCGCGGCGCCACCGGCCGCGGACGCGGCACCCCGACCGGAGGTCTCGCCGCAGCAGTCGACCTGGCCCGGCTACTGCATGGACACGGGCAACATCCTCTGCCTGTTCGACGGCGGCACCTGGCACTACGGGACGATCTACGGTGACAACGGCTCCTGGAACTTCGGCTCCGGCAACAACTGGAACAACCGCGCCGACGTCTTCCAGAACAACCGCCTGACCCACGACGCCTGCATCTATGGGGGCTCGGCCTGGCGGGTTCCTGCGGGAACGAGGCTCTCCCGGACCAACTACGGCAGCGCCAACAAGTGGGTTGCCATCGGGGCTGCGTGCTCGTGATGCCCAGGGTTCGGCGCCGCCGAGCCCTCCCGACGCCGTTGGTCGTGGCCGTCTGTGCAGTGGTGCTCAGCGCATGTGGCGGGTCCGGTGGTTCGTCGTCGGGAGGTCCCACCTCGACCAGTACGTCAAGGGGGAACCTGGCAGGCGAGTTCCGCCTCGGTGAACCGCTCGGCTACCTGAACGAGTTGGCGCGGCGTTCGGAGGTGTTGTTCAACGCCGTCGAGGAGCGGATCCAGGCGTGCATGGAGGACCGGGGCTTCCGCTACGAGACCATGTCCATGGCCGACCCGGGTGGCAAGGGGATCGCGCAGCTCGCGATGGAGGCCCGCCAGCAGGACCCCGACGAGGTGGTCGGCTACGGCTTCTCGGACTGGAACGCCGCACAACCCGCACTACCAGCTGTGGAGGACACCGCCGAGACGGTCGACGGCGCGGACAACTCGGGCCTACCCCCCGCCCCCGACGATCCCAACGCCTGGGTCTACGAGCTCCCCGAGGACGAACAAGCTGCATGGCGTGACGCGCTGCAAGACCTCGATGCCCCGCCTGAGGAGATGGAATCGGCCACCATCGATGAAGGCAGCATCGCCTGGGCGCCTGATGCGTGCCTCACGAAGGGGAGAGAAGCCGTCTATGGACCGCTCGATGCCTGGTGGCCGGCCTTCTTCATGGTCACCGGGGACATTCCGGCCGAAGGTGAGAAGGAGGTCCTGGCCACGCCGGGTGTGCAGGAGGCAATCGACACCTGGGCCACCTGCATGAAGACCGCCGGCTTCGACGTGAACAACCTCGAGGACCCGCTCCGCCAACTGTCCTTCCGCTTCCCGCCGGGGACCGATGCTGCGGAATCGGCTGCGGTCGAAGCCGAGATGGCACCCGTCGACGCCCGCTGCTTCCAGGACGCCGACCTCCCCACGATCCTCGGCAACGCCCAACGCCAGGTCGAAGCCGAACTGCTCGAAGAGCACGAAGGCGTCATCACCGCCTACGTCGAGCTCTACGACGCCGCCCTCGCCCGCGCCCGCGGCGAAGGCTGACCGGCCCGTGAGGACGACTGCCGCGCCGCGGGCTCGATGGCCGGGGCGGCGATCGAGAACGCCTTCACACCC
>Ga0182792_1002417_pt1 | contig 13192 bp, 7 predicted proteins | sample Passage237B_FD_130497 | JGI IMG/M metagenome (GOLD analysis project Ga0182792, IMG submission 130497) | Cellulose adapted compost microbial communities from Newby Island Compost Facility, Milpitas, CA, USA - Passage2 37B (version 2) (version 2) ...
ACTTCGGCGTGGAAGGTCCCACCAAAAACGAGCGCATCGATGCTCTGCGGTTTCGCCAGCAGCGCAATTTTCTCGCGACCCTGTTGCTGAGCCAGGGCACGCCCATGCTGCTCGCCGGTGATGAACTCGGGCGCAGCCAGCAGGGCAACAACAACGCCTATTGCCAGGACAACGAAATCAACTGGCTGAACTGGGCCGACCTGCAGCAACAACACTGGAACCTGCGCGAATTCGTCCGCAACGTCATCCGCGTGCGGCGGGAATTTCCCCTGCTGCGCAGCCCGTTCTTTATCCACAAGCCGGAGGAACAGGTTGTCCAGGCTGGCTATAACATTCACTGGCTCAACAAAGACGGCAAGCCCATGCAAGACAGCGAATGGGCCAACGGTGAGGAATTCTGCCTGGGCTGGATGCTGGAGTCAGTGGTCAACTCCCGTTGTGTCCACTGTCTGTTGAGCCTGTTCAATGCCAGCGACAAACCGGTGAATTTTCAGCTGCCCGCCGGCTGGTATTGGGTAGCGCTGCTGGATACGGCAGCCAACGACGGCCTGCCGGTAGAGCGCTATGTGGAGCTGGAAAAAGCGCTGGTGGTGGAAGAGAAGGCGATGATCGTGCTGTACGGCCTGTCCAGCCAGTGCGATTGGCAGGCGGATCCGCTGCTGGTGCAACATCCGGATTCCACGCGCAAGGTTTAACACCTAAGCACAAGGTTTAAGCAAAAGCAGTGAAAGCCGCACCGGCCGGTCGCGCGTGGCGGAGTCCTTAAGTATCGAGAGAGGAATCTTGGTCATGATTTCATTAGACAATCCTTTTCCCGCGGACTCGGATTCGGGTCAGGTGGTTGCGGATCTCCAAAAGCACTACAACATTACCCTCGGGCGTTTCGACAACGAGCAGTTGCCCAGCTTTTTGCTGCTCGCCCTCTCTCTCACCGTGCGCGACCGATTGATGGAGCGCTGGCGCGACACCCGCCTGCAGGAGCTGCAAGGCAATCCCAAGCGGGTGTTTTATCTGTCCCTGGAATTTTTGCTCGGCCGCACCCTCAGCAATGCGGTGATGAACCTGCGTATCGACAAAGAGGTTACTGAGGCGCTGCGGGCCTACGGCACCACCCTGGAGGAGCTGCGCCAGAACGAACTCGATGCCGGTCTCGGCAACGGCGGCCTGGGGCGTTTGGCGGCGTGTTTTCTTGACAGTTGCGCGACTCTCGGCCTGCCGGTCACCGGCTACGGCATCCGCTACGAATACGGCATGTTTCACCAGCGCATCGAGCAGGGGCGTCAGGTGGAATACCCGGACCACTGGCTGCGCGAAGGCAACCCCTGGGAAATTGAGCGCCCGGAACTCACCCGCCGGGTGAAGTTTTACGGTTACACCGAGTTCTACACCAACGACCGCGGACGCAAATGCGCGCGTTGGAGCGGCACCAACGATGTGCTCGCCGTGCCCTACGATGTGCCCATTCCGGGATATGCCAACGGCGTGGTGAACACCTTGCGTCTGTGGAAAGCGGCCGCCACTGACGAGTTCGATCTGGAGGAATTCAACGCTGGCGATTACACCGAGGCGGTGGCGGAGAAAAACCAGGCCGAGCAGATCACCATGGTGCTCTACCCGAACGACAGCAGTGAAAACGGCAAAGAGCTGCGCCTGCGTCAACAGTATTTCCTCGCCTCCGCAAGTCTGCAGGACGTGATCGCCGACTGGACTGCGCACCACGGGGAAAACTTCACCGAATTCGCCAGCAAGCACTGTTTCCAGCTCAACGACACCCACCCGACTTTGGCCGTCGCCGAACTGATGCGCCTCTTGCTGGACGATTACTTCCTTGAGTGGGACGCCGCTTGGCGCATTACCACCGCCACTATGGCCTACACCAACCACACCCTGCTGCCGGAGGCGCTGGAGCGCTGGCCGGTGCGCATGATGAAAGAGCTGATCCCGCGCCTGCTCGACATCATCTACGAGATCAACGCCCGCTTCCTCGCCGAAGTGGCCCTGCGCTGGCCCGGCGACACTCAACGGCAACAGCGTATGTCTTTGATCGAGGAGGGCGACGAGCCCCATGTGCGCATGGCCTATCTCGGCATCGTCGGCAGCTTTTCCGTCAACGGCGTGGCGGCGCTGCACTCCAATCTGTTGAAGCGCGGCTTGTTCCGTGATTTCTACGATCTCTGGCCGGATAAATTCAACAACAAAACCAACGGCGTTACGCCTCGGCGTTGGTTGGCGCACAGCAACCCGCAGCTCGGCGAGCTTATAAATGAAGCCGTTGGCGACGGTTGGCTCACCGACCTGGAAAAAATCAGCAAGCTGAAGGAATTCGTCAACGACAGTGCCTTCTGTCAGCGCTGGTACAAGATCAAACAACAAAACAAGGCCGCGCTGAGCAACTTGGTTCACAAAGAGTGTGGCGTGTGTTTTGATACGGACTACATGTTCGATGTGCAGGTAAAGCGCATTCACGAGTACAAGCGCCAATTGCTCAACGTTTTGCACATCATTCATTTGTACGACCGAATCAAACGCGGCGATGCAGCAAAAATGAAACCTCGCTGTGTTTTGATCGGGGGCAAAGCGGCACCCGGTTATGCCCTGGCAAAATTGATTATCAAGCTGATCAACAATGTCGCCTCGGTCGTCAACGCGGATACCTCGGTAAAACATTTGCTACAGGTCGTGTTTTTGCCGAACTATCGCGTATCGAGCATGGAAATCATCTGCCCGGGCACGGACCTCTCGGAGCAGATTTCCACAGCCGGTAAGGAGGCCTCGGGCACCGGCAATATGAAGTTCATGATGAACGGTGCTGTAACCATCGGCACTTACGACGGCGCCAATATCGAAATTCTGGATGCCGCCGGCGGCGAGAATTTTTTCCTGTTCGGTTTGCGGGTGGAAGATATTCCCGCTTATCGCGCGGCGCACCGGCCGAACCAGATTATCGAGCACGATGAAGATCTGAAAAGGGTCATGCAGTTGCTGGAATGCGGACATTTCAGTTTATTTGAACCCGGAATTTTTGATCCTATAGCTGCTGCAATTAGAAAGGATGATGATCCCTGGATGGTGGCGGCGGATTTCCGCAGTTATGTGGAAGCGCAGAAAAAAGCGGCGGAAACCTATCAGGATCGCACCGCATGGACACGCATGAGTATTTTGAACGCGGCAGCGAGCGGACGCTTTTCCAGCGATCGCACGATTCGAGAATATGCCCGCGACATCTGGCAGATAATTTGAAAACCCTAAACTTCAATTTTCATTAAAAAGCAGGTCTGCAATGGATAAACCTTTGGAACACCCCAATCCGCGTTTCGTCAGCCGTCTGACCAAAGACACACTCGCCCTGATTTTGGCGGGTGGCCGAGGCAGCCGTCTCTACGAGCTCACGGATTGGCGCGCCAAGCCCGCGCTGTATTTCGGTGGCAAATTCCGCATCATCGATTTTCCACTTTCCAACTGCATTAATTCCGGCATTCGCCGCGTGGGGGTGCTGACGCAATATAAAGCACACTCGCTGATTCGCAATATTCAAGTCGGCTGGAGCCACTTCAAACGCGAGCTCGGTGAATATGTGGAAGTGCTGCCAGCTTCTCAGCGTAATTCACCCAATTGGTACCAGGGCACTGCGGACGCGCTTTATCAAAACGTGGATATTATCCGCGCCGCCAATCCAAAATATGTGATGGTGCTGTCCGGTGATCATGTGTATCAAATGGATTACGGCAATATTCTGGCGTACCACGTGGAGAATAAAGCCAAGCTCACCGTTTCCTGCTTGGAAGTACCGGTGGAAGAAGCGGCGGGCGCTTTCGGCGTTATGTCTGTAGACGATCAGGATCGCGTTTTGCGTTTCGACGAAAAACCCGCAGTGCCGACGCCGGTGCCGGGCAATCCGGGCGTCTGCCTCGCCTCTATGGGCAACTATATTTTTGATACTGAATATCTGCTCGAATTGTTGGAAAAAGATGCCAACACCGAAGGTTCAGATCACGATTTCGGTAAAGACATTATTCCGTCCATTATCGACAGCGGCGACGTTTACGCTTTCCGCTTCCGCGACCAAGCAGGTAATCAGGCTTATTGGCGCGATGTGGGAACTCTGGATGCGTTCTGGGAAGCGAATATGGAATTGGTATCGCCGACACCTTCGCTCAACCTTTACGATCACCAGTGGCCCATCTGGACTTATCAAACCCAATTGCCGCCGGCGAAATTCGTGTTTGACGATGATGATCGCCGCGGTTATGCCGTAGACTCCATGGTGTCTGGCGGCTGCATTATTTCCGGCGGTACCGTGCGCAAATCGCTGCTGTTCTCCGACGTGCGCATTCATTCCTATACGCTGATCGAAGAGTCCGTATTGCTGCCGGAAGTGCAGGTACACCGCTACGCCAAAGTGAAACGCGCCATTATCGACCGCGCCTGCGAAATTCCTCGCGGCATGGAAATTGGTGTCGATCATGAACAAGATCGGGCCAGAGGTTTCCGCGTGACGAAAAGAGGTATCACTCTCGTCACGCGGGAAATGCTCGGCCAGCGCGGTGGCGCACTCTGATCATTGAGTATTAAGTAAGAAAATGAACGGGAACCTGAGAGGCAAAAAAGCAGGTTCCCTTTTTTATGCGCCAATGAAATGTAACGGCGCGCTATTAATAAGTATGTGAGTCATGACAATTCATAAAACCATCTTAATGGTGGCGGCGGAAAATGATGCGCTGCCCAATGCAAAAGTCGGTGGCATCGGCGACGTGGTGCGCGATCTGCCAAAAGCCCTGGCGGCGCAAGGCTGCACCGTGCACGTGATTATTCCCTCCCACGGTTTTTTACAGCGTTCTGCGGCGCGTGAAGCGGCGGTGTTTCCCGTATTGTTCGGCGATGGTGTTGAGCAAGTAAAAATCTATCGTTGGGATGCACAGGAAATAGAACCGGGCACACCCAGTGTGCAGCAGTGGGTGTTGGACCATCCGGGTTTTTATCCCTGCGGTGCAGGCCAGATTTATTGCAACGATGGCAATGACCGCCCGTTTGCATCTGACGCCGGTAAATACGCGCTGTTTTGCGCAGCAGTAGGGCAAGCGGTTTTGAATGAATGTTTTGGCCACGTCGATATTTTGCATTTGCACGACTGGCACGCGGCAGTGCTTGCCGTCTTGCGCGAATACGATCCGCATTACGCGCGCCTGAAAAATATGCGCACTGTCTATTCGATTCACAATTTAGCTCTTCAGGGCGTGCGCCCGCTGCGCGGCGATGCCTCCGCATTGGAAAGCTGGTTTCCGCGTCTGCAATACGATCAGGCGGTGATTTGCGATCCGCGCGTCACCCATTGTTTTAACCCTATGCGCGCGGCCATCGCACTGGCCGATAAAGTGCACGCGGTATCGCCCACTTACGCGCAGGAAATTCAACGTCCCAGCCAAACGGCGCTGCATATTTACGGCGGCGAAGGTTTGGAAACCGATCTGGTGGCTGCCGCCAAACAAAATCGCCTGGAAGGTATTCTCAATGGTTGTGAATATCCGGAAGGCGCGGATTACACGAAGCTCACCAAAGCGCGCTTGATGGCGATTATCGACGAGGAATTACTGCGCTGGGTGGCTAAGAGCGCGGTGATGCTGAGCGTGCATTGGATCGCCAGGGAGCGCCTGCAACAGTGGTGCGCCAAACGCGAGCGTGGCTTGTTGATCACCGCTGTCGGCCGCGTCACCGAACAAAAAGTGCGGCTGCTGCGCCACCAAGTGAATTACGCCGGTAAAACGCAACCGGTGTTGCGCCACCTGCTGGATATGCTTGGCGATAAAGGCACGTTTTTGATGCTCGGCAGTGGCGACGCCGACTACGAAAAATTCCTGCAGGAAGTCAGTGCGTATTGTCCGAATTTTATTTTTCTGCGCGGCTATTCCGATGAGCTCTCCCGCGCGCTCTACAGCTCTGGTGATTTATTTGTGATGCCGAGTTCCTTTGAGCCCTGCGGCATCAGTCAGATGCTTGCCATGCGCGCCGGTCAACCTTGCCTGGTTCATGGCGTCGGCGGTTTGAACGATACTGTGATCGACGGTGTAAGCGGGTTTGTCTTCCGCGGTGCCAACGGCGACGAGCAGGGTATACGCATGTTGGAATGCTTCCGCGATATTCTGGCGACGCAGGAAGAAAATCCGAAGAAACTGCAGGCCATAGGCAAAGCCGCTGCAAAAGCGCGTTTTACCTGGGATGCGGTGGCAGAGGAATATCTGCAAAAGCTTTATTAAATGCACAGGCGCGTCGATCTGCAGCAATTACTCAGCGGTGGCGATCGGCGCTCCATTGGCGCAGCCAATCAAGTAGTGCCTATGGTGCTGGCGGAGCCAGCGCTGCTCGCGCAAATATTTTCCGGTTTTACCAATGACGATCCCGTGGTGCGCATGCGCTGCGCGGATGTGGCGGAAAAAGTGACGGCGCAACAACCGGAATTATTGCAGCCGTATAAAAAGGAATTGCTCAACCAATTCGCGCAGATCGAACAAAAGGAAGTGCGCTGGCATATGGCCGCGATGCTGCCGCGACTTACACTAACTCGCAGGGAAGAAGAAAAAGTTCTGGGGAGGATTTTGCGCAGCTATTGCGAGGACTCCAGCAGCATCGTCAAAACCATGGCGATGCAGGCCATGGCGGATCTCTGTCTGAAAAAATCCTGCGTTGCGAGATGGTGTTGTAAACCAGCTAAATGAACTTATGCAAACCGGCACGCCCGCTATGCGGGCGCGCGGGAAAAAGCTGCTCGCGCGTTTGGCGCGGCAGCAATAAAGCGCTATCAGGCGTGTTCGGAGGGTGCTGCAGATTTGCTCTCTTTGCGTCGCGCCGCCGCGCACATTACCCAAAGAGCAGAAAGCGGGATCAGCAGCGGGAACAAGTAGGGATGCAGAATGCTCAGCACAACCAGCCCCACCAGCGCCATAGCGCCCAGCAGAATTAACCCCCAGCCTGAAGTGATCATGTAAGTAATCGCCAGCGCCACGGCAAAAATGGCAGCGCCGACCGCCAGGGAATTCATGCCGCTGAAAATACCTTTAAGGGGAGCGCCGATTTGCGCGGTATTGATGTACATAGCGGGTGACAGAACATACCAGGCAAGCCCGAGTATGGCGACGTAAATCATAAAGCGGATGGGTTTTTGCACCTTGAGTCTCCTAATCGCGGCGCCTTTAGCGCTCATAATGGATTCGAAACGCAACGTAATAGCGAATATTCCGCGCAAGCAGAAGTCACTACTTATCGTTTCGCAACAATCAAAATCGGGTAATACAGCGGGAAAACAATCGAACGCAAAGCCAGTCATTATTATTTTTGGTGTTAACAGAAGAATCTTTGGCTAAGGCAACGCTCAATTATCCGGCTATGTTTGCACCAGAACGTGCAAAAAGCTGCGATATTTAACCACCGCTGCCGGCGGAAAACAACTGACCATAGCCAGCAAGGTTGTTTTGTGAACAAATAAAGCGTCTTTAAATCCGGCCCTTTTGCAATACCCCCACGGCGAGTGTGGCGGCAGAGGTGCGATTTTCCACTCCGATTTTTTTAAACAGTTGTTCGAGATGTTTATTAATAGTGCGCGGACTTAAATCCAGAATCTGAGCAATTTCCCGATTGGTTTTGCCCCTGGCCACCCACAAGAGCACTTCCGCCTCGCGGCAAGTGATGGCAAACCGCTGTTTCAGTTGCTCGCATTCACCGCTCTCGTTTTCATTAATCAGTCGCAATAAATATTCGTCGTCGCTGATGCTGCCCACCAACATCCATTTTAACGCGCTGCCCGCAGTGACCATCTGCAGTTGGCCACCTTCCGGGGGATTGTGCTTCAGCCAGTGGCTGAGCGGCTCGGCGAGCTGTAATTGCCCCCAGCCGCCCAACCGCTCCAGATAATGATTCACCTGCGGCGTCGCCCAGCGCAATTCGCCGCGCCGACTGACCGAGCAGAGGTTTTGTCCGGTGCTGTCCAGTGCGGTTTGCGCGCTGAGCGTGGTGCGCGCGTTATTGAGATGTACTTTAATGCGCGCAATTAATTCCAGCGGGTTGATCGGTTTGGTCACATAATCCACGCCGCCAGCGGCAAAACCTTTGACGATGCTGTCGGTATCGGCAAGGCCGGTCATAAAAATCACCGGAATATTCTGCAATTCCAAATCGCGCTTTAAATGTTCGCAGGTGGAAAAGCCGTCCATATTCGGCATTACAGCGTCGAGCAAAATAATATCCGGATTCATTTTGCGCGCGATATTGAGCGCCTGCCGTCCCTCCAATGCCACCAGTGTGGTCATGCCGGCGTTTTCCAGTGCATCGTTTAACATGCCCAGGGTCTCTGGTGAGTCATCCACCACCAGGACCAGATCGTGCGAAGAATTCAAATTCATAAAAACATCATGTTAATGAATGGGTTTTTGCCTCAACGCAGCGCGCGGATGGTTTTCATCAAGCCATCCAAATCGACGCGATCGGCGTAATGGCGAAAATGTTGCACAAGTTGCATGTTGGCTGTTCGCTGTTCCTCCATGCGATTAATCAGCTCGCGAATTTTGCCGAGCGCTCCTACTTCCGCCCAGCCGACCAATTCGTCGAGAACCTCATCATCGGGTAAATGGGTAAATTTAAGCGGCGCAGGTGCCGGTGCCGCGACCGGCTCCGGCTCATAGCGCCAAGTTAAATCCAGATGCTGGCCGAGTTTTTCCAGCAGATTTTCCAGGCGCACGGGTTTAATCAAATAACTGTCATAACTCGGATGGGACTCCACTGGCGGCGCGTCTTCGTTGGCGTTGGCGGAGACCATAATAATCGGTTGCTTGAAATTCATGGCGCGCAGCGCCGCTGCCAATTGTGGGCCGTTCATGCCGGGCATGAGCCGATCAATTAAAAAGGCGTCCGGCGAAAAAGTGTTGATCACATTCAAACAGGCTTCTGCATCCGGCACTTCCACCACTACAAACCCCAAGGGGTTGAGCAGATCCTGCATCAGTCCGCGATGGGCAGCATCGTCGTCCACTACCAGCAGTGAACGTTTGGCGCCTTCATAACCGTGAATTTTTTTGATTTTTGCCGCTTCTGCCTGCCGTTGAAAAACTCGCGCCAGCATCAGCCACACCGAAAATGTCGTGCCGCCATCTCCATTGGCGGTCACTGTTAAATCGCCGCCCATAATATCCACCAATAATTTGGTGATGGTTAAGCCCAAGCCGGTGCCGCTCACTGCGGGTCGTCCAGGTAGACGGATGCGTTCAAACGGTTTAAAAATTCGCTCCAATTCGCTTTCGGGTATGCCGACGCCGGTATCGCGAACGCGGATTTCTGCGACTTGGTTGCGGTAACGAATACTCAATTCAACTTCACCCATGGGGGTGAATTTCACCGCGTTGGATAACAGATTGATCAGAATCTGGCGCACGCGCTTTTCGTCGCCCTGCACCAAATCCGGCAGTTGGGTTAGGCGTTGGTAATGGAAGTTCAAACCTTTTTCCAACGCTTGCAGTCGGAACATATCGACGATTTGATTCATCATCGCATTCAGATTGAATACGTCTTTTTGAATTTCCAGCCGGCCCGCTTCGATTTTGGAAATATCCAATAATCCTTCAATCAAGTCTGTGAGATGCTCCGCACTGCGCTGAATGACTTTGACCTGATGTTTTTTCTGCAGTGGAATTTGTTCATCTTGATCGAGCAGCTGCGCGTAACCAAGAATGGCATTCAGCGGCGTGCGCAATTCGTGGCTGATACCGGTGAGGTAACGGCTTTTGGCATTGTTGGCTGCTTCGGCATTTTCCTTGGCGCGTTGCAGCGCCAGGTCGGTTTTTTTGTGCGCGTCGATTTCCTCCACCAGCAAGCGGTTCTGCCGTTGCGATTCTTCTTCCGCGACTATGCGGCTTTCGTGGGCGAGCACAAATAACCAGGAGATCACCCCGGCCACAATCATCAAAATAAAAAACACCTTCCACAGCGTCTGCGATAAAAATTCATTAATAGCGGGGAAAGTGGTAATGGAATTGGCGTAAATCAACGACAGCAAAATTCCCGTCACGCCTGCCACCACACACAGCAGCGCCAGAAAATTCACCAAGCGAATATTGATATAGTCGCTCAGACCGCGTGGCACTATGCGTTGCAATAAGCGGGTAAATTCCTCGCTGAAACTATTGTGGGTTTTGCAGGCGTCGCGGCAGCGGGAGTCCAGGGAGCAACACAGGGAACAAATAGCGCCGTCGTAGGCGGGGCAAAATGCCATATCATGGCGCTCGTACATGTTCTCGCAGATTTCGCAGCGGATCTCCGCATCGGAGGTAATAATCGACGGCTCCCGCGCAATGTAAAAACGTCCGCGAGTAGCCACGGCAATCAATGGCACCAGAATAAATGCGCAGGCGAGGGCAATAAAATGCGCGAGCGCTTGCGCGTAAATCCCGAATAATCCCAGATAGGCCAAAATCCCCACCAGCGATGCGGCGACCATTGCACCTACGCCCACCGGATTGATGTCGTACAAATGCGCGCGCTTGAATTCAATATGTTTCGGGCTGAGTCCGAGAGGTTTATTGATCACCAGATCCGCCACCAGCGACCCCACCCAGGCCACCGCCACTATGGCGTAAACGCTAAGGGTTTTTTCAAAGGCGTGATAAACCCCCAACTCCATGAGCAATAACGCAATACAAACATTAAATACCAACCAAACCACGCGGCCGGGGTGGCTGTGGGTGAGGCGCGAGAAAAAATTCGACCACGCAATGGAGCCGGCGTAAGCGTTGGTCACATTAATTTTCAGCTGCGACAAAATCACAAAAATACCCGCTAGCAGCAGCGCGGCGTTGGGCGAATGGGTGAGATAGGAAAACGCGATGGTATACATCACCGTGGGATCGGCGGAATCCAGCGCGGAGGCACCTTGGGAAAGCGCGATATAGGCGAGAAAAGAACCGGCTAATAATTTCAGCATGCCGATAATAATCCAGCCGGGTCCGCCGGCCAGCAGCGCGAGCCACCAGGATGTTTTATTGCTTTGTGACTTGGTCGGCAAAAATCGGAGAAAATCTACCTGCTCGCCAATTTGCGCAACCAGCGCAAACATCACCGATGTGGCTGCGCCGAATAACAAAATATTAAATCCGGTGTCCCCGTTTTGGTGCGTGGATTCGTAAGAGGCCCAATCTTCGATCATGGGAAAATCGGAAATCAGGATCACCGCCAACGGCAAAATTTGCAGCACCAGCCAAAGCGGTTGCGTCCATAATTGAAATCGGCTGATAAAAGTGATTCCGTGAAATACCAACGGGATCACAATTACAGAACTGATCACATAGCCCCAGGCCAAGGGCAAGCCGGTCAGCAGCTCCAGCGCCTTCGCCATAATGGCGGCTTCCAGCGCGAAAAAAATAAACGTGAAGGATGCGTAAATTAACGAGGTCGCCGTCGATCCGATATAACCAAAACCCGCACCGCGGGTGAGCAGATCTATATCCACTCCGTAACGGCTGGCGTAATAACAAATCGGCACGCCCGCCATAAAAATCAGCATGCCCACCACCATAATCGCGCTCACTGCGTTGGTAGTGCCGTAACTCAGCGTAATCGCGCCGCCTATGGCTTCCAGAGCCAAAAAAGAAATTGCGCCCAATGCCGTATTCGCCACTTTGGCGAGGGACCAGCGGCGCGAACCATTGGCGGTAAAGCGCAGTGCGTAATCTTCCAGCGTCTGGTTATTTACCCACTGGTTATAACTGCGGCGGATACGAAATATTTGCTGAATGGCCGCCATTAACGAATTCTCAAACAACTGATTGAATTTTTTGAAGGATGAAAACGGCAGCTTGCACGAGCTGTGCCGAGCACCGCGCGCATCATTGCTTTATTGCGCGTATTACCACCAGCATTTTTTGCGCTCTATACGTCATTTGACGTATGTGCGGTGAACAATCGTCGCATAGGCGCGCACAGCGCCTTCCACAACAATGCCCCCCCAGAACGTTGATATTGCGAGAGGGCAAACAGTATGACGATGCAGTTGAAAGTAACTCAGCGCCGCCTGGCGTTTATGCAGACATTCTCGCGGCGCTGGTTGGCGAAAGCCGGCCTTGCCGTGTGTGCGGGATGGATATTGGGCGCAGGGGCTGAGGTGAATACCACCGGCCTTGCGGTAACGGATAAAGAGGTAACGGTGGGCATTCTCCACTCAGTTACCGGCACCATGGCCATCAGTGAAACCGGCTCGGTGCAGGCGGAAAAACTGGCCATCAAACAAATCAACGCAGCCGGCGGCGTACTCGGTCGGCAAATTAAATTTATTCAGGAAGACGGCGCCAGTGACTGGCCGACCTTTGCGGAAAAATCCAAAAAATTATTGGTGAACGATAAAGTCGCCGCCGTTTTTGGTTGCTGGACATCGGCATCGCGCAAAGCGGTATTGCCGATTTTCGAGCAGTACAACGGCATGTTGTATTACCCCACATTTTATGAAGGTCTCGAACAATCCCCCAACGTGATTTACACGGGCCAGGAGGCAACTCAGCAAATTCTCGCGGGCATCGACTGGGTGGTGAAGGAAAAAGGCGCAAAAACATTTTACCTGTTGGGCTCGGACTATATCTGGCCGCGCACCTCCAACAAAATCGCACGCAAACACATTGAAAAACTTGGTTTGAAGGTGGTGGGTGAAGAGTACTACCCCCTCGGCCACACCCAGTTCAACAGCGTGATCAACAAAATCAAACTCACCAAACCCGATGTGATTTACGCAATTGTGGTGGGGGGCTCCAACGTGGCTTTTTATAAACAGTTGAAAGCCGCCGGTATCAGCTTGCCGAAGGAAAAACCGCTGTTGCTCACCATCTCGGTAACGGAAGACGAAATTCTCGGTATCGGCGGTGAAAATATGGAAGGCGCCTACGCCGCCATGAAATATTTCCAAAGCCTGGACAACGACAACAACAAGGCCTTTGTTGAGGCCTTCAAAGCGGAGTACGGCAAAGACATAGTGATCGGCGACGTAACGCAGGCAGCATATCTCGGCCCCTGGTTGTGGAAAGCCGCAGTGGAAAAAGCCGGCTCCTTTGATATCGACAAAGTGCGCGCCGCCTCGCCGGATATCGAATTAACCACCGCGCCGGAAGGCTACGTAAAAATTCACCCCAACCATCACCTCTGGTCAAAAACCCGCATAGGACACGCGCTG
>Ga0182792_1002418_pt1 | contig 13191 bp, 9 predicted proteins | sample Passage237B_FD_130497 | JGI IMG/M metagenome (GOLD analysis project Ga0182792, IMG submission 130497) | Cellulose adapted compost microbial communities from Newby Island Compost Facility, Milpitas, CA, USA - Passage2 37B (version 2) (version 2) ...
GCGGACGAAACCGGTGAAGTGCAGATCGTCGACGACCTGCTGACCCGGCCTGACGTTGCGGCGATCGCGATCTCGCCGTCCAACGCGCCTCTTATGGCGAGGCTTCTGCGCGATCGGGCGCCGAAAATCCCGGTCATGACCATCGACGCCGATCTCGGCGCGGACGATGCCGATCTGCGCAAGACCTATCTGGGCACCGACAACTACCTGATGGGCGTGAAGTTCGCCGAATACCTGCAGAAGCTGAAGCCGAATGGCGGCACGATCTGCCTGCAGCTCGGCAACGTGGCGGCAGACAACATCAACGCCCGTGCAGCCGGCACCCGCGATACGCTGGCCGGCGCCAAGGGCGTCGAACGGCTCGCCGGCCAGAACGGCTGGACCGAGATCGACGGCTGCCCGGTCTTCACCAACGACCAGGCCGACCTTGCGAACCAGCAGATGGCCGACACCTTCACCGCCAATCCGAATCTCGACGCATTCGTGCTCGAGGGCGGGTGGGCGCAGTTCGCGCCGCAGGCCTACAACCAGGTTACCGACCAGGTCATGGACAAGCTGAAGGCCAAGTCGCTCATCATCGTCGCCGGCGACACTCTGCCGCCGCAGATGGAAGCCCTGAAGGCCGGCCGCAGCCACGTCCAGGTCGGGCAGCGTCCGTTCGAGATGGGCTATCGGGCCCCGGCGGTGATGATCGACATGATCAACGGCAAGCCCGTCGATTCGGTGATCTACACCGGTCTCGACGAGTGCACCCAGGAAAACGCCGCCAGCTGCATAGCACAGTAGCACGGGCCGGGTTCTCCCTGCGCCACGGCTGCGCTCTCATGGCCGTGGCGTGTCGCGAAGGGCCGGAGCGGACCGTAGTCCGCTCCGGCCCGCGGAAGGCCGCTGCATCGGCTGCGAAGCGGCAGCAGGCAAGCACTTGGACAATTGGAGGAAAGTCCCATGAGATTTCGTATTGGAGTAGCTGCGGCTCTTCTGGCGGGCGCGCTCGCATCGACCGGTGCGTTTGCGCAGGACAAGAAGACCATCGCCTTCGTCGTCAACGGTCCGTCCGACTTCTGGAAGATCATGGAAGCGGCGGTGGCCAAGGCGCAGAAGGACCTGCCGGACTTCCAGCTGCAATTCATGTACCCCGAGCGCGCTGACGCCGCTGTGCAGCGCCGCATGATGGATGACCTGGTGGCCGCCGGCGCCGCTGCGATTGCCGTGTCGGTTGTCGATCCGCCCACGTCGATCGACGCGATCGACAACGTCGCGGCCAGCATTCCGATCTTCACGTTCGATTCCGACGCGCCGCAATCGAAGCGGATTGCCTATGTCGGTTCGTCGAACACGCAGCTCGGCACCATGGCGGGCGAGCTGATGAAGACCGCCATGGCCGGAAAGCAGGGCAAGTGCATCGGTTTCGTCGGCCTGCCCGGCGCCGACAACGCCAAGGAGCGCATCCAGGGATACAACGAGGCGGTCAAGGGCACCGGGCTCGAACTGATCGACGTCCGCGGCGACGACATCGACCAGACGCGCGCCCGCGCCAACGTCGACGATGTGCTCGTCGCCAACCCCGACGTGAACTGCATGGTCGGCTTCTATTCCTACAACTCGCCGCGCATCTACGAAGCCCTTCGCGATTCCGGCAAGCTCGGCCAGATCACGGTCGTCGCGTTCGACGAGGATCCGATCACGCTGGGTGCCGTTGCCGAAGGCTCGTTCGCGGGCACTGTCGTGCAGCAGCCCTATGAATGGGGCATCCAGAGCGCGCATCTGATCGCCGACTTCCTCAACGGCGACAAGTCGAAGATCCCGGCCGACGGGATCATGATCATCCCGGGTCTCACGCTCACCCAGGACAACGTGAAACAGTTCCAGGACGACTTCCAGAAGAAGCTCGCTGGCGGCTGACGGCCCAGGATATCCGCAGCCGCAATCGCGGCTGCGGATATCGCCGTTTCATGCAATCATTGCCCATGACTGCCTCAGCAACCGCCACCGCAGCATCGTCCGGGCCCGCCGAGCCCTTCCTGCGCCTGTCGGGCATCCGAAAGGCCTATCCCGGCGTCGTGGCGTTGGCCGACTTCAGCATGGAGGTGCGGCCTGGCGAGGTCATCGGCATCGTGGGAGAGAACGGAGCCGGCAAGTCGACGCTGATGAAGATCCTGGGCGGGGTGATAGCCCCCGACCGCGGCACGATAGAGATCGACGGCGTCGCCCACGACAAGCTTTCGGTGGCAGGTTCATTCAAGGCGGGCATCGCCTTCGTCCACCAGGAACTGAACCTTTTCGACAATCTCGACGTCGCGGCCAACGTCTTCCTCGGCCGCGAGCCGAGGAAATACGGCTTCCTGCAACTCGTGGATTCGGAGCGGCTGAGCGCCGACGTGCAGCCGCTGCTCGACCGCCTCGGCGCGGGCTTCGAACCGACCACGCCGGTCTCCCGCCTGTCGCTTGCGCAACAGCAGATGGTCGAGATCGCCAAGGCGCTGAGCTTCAGATCGCGCCTCGTCATCCTGGACGAGCCGACCTCCAGCCTGCCGCTCACCGAGACCGGCAAGCTCCTGGAGGTGATCCGGTCGCTGAAGGCCCAGGGCATAGCGGTCATCTTCATCTCGCATCGTCTGGCCGAGGTCGAACAGGTCTGCGACCGGGTGATCGTATTGCGCGACGGCCATCTGGTTGGAACACTCGAGCGCGACGAGATCGATCACGACACGATGGTGCGCCTGATGATCGGCCGCGACCTTCGCGCCGCCTATGCGGCGCCCGGCCAGGCGCGCGGCCGGGTCGTGCTGGCGGCCCGCGGCGTTTGCAGCTCCGCCTTTCCCGCCGGGGGTGTCGATCTCGAAGTGCACGCCGGCGAAATCCTCGGCCTTGCCGGTCTGGTCGGATCGGGCCGCACCGAATTCGCCCGCGTCGTCTTCGGCATCGATCCGCCCGTCGCCGGCGAGATGCTCCTCGACGGGGAGCCGATCCGCTGCCCATGCTCTGCCGACGCGGTTTCGCGCGGCATCTTCCTGGTGCCGGAGGACCGGAAGATTGCAGGACTTCTGCTCGACATGACGGTGGCCGAAAACGTCAGCCTGCCCAATCTTCGCGCCTTCGCCAGCAACGGGCTCGTGTCGCGAGAGGCTGAGCGTCGGCAGGCCGAGCGCAGCCGCGCCGAACTCGGCATCCGGGCGCCGACGGTCACCACGCGAACCAGCGCGCTGTCGGGTGGCAACCAGCAGAAGGTGGTTCTCGCCAAATGGCTGGCGATGTCGCCGAGGATCATCGTGCTCGACGAGCCGACGCGCGGCATCGACGTCGGTGCCAAGGCGGAAATCTACAAGCTGATGCGCGGGCTCGCGGACGCCGGGGTCGCGGTGCTGATGATCTCGTCGGACATGGAGGAGGTGATCGGCGTGTCCGACCGCATCGCGGTGATGCACCAGGGCCGGATTTCGGGCATTCTGGAGCGCGAGCAGTTCGCCGAAGAGAACGTGCTGCTGCTCGCCGTTGGCAGGGGGCTGGCCTGAATGCTGAAGAAGGATCTGGGCCTGTTGGTCCTCATCATCGTCGTCGGCGCCGTCGTCGCGATCATCAATCCGCGCTTTCTGTCGTCGATCAACATTGCCAACACCGCCAATCTCGTCGGCCTGTTCGGCATCTTCGCGATAGGGCAGGGTTTCGTCATCATCACCGGCGGCATCGAGTTGTCCGTCGGGTCGATCATCGCCCTGCTCGGCGTGATCTTCATCGACCTGATCGCGAATCAGGGCGTGCCCTGGCCGCTGGCCGTCCTGGTCGTCCTGGGCATTGGCGTGGTGATGGGGCTCGTCCACGGGTGGCTGATCACGAAAATGCGCCTGCAGCCCTTCGTGGTGACGCTGTGCGGCCTGCTGATCTATCGCGGCGTGGCGCGCTTCTATACGGCGGACGCGACGGCGGGTTTCCCTTTCGGCGTGAGCTTCCCGACGCTCGAGTGGATCACGACGGGCCGCACCGACATCGTGTCGGTGTTGACGGGCGGTGCCCTGCACACCATTGCGATCCCGCATTCCTTCATGATCATGCTGGTGATCGCGGTGGCGATGTGGGTGGTGCTGCACCGTTCGGTGTTCGGCCGCTACCTCTACGCGGTCGGCAAGAACGAGGAGGCTGCGCGCTATTCGGGCATCCGCACCACGCGCGTGATCGTCGCGGCCTATGTGATCTGTACGACGCTCTCGGCGCTCGCCGCCATCTTCTTCGCCATGTACACGCGCTCGATCCTGCCCTCGGGCCACGGCAATTTCTACGAACTCTACGCCATCGCGGCGGCGGTGCTCGGCGGCTTCTCGCTGCGTGGCGGCGAGGGCTCGATCGTCGGGGTCGTGCTCGGCGCGATCCTCCTGCAGGTGCTCCAGAACCTCGTGAACCTGCTCGGCATCCCGAGTTCGCTCAATTTCGCCGTCATGGGGTCGGTGATCCTGATCGGCGTCGTGGCGGACCAGCAGTTCGCGCGCAGGCGCCAGATGCGGCAGCATGCGCGATCGACCGCTACTGCGCCTGGAGCGGCGGTTCCGGTGGCCGGCTCCTCGACGCCCACTCCGCGGTAGCCAGCGCGGCTGGTTTCTGCGACCGCGCCGAGGCGCCGTGTCCCGCTATGCCGATTCGGCCGCGGGCTGCGCGCGCGTCGACGACACGGTTTGGAGCGTCAGCACGAACTCGGCTCCGGTGGCCTTTCCTTCTGCGAGCGAGAGAGTGCCGCCGAGTCGCTCCACGATCTGCCGGCTGATCGCCAGCCCCAGCCCGGCGCCGACCTGGCGCGGCATCGGGCCGCGCGCGAACTTCGTGAAGATGCGGGAGCGCTCGCTTTCCGGGATACCGGGTCCGTTGTCGCTGACCCGCGCCTCGTAGGTGCCCTTGCGCAGCACGCCGGCTATCGTGACGGTGGGGTCGCGGCTGGTGTTGTACTTGATGGCATTCGAAATCAGGTTGATGAACACCTGCGCGAGCTTGTCGCGATTACCATAGACGAGCGCCTTGCGCGCCCGGGCCGAGCGTATCAGCGTCACGCCGCCGGCGCGCGCCAGTGCCTCGCAGCTCTCCATCGCCTGGTCGATTGCCTGCTCGGGGTCGAACAGGCTCATCTCCCATTCCGGACTGCCGTTCTCGATCTGGTTGAGGTCGAGGATGTCGTCCAGCAGCCGGGTCAGCCTGATGCTCTCGTTCTGGATGATCCGCAGGAACCGGTCTCTCTTGTCAGGCTCGAGGTCGGGCGTTGTCAGCAGGATGTCGCTGAACGACCGGACGGAGGCCATCGGCGTACGCAGCTCGTGGCTGACCTGACTGAGGAACTCGTCCTTCTGGACGTCGATCGCCCGCAGCTTCTCGTTGGCCGCCGCAAGTTCGGCGGCCGCCTGCTCGATCTGCCGTGACTTGCGCTCGAGCTCGGCCGAGTAGGCGCGGATCTGCTCCGTCTCGTCGGCGAGCCGCTTCAGCTCTTCCACGCTGATCGTTTCGCTGGTGACCACGCTCGACACCAGCGAACGCGCGGTGGAGGCGCCGACGCTTGCCGCCAGCCGCTGCTCGACCTGTGAGATCAGCTCGTCGCTCGCAACCAGCGTGTGGTCGCCCATGCCGCCGCGCCGGAACAGATCGACGGCTTCGGCGGGCCCGAGAATGCGGTCGGCAATGCGCCTAAGATCCACCACCCGGGCCGTGCGCCGCATCACGGAAGGCGTGTCCTCGGCCTGCCGGCGGAACACGTCGATGAACAGCCGCGACTGGAAACGCGCGAGCGGCGTCGGCTCGGACAGGATGGAGACGCCGATGAACAGGGCGATGTTGACGAACATGCTCCAGAAGACGGCATGCACCAACGGGTCGAAATCGAGGCCGAACAGGGCCTGCGGCCTAAGCCAGGACAGGCCCCATGGGCCCTCGTTGATGACGCTCGCGGGAAGCAGGACGTCGCCGCCGAAGCTCGGCAAAAACAGCGTGTACGCCCAGATCAGGAAGCCGGCGGCAAGGCCCGCACGCGCCCCACCATGCGTGGCGCGTCGCCAGTAGAGGCCGCCGACCAGGCTCGGCAGGAACTGCGCCACGCCGCAGAAGGAGATGAGTCCGATCGCGGCCAGCGCGTCCGAATCGCCGCTCAGCTTGAAATAGAGGAAGCCGAGGAAGACGATGAAGACGATGCTCGCGCGTCGCGCGCCGAGGATGAAGCTGCGCGTGCCCTGCGGGCTCGCCACGGGAACCAGCGAGAAGCGCAGCGCGATCGGCATGATGAGGTGGTTCGATATCATCGTCGACAAGGCGATCGACGAGACGATCACCATCGACGTGGCGGATGAAAACCCGCCCAGGAAGGCGAGCAGTGCGATCGTGTTCTGGTCGCGGCTGAGCGGCAGTGTCAGCACGAACAGGTCGGGATCGGACCCGGAGGGCAGGTTGTTCAGGCCCGCCACCGCGATCGGGATCACGAACAGGCAGATCAGGAAGAGATAGAGCGGAAACAGCCAGGACGCGGTGCGGATCTGGTTTTCGCTGGAGTTCTCGACCACGGTCACCTGAAACTGCCGGGGCAGGCAGATGACAGCGGCACCCGCGAGAAAGCAAAGCGTCAGCCAGCGCATTCCGAAGGTGGTCTCGGGATGCGTGAGGCTGACCGGCGCGTTGGCGAACATGGCCGCGGTCGAGCCCTGCACCGCGAAGACGACCCACACGCCGATCACCAGCAGCGCGATCAGTTTGACCACGGCTTCGACCGCGATCGCCGCAATCACCCCGTGATGGCGTTCGTTGACGTCGATGTTGCGCACGCCGAACACGATCGCGAAGATGCACAGGCCCGCCGCTACCCAGAACGCGACCGTGAAGTCCGGGGCGAGTTGGGTGCTGGCGGCCGCGATCGCGCCCTGGTGGAAGGTGATGACCTGGTAGCTCGCCGTCAGTGCCTTGAGCTGCAGTGCGATGTATGGCGCCGCCGCGATCACCGCGATCACCGTCGCGAGCGCGCCCAGCGCGGGGTCCTTGCCGAAGCGGGCAGAGATCAGGTCGGCGATCGAGGTCGTGTGATAGACCCGGCCGACCGTCACCAGCTTGCGCAGGAATATCCACCAGCCGGCGAACACGATCGTCGGGCCGAGATAGATCGCCGCGAATTCGAAGCCGCTGCGCGCGGCCGAGCCCACCGCGCCGAAGAACGTCCAGGATGTGCAGTATATCGAGATGGAAAGCGTGTAGACGAGCGGCGACGAAAGCCAGCCGGAAGCGCCGTGCCGGGCGCGTTGGTCGCCGGCGAAGGCGACCGCGAAGAGGATCGCGACATAGCAGAGGCAGACGAAGACGACGAGATCGGCCGGCAGCATCAGCGCGGCCCGCTTTCCCCGGGCGGATGTTCGGTGGCGCCTGCGTGCGCGAGACCGCGCGACAACAGCAGCGCCGCAAGGATGACGGCCGCCCACACGCCGAAAATGTACACCACGATCAGCGGAATGCCCGCCAGCCGCACCGGCGCCGCGAAGATCAGGATGATCGGCGGCGCGAGCAGCACGGTCGCAAGGAACGGAAGCACGGAAGCCGCATCGCGGATACCGCGCTCGCTCGCTTCGCGGCCTTCGCCATCAGCTTCCGACAAGGCTGCGCACCCTCTCGACCACTTCCGCATTCGAGAACGGCTTGGCGATGAATGCGTTTGCCCCGAAGGCCTCCGCGGCCCTCCTGTCGTTCATCTGCCCTTTCGCCGTGAGCACGACGACGGGCAGGGCCGAAAGCCTGTTCTCGCTGCGGATCGATTTCAGCACGTCGAGCCCGTTCAGGCCCGGAAGCATGAGGTCGAGCACCACCGCCTGGAACGGCTCGCGCCGAATCCGGTCGAGCGCTTCCGCGCCGTCTGATACGGTGTCCACATCGAAGCCCGCTCGCTCGAGAATGAAGCGCAGCGATTCCACGATGTTTGGCTCGTCCTCGACAATCAGGACGCGCTCCGCGGTCAACTCATTGTCCTCCCGCTCCACCCGATCGCAGTATACGTAATTGAGCGGCGGCGAACATAGTCTTTTGTCTACGCGTTCGACTTGGCGATGAGCGGGTCTTCCTGGCGATAGGAACACGCAGCGCGCGGACAAAGCCGGCACACCGTTCCGACCGGTATGGTGGCGCGAACGGGGTCGATGCCGTCCGCACACGCGATCCTGTCGGCCTCCGATGCCAGGCAAGCCAGCATCACCGACATCAGCCGCCGCGGTCGGCTGGCGCGCGCCGAGGCCTTCTCGACCGCGCGCGCAAAGAACAGGAAGCGATCGCCCGAGGGAAGCTGGCCGAATTCCGGCACGGTCACCCCGGGTGTCTGGAAGGCGCCATAGACCGGCCACAGCGGGCAGGCCGTGCCGTATCGGGGCAGCGGCAGTCCGGGCAGCGGCAGGCGCTTGGTGACGTAGCCCGAAGGATCCGAGCGCATGAAGGCGAAGGCGATTCCTTCCGCGCCGGGGCGTCGCAGGGTCGCAAGGCGGTGCGAGGCCTGCTCGTAGGAAACGCCGAAGCGGCGGGCCAGCACGTCCAGGTCGTATCGGCTGGCCTCCGCCGTCTCGAGAAAGCGGTCGTAGGGCATCAGCAGGGCAGCCGCCAGGTAGCTGGTCAGCGCCGCTGCCGCGATCGCTCGCGATTCCTCGCTGGCGAGCGCGGGATGTCCGGCGACGATTTCGGCGATCGCCTCGTCCGCCAGTCGGTGTGCGGCTTTCCGCATCGTCGCGAAGCGGATACTGGCGGGAGCCGCGTCGGCGTATTTGGCGGTCGCTTCCTCGTCCGCGAGCCGGGTTGCCGCGTCCATGAAGGCCGCTTCGCTCAAGAACGATGACCGGAACCTCTCGGCGATCTCCTCCAGTACCGGAAAGTGGTTGTGCGTCTGGAAGATGAAGCTGTCGACGTGCTCCATCGGCGTCGCCGACCGGATGCGGATCTGGGCGCTGTCGAAAAAGCCGATCAGCGACTGGGCGACGGCCGACATCCGAATGCTGTCGGCGCCGATGATTGACAGGAAGCGCGCGCGGTCCTCCGGGGCGAGGTCTTCGCCGTCGCGCAGAATCTCGGCCGCCGAACTGATCGAGGTGACGTGTGTGAGCATGCTGTGCACGCTCTCGCCGAGGAACGGGTCGCGGTTGAGCCGGTCGGCCAGCGCCTGCACCGCCTGCGTCTGGTCATGGTAGGCGCGGTGAAGCCGCAGCATCAGCTCGGCCCACTCGGGATAGCGGGCCACGATTTCCTCCGCGCCCTGCGGCGGCCCTTTCGGTCCGGCGATCGCCGGCTGCGCCGCCAGTTCCTCGACCATCGCAACCATGCGGCGTTCCGCGCTGCCGTCGAGTTCAGCGGCATCCACCTCGAGCACTGCGCCGATGCGATGCAGCAGCGCCCCTGCCACCGGCCGCTTGTTGCTTTCGATGAGGTTCAGATACGAGGCCGAGATGCCGACGCGGCGCGCCAACGCATTCTGCGTCAGGCCCTTTCCCTTGCGCAGATTGCGGATTTTGAGCCCCATGAGCCGGTCCGGCATGGCCACCCTCCCGCGCCAGTTTGTAAATGATTTACTAAAGAAGCGCCAGTCGCGTACAAGATTTTACAAAAATATCATTGAAAACCAACGGCTTATTGAAATGTTGACGAAGCTGGGCCAAAGTGTGGCAGGTCGCCACTCGACGGCCGTCGGGGCTTCGCGCCGACATGCAATTCCAAGGGAGGAATTCGATGAAGTTTCCAGCAACGAACCGTCGCACGTTCCTGATGGGCAGCGCCGCCTTCGGCGCGAGTGCGGCCGGTGCTTCGATGATACCGGGCCTCTCGCCTGTGACCTGGGCCCTTGCGCAGGACAAGCCGGCGATCGGCACCTGGCCTGCCGGCTCCGAAGGCGACACCGTGTATATCGGCGCCGCCGTGCCGCTGACGGGCAGCTACGCTGCGCAGGGCGCCGACGAGCTCAAGGGGTGGGAGCTCGCCGTCGAGCACATGAACACCAACCATGAGCTGATGAAGGCGATCGCGCCGAAGGTCGACAACGGCGTGCTCGGCAAGAAGGTGGCTCTGCTCTCGGCCGACTCGGCCGCCAAGCCGAACAACGCCGTGCAGATCCACCAGACCTTCATCAACGAGAACAAGATCATCCTGATGACCGGCTCGACCTCGTCGGCCGTCGCCGTCGCGACCAACAAGTTCGCGCAGCGCGAGAAGGTTCTCTACGTGGCCGGCATCTCCGGCTCCAACGACACCACCGGCAAGGACTGCGTGCGCTACGGCTTCCGCCAGAACTTCTTCGGCCAGACGGCCGCTGCCGCCATCGGCCCGGTGCTGCTGAAGAACTTCGGCAAGAACCGGAAGGCGGCGTTCATGACGCCGGACTACACTTACGGCCATACCGTGACCAAGTCGGTCAACGACTACCTGACCGCGAATGGCGGCTGGGAGATGGTCACCAACCAGGTGTCGCCGCTGGGCACCCAGGACTTCAGCCAGTATCTCACCAACATCGCGAATTCGGGCGCCGAGTTCCTCATCAACGTCAACTGGGGCCGCGACGCGGTTCTGTCGTGCCAGCAGGCCAAGCAGTTCGGTCTCCTGCCCGGCATGACCCTCGTCATCCCGTACCAGATTCCGTTCCTCGCCAAGGAAACCGGCCCGGACATCACCGAGGGCGTGTTCGCGGCGACCGACTTCTGGTGGACCCAGGAGGATCAGTATCCGCTGGCCAAGCTGTTCGTGCAGTCGTTCCTGGAGAAATACGGCTACCGTCCGGAATGGGGTGCGGAGAACGCCTATGTGAGCTTCGCGCACTGGGCGCGCATGGTCACCGAGGCCGGCAGCTTCTATCCGCCGGACGTGATCAAGCAGTACGAGAAGGGCGAGACGATCCCCTCGCTCCTCGGCGACGTCTACTACCGTCCCGAAGATCACCAGTGCATCCGTCCCGTCGTCATCGTCCGCGGCAAGGCCAAGAAGGACATGCAGAACGACGAGGATTTCTGGGAGGTGCTCGAAGTCGTTCCGGGCGAGGGCCTGATGCAGAAGCCCGACGAGTTCGGCTGCGAACTCGGCGACTACACCTGACACGGAGCAAACCCTCCCGGCCTTCGGTCGGGAGGGTTCTTTCCTGGGGCCGGACGGCGGTGGCGCCGGCCACCCCTTCGCGCAACCGGCAGGCCGGAGCGTGAAGCCGCGGCGACATTCACCATCCACAATGAGGGCGGATCGGCGTGATCAACTGGGCAAACTTCATTTCACAATGCTTCAACGGGCTCGTGCTCGGCGCACTGCTCGCGCTGATCTCGTCCGGACTGACGATCATCTACGGCACCCTCGGCGTGCTCAACTTGGCACACGGCGCCATGTTCATGCTCGGCGGCTACGCCGGCTGGCTTGCCTACACCTACACGGAGTCCTTCATCATCGCGGTGATCGCGGGGTCGCTGTTCGTGATGATCGTCGGCGTCGTGATGGAGCGCCTCATCATCCGACACTTCTACAACAGGCCCGGCGAGGACCAGTTGCTCGTCACCTTCGGCCTCGGCATCGTCTTCGTGGAAGTCGTGCGCTTCTTCTTCGGCAGCCTCTCCCAGACCGTGCCGCCGCCGGCGCCGCTGGTCGGCATCACCAACCTCGGCTTCATGATCTATCCGACCTACCGGCTGGGGCTGCTCGGCATCGTCGCGGTGGCGCTGCTGGTGCTCTACTTCGTGCTCTACCGCACCCGCATCGGCATGATCGTGCGCGCCGGCATCGAAGACTCCACGATGGTGAGTTCGCTCGGCATCGACGTCTACAAGGTCTTCATGCTGGTGTTCGGCATCGGCGCCATGGCGGCCGGCTTCGCCGGCATCGTCAACGCACCGGTGGTGTCGATCGCGCCCGACATGGGCGAGGCCATTCTCGTACAGACCTTCGTGGTCGTGGTGCTCGGTGGTGTCGGCTCCTTCCCCGGCGCCGTCATCGGCGGGCTGATTGCCGGCGAGATCATATCGATCACCTCGATGTTCAACCCGGGCTACTCATACATCATGCTGTTCGTTGCGATGACGCTCGTGCTGGTCTTCCGGCCGCATGGGCTGCTCGGCACGGCAGGCCGCGAATAGGGGACTGCCGTCATGACCATGAAGCGTCGCTATCTCGTCGAGCTCATCACCGCCGTCGCGCTGATCCTGGCGCCGTTCGTGCTGCCCTATCTCGGCTTCTCGCCGAATACGATCAATCGCATCCTGATTTGGGGCCTGTTCGGCCTCGGCTTCGACATCCTGTTCGGCTACACCGGGCTCCTGTCGTTCGGCCAGTCGGCCTTCTTCGGCACGGGCGGCATGGTCGCCGCCTATCTGCTGACCGAAGCGGACTTTCCCTATGTGATGCTGGCGGTGATCATCGGCACGCTGGCAACGGGCGTTGTCGGCTATCTCGTCGGTCTGATCGCGCTCAGGCGAACCGGCATCTATTTCGCCATGATCACGGTGGCGATCGCCGAAGTGTTCTTCTTCCTCGAGTTCAATCCGCTCGCCGAATACACCGGCGGCGAGAACGGCCTGCCGGGCGTGCCGACGCCGAGCGTCTATCTCGGCTTCACCACGCTCGAATTCGACACCAATCTGACGATGTACGCCTTTCTCGCCTTCTGGTACTTCGTCGGGCTGGTGATCGCATTGCGGATCGTGCGCTCGCCGGTGGGCGCGATCCTGTCGGCAATCCGTGACAATCCGCTGCGCGCGGCCGCACTCGGCCACAACATCCACGGCTACAAGCTGACCGCCTTCGTCGTCGCCGCCATGTATGCCGGCTTCGCCGGCGGCCTGCTCGGCCTGATGCAGGGCTTCATGCCGCCGGATGCGTTCATGTTCGAAACCTCCGGCCAGGTCATCATGCAGACCGCGATCGGCGGCGCCGGCACGCTGTTCGGGCCGCTCGTCGGCGCAACCATCTGGCTCTATCTCAGCGACTTCTTCCAGACGACGCTGAACCTCGGCGCCACATGGAAGCTGGTTCTTGGGGTCGTGTTCGTGCTGCTGGTGGTGTTCCTGCGGCGCGGCGTCGTGGGTGCACTGGTTGATCTCTATCGGCTCCCCCCCCCCCCCCCCCCCCCCCCCCCCCCCGCCCCCGACCCCCCCGCCGCGCCGGGCCCCCGCCCGCCCCCCCCCCCCCCCCCGCCCCGGCCCGCGCCGCCCCCCCCCCCCCGCCCGCCCCGCCCCCCCCCCGCCGCAGGCC
>Ga0182792_1002419_pt1 | contig 13191 bp, 7 predicted proteins | sample Passage237B_FD_130497 | JGI IMG/M metagenome (GOLD analysis project Ga0182792, IMG submission 130497) | Cellulose adapted compost microbial communities from Newby Island Compost Facility, Milpitas, CA, USA - Passage2 37B (version 2) (version 2) ...
GGCGGGGGGGTGGGGGGGGGGGGGGGGGCGCCCCCGAGGGCCCGGAGGGCGGGGGGGGGGGGGGGGGGCGGCGCGGCGGGGGCCCCCGCCCCGGGGGACCGGCGGGCCTCGTCCAGCGTGCGGAACGCGGCGTTGAGCGCGACCGCGGCCCGGGCGTCGCCGTCGCGGCGGGCGTCGGGGTGCTCCCGGCGCATGCCGTCGCGGTACGCGCGGCGGACCTCGTCCCAGGGGGCGTCGGGGGAGACGCCGAGGATCTGCGCCGCCGCGGCCCGGTCCATCGTCACCCGGCCAGGAACGCGCCGAGCGCGCCCACGAACCGCACCGGGTCCTCGGCGCCGCACAGCTCGCGGGCCGAGTGCATGGAGAGCTGGGCGACGCCGACGTCGACGGTGGGGATGCCGAGGCGGGTGGCGGTGAGCGGGCCGATGGTGGAGCCGCAGGGCAGGTCGTTGCGGGTCACGAAGCGCTGGTGGGGGACCCCGGCCCGCTCGCACGCCTCGACGGCCACGGCCGCGGTGGCGGCATCGGTCGCGTAGCGCTGGTTGCCGTTGACCTTCACGACCGGCCCGCCGTCGATCGCCACGCGGTGGTTGGGCTCGTGGCGCTCGGGGTGGTTGGGGTGGGTGGCGTGCGCCCCGTCGGCCGACAGGCACACCGACGCCGGCAGGGCCCGCAGCAGGTCGGCCCGGGTGCCGCCGCGGGCGAGGACGATGCGCTCCAACACGTGCTCCAGGAGCGGCCCCGCGGCGCCGGTGGTCGACGCCGAGCCCACCTCCTCGTGGTCGAACAGGCACAGCACCGGCACGCTCGGCGGCGGTGCGGAGGACCGCCCGACGGCGACGAGCGCCTCCAGGCCGGCCCAGCAGGAGAGCTGGTTGTCGAGCCGCGGCGCGGCGACGAGCGACCGGTCGGCGCCGAGCAGCGTCGGGGCGGTGAGGTCGTGGAACATGAGGTCCCACGAGCGGATGGCCCCGGGCGCCACCCCCAGCCGCTCGGCCAGGAGGTCGACGAAGCCGGTGCCGTCGTCCAGGCCCCAGACCGGCCAGAGGTGCTCCTGCGGGTCGAGCCGCAGCCCCTTGTTGGCGTCGCGGTCCAGGTGGATGGCGAGCTGGGGCACCCGGGCGATCGGCTCGTCCACGAGCACCAGTCGCTCCACGGTGCCACCGGGGCCGCCGTCGGCGGCGACCGACACCCGGCCGGAGAGGCCGAGGTCGCGGTCGAGCCACGAGTTGAGCAGCGCGCCGCCGTAGACCTCGACGGCCACCTGGCGGAACCCGGCCCGGCTGCGGTCGGGGTGGGGCTTCACCCGCAGGTTGGGGCTGTCGGTGTGGGCGCCGACGATGCGGAACGGCCGCTCGACCGCCCCGCCGCCGTGGTCGGCCCACGCCACGAGCGCCCCGCCGGCCCGCACGTAGCAGGCGCCCGGATGCTCCCAGGCGTCGGTGAGGCGCACCTCCCGGAACCCGGCCTCGGCCAACCGACCCGCCGCAGTCTGCACGGCGTGGTACGGCGAGGGCGAGGCGGCGATGAACTCCAGGAGCACGTCGATGGCAACCACGCCCGCGAGGCTACGCGCCGCCCGTCCGACCGGCGCCCACCGCCTGGTGGCGGGGTCGGGCGGAAACCGTGTTGCGGATCGTGGTGGGGCGCGCGCTACGGTTTTCGGACCTGCTGACGGGCCAACGGTGTCCCCCGAGCAGTTCCTGACCGGACTGTGAACGGAACGAGACACCGATGAACAGCTTCTTCCCGCCCGCCCAGGGCCTCTACGACCCAGCCCGAGAACACGACGCGTGCGGCGTCGCGCTGCTCGCCGACCTGCACGGGCGGGCCAGCCACGACCTGGTGGAGCAGGCCATCACGGCGCTCGTGAACCTCGACCACCGGGGCGCCTCGGGGGCCGAGACCAACACCGGCGACGGCGCCGGCATCCTCATCCAGGTGCCCGACCGGTTCTGCCGGGCGACCGCGGGGGCCGACCTGCCCGATCCCGGCTGCTACGCCACCGGGATCGTCTTCCTGCCCGGCGACGAGGACGCCGTGGCCCGGGCCGTCGCCCACGCCGAGAAGATCTTCGCCGAGGAGCACCTCGACGTGCTCGCCTGGCGCGACGTGCCCGTGGTGCCCGACGACCTGGGCAGCGGCGCCCTGGCGACCATGCCGAGCTTCCGCCAGGTCTTCGTCGCCGCCGGCGACCGGCGCACCGCCGGGCTCGACCTCGACCGGCTCGTGTACCCGGCCCGCAAGCGCATCGAGCACGAGATCGGCTCCGGCACCGACCGGGTGTACGTGGCCAGCCTCTCCAGCCGCACCCTCGTCTACAAGGGCATGCTCACCACCCCGCAGCTCCAGGGCTTCTACCCCGACCTGGCCGACGAGCGGCTGGAGAGCGCCATCGGGCTCGTCCACAGCCGCTTCTCGACCAACACCTTCCCGTCGTGGCCGCTCGCGCACCCGTACCGGTTCGTGGCCCACAACGGCGAGATCAACACCGTGGCGGGCAACCGCAACTGGATGCGGGCCCGCGAGGCCCTCCTGCACAGCGACCTCATCCCCGGTGACCTCGCCCGCCTCCTACCGGTCTGTGACCCCGAGGGCAGCGACACCGCCAGCTTCGACGAGGTGCTGGAGCTGCTGCACCTCGGCGGGCGCTCCCTGCCCCACGCGGTGCTGATGATGGTCCCCGAGGCGTGGGAGCGCCACGAGCAGATGGACCCTGCCCGGCGGGCCTTCTACCGCTACCACGCGTCGCTCATGGAGGCGTGGGACGGCCCCGCCAACGTGTGCTTCACCGACGGCACCCTCGCCGGCGCGGTGCTCGACCGCAACGGCCTCCGCCCCGGCCGCTGGTGGCAGACCGCGGACGGCCTGGTGGTGCTCGGCTCCGAGGCCGGGCTGCTCCCGATCGAGCCCGAGCGCATCGTCGCCAAGGGCCGCCTCCAGCCGGGCCGCATGTTCCTGGTCGACACCGCCGCCGGCCGCATCGTGGACGACGAGGAGATCAAGGCCGACCTGGCCGCGGCCGCGCCCTACGCCGACTGGCTCGCCGAGGGCATCGTGGAGCTGGACGACATCGCCGAGCGGCCCTCGGTTCGCTACCCGCACCAGGACGTGGTCCGGCGCCAGCTCCTGTTCGGCTACACGATCGAGGACCAGAAGATCATCCTCGCCCCGATGGCGCGCAGCGGCGGCGAGGCGCTCGGCTCGATGGGCACCGACACGCCGCTCGCGGTGCTGTCGGACCGGCCGCGGCTGCTCTTCGACTACTTCTCGCAGCGCTTCGCGCAGGTCACCAACCCGCCGCTCGACGCGATCCGCGAGGAGCTGGTCACCAGCCTCGGCGCCACCGTCGGCCCCGAGGCCAACCTGCTGGCGCCCGGCCCCGAGTCGTGCCGGCAGATCCACCTCACCCACCCGATCCTCGACAACGTGTCGCTCGCCAAGCTGGTGCACGTGGACGAGGCCGTCGAGGGCTTCCGGCCCGCCGTGCTCCGGGGCCTCTACCGGGTGGCCGACGGCGGCGACGGCCTGCGCGCCGCGCTGGCCGACCTGCACCGCCAGGCGAGCGAGGCCGTGGCCGGGGGCGCCAACGTCCTCGTGCTCTCGGACCGCCACGCCACCGCCGAGCTGGCGCCCATCCCGTCGTTGCTGCTCACCTCCTCGATCCACCACCACCTCGTCCGGGAGCGGACCCGGGCGTCGGTCGGCCTCGTGGTGGAGGCCGGCGACGCCCGCGAGGTCCACCACCTCGCGCTCCTCCTCGGCTTCGGCGCCGCGGCGGTCAACCCGTACCTGGCGTTCGAGACGATCGAGGACCTCGTCGCCCGCGGCATGGTCCCCGACGTCGCGCTGGACGACGCGCTCGCCAACTACATCAAGGGCGCCGGCAAGGGCGTGCTCAAGGTGATGTCGAAGATGGGCATCTCCACCATCGCCTCCTACACCGGCGCCCAGGTGTTCGAAGCCGTCGGGCTGGGCGACGAGCTGATCGCCGAGCACTTCACCGGCGTCACCTCCAAGCTCGGCGGCATCGGCCTGGACGAGCTGGCCGAGGAGGTCGCCCGCCGTCACCGCCGGGCCCACCCCGACCGGCCCACCGCCCGCGCCCACCGCGAGCTGGAGGTCGGCGGCGAGTACCAGTGGCGCCGCGAGGGCGAGCTGCACCTGTTCAACCCCGAGACGGTCTACAAGCTCCAGCACGCCACCCGCACCGGCCGCTACGAGATCTTCAAGGAGTACACGCGCCTCGTCGACGACCAGTCCGAGCGGCTCGCCACCCTCCGCGGGCTGTTCCGCCTGACCGCGGGCGACCGGCCGCCGGTGCCGATCGAGGAGGTCGAGCCGGCCGAGTCGATCATCGCCCGCTTCTCCACCGGCGCCATGAGCTACGGGTCGATCTCCGAGGAGGCCCACACCACCCTGGCCGTCGCGATGAACCGCATCGGCGGCAAGTCGAACACCGGCGAGGGCGGCGAGGATCCCGACCGGCTCCACGACCCCGAGCGGCGCTCCGCGATCAAGCAGGTGGCCTCGGGCCGCTTCGGCGTCACCAGCGAGTACCTGACCAACGCGGACGACATCCAGATCAAGATGGCCCAGGGCGCCAAGCCCGGCGAGGGCGGCCAGCTCCCCGGCCACAAGGTGTACCCGTGGATCGCCGAGACCCGGCACTCCACCCCGGGCGTCGGCCTCATCAGCCCGCCGCCGCACCACGACATCTACTCGATCGAGGACCTGGCCCAGCTCATCCACGACCTGAAGAACGCCAACCCCGAGGCCCGCATCCACGTGAAGCTCGTCGCGGAGGACGGCGTGGGCACCGTCGCCGCCGGCGTCTCCAAGGCGCACGCGGACGTCGTGCTCATCTCCGGCCACGACGGCGGCACCGGCGCCAGCCCGCTCACCTCGCTCAAGCACGCGGGTGGCCCCTGGGAGCTGGGCCTCGCCGAGACACAGCAGACCCTGCTGCTCAACGGGCTGCGGGACCGCATCGTCGTGCAGACCGACGGGCAGCTCAAGACCGGCCGAGACGTGGTGGTCGCGGCGCTGCTCGGCGCCGAGGAGTTCGGCTTCGCGACCGCCCCGCTCGTCGTGTCCGGCTGCATCATGATGCGCGTCTGCCACCTCGACACCTGCCCGGTCGGCATCGCCACCCAGAACCCGGAGCTGCGGGCCCGCTTCAGCGGCCGACCCGAGTTCGTCGTGAACTTCTTCGAGTTCATCGCCCAGGAGGTGCGCGAGCTGCTGGCCGAACTGGGGTTCCGCTCCATCGAGGAGGCCATCGGCCGCACCGAGGCCATCGACGCCACCGACGCCGTGGCCCACTGGAAGGCGGCCGGCCTCGACCTCACGCCCATCCTCCACGTGCCCGAGCGCCCCTTCGGCGACGCCCTGCACCGCACCCGCGGCCAGGACCACGGCCTCGAACGGGCCCTCGACCAGCAGCTCATCTCGGCCGCCCGCCGGGCCATCGAGACCGGCACCCCGATCGTGATCGACCAGCCGGTCCGCAACGTCCACCGCACCGTCGGCACCATGCTCGGCCACGAGGTCACCAAGCGCCACGGCGGCCTCGGCCTGCCCGACGACACCATCACGGTCCGCCTCACCGGCGCGGCGGGCCAGAGCCTCGGCGCCTTCCTCCCGAAGGGCGTGACCCTGCGCCTCCACGGCGAGGCCAACGACTACGTGGGCAAGGGCCTCTCCGGCGGCCGGATCGTGGTGCGCCCGCCCGAGCAGGTGCACCCCGACTTCCACCCGGAGGAGCAGATCATCGCCGGCAACGTCCTCCTCTACGGGGCCACCGGCGGCGAGGCGTTCCTCCGGGGCCGGGTGGGGGAGCGGTTCTGCGTCCGCAACTCCGGCGCCACCGCGGTGGTCGAGGGCACCGGCGACCACGCGTGCGAGTACATGACCGGCGGTCGGGCCGTGATCCTCGGCCCGACCGGCCGCAACGTCGGTGCCGGCATGTCGGGCGGCATCGCCTACCTGTGGGACCCGCTCGGGGCCGTCCCGGGCCTGGTGAACCAGGAGATGGTCGACCTCGACCCGCTGGACGAGCTGGACCGCTCCTGGCTCGTCACCACCGTCTTCCGCCACCAGCAGGAGACCGGCTCGGAGGTGGCCGCACGCATCCTCTCCGATTGGCCGTACGCGGTCGGTCAGTTCGTCAAGGTGATGCCCCGCGACTACAAGCGGGTCCTCGCCGCCATCCGCTCCGCCGAGGAGGCGGGCACCGACATCGACCGGGCCATCATGGCCGCGGCGCGGGGCTGAGGAGGCCAGACATGGGAGACGCACACGGATTCCTCACCCACGAGCGGGCGCTGCCCGCCCGCCGGCCGGTGCCGGTCCGCATCAAGGACTGGAAGGAGGTGTACGAGCACCAGGACCGCCGCGACCTCCAGGTCCAGGCCAGCCGCTGCATGGACTGCGGCATCCCCTTCTGCAACAACGGCTGCCCGCTCGGCAACCTCATCCCCGACTGGAACGACCTCGTCCACCGGGACCGCTGGCGCGACGCCATCGACCGGCTGCACGCCACCAACAACTTCCCCGAGTTCACCGGCCGGCTCTGCCCGGCGCCCTGCGAGGCCGCCTGCGTCCTCGGCATCAACCGGGACCCGGTCACCATCAAGCAGGTCGAGGTGACCATCATCGACCACGCCTTCGAGCACGGCTGGGTCCAGCCGGTGCCGCCGACGGTCCGCACCGGGCACCGGGTCGCGGTCGTGGGCTCCGGCCCGGCCGGCCTCGCCGCCGCCCAGCAGCTCACCCGGGCCGGCCACGCCGTGGTCGTCTTCGAGCGGGCCGACCGACCCGGCGGCCTGCTCCGCTACGGCATCCCCGAGTTCAAGTTGGAGAAGCGCCACCTCGACCGCCGCCTGGAGCAGATGCGGGCCGAGGGCACCGAGTTCCGCACCGGCGTGGAGGTCGGCGTCGACGTCACCGGCGAGGAGCTGCGCCGGGACTTCGACGCGGTGGTCCTCGCCGGCGGCTCCACGATCCCGCGCGCCCTCGACGTCGCCGGCCGCGACCTCGACGGCATCCACCAGGCGATGACCTACCTGCCCCACGCCAACCGGGTGCAGCAGGGCGACCTGGAGCGCTCGCCGATCGACGTGGCCGGCAAGCACGTGGTCATCATCGGCGGCGGCGACACCGGCGCCGACTGCCTCGGCACCGCCCACCGCCAGGGCGCCGCCTCGATCACCCAGCTGGAGATCATGCCCCGCCCCGCCGACGAGCGGCCCGCCAGCACCCCGTGGCCGACCTGGCCGTTGATCTACCGCACGTCCTCGGCCCACGAGGAGGGCGGCGAGCGGGTGTTCTCGATCAACACCGAGGCGTTCCTCGGCAACGACGAGGGCCGGGTCCGGGCGCTGCTCACCCACGAGGTCGCCTTCGTGGACGGGCGCTTCGAGAAGGTCCCCGGTACCGAGCGGGAGCTGCGGGCCGACGCGGTGTTCCTGGCGCTCGGCTTCACCGGCCCGGAGTCGAACCGGCTGGTGGAGCAGTTCGGCGTGTCGCTCGACGCCCGCACCAACATCGCCCGGGACGACCGCTACGCCACCGAGGTGCCCGGCGTCTTCGTGGCCGGCGACATGGGCCGGGGCCAGAGCCTCATCGTGTGGGCGATCGCCGAGGGCCGCGCCGCCGCGGCGAGCGTCGACGCCCACCTCCAGGGCGGGACCCTCCTGCCCGCCCCCATCCCCGCCACCGCCGCGCCCCTGCGCTGAACGGCCGCCGTCACCCGCCCGCCGGCCCGGGTCGCTCGACCCGGGCCGGCGGGCGGGTGGGGGTGGGGCGGATGCCGAGGGCCTCGTCCCGGAGGGCCTCCAGGATCCGGGTGGCGGTGTTGGTCCAGGTGAGGGTGGCGGCGTGCTCCAGCGCGCCGGCCTGGAGGCGGGCGCGGAGGTCGTCGTCGCCCAGCACCGAGGCGAGGGCCCGGCCCAGCTCCTCCTCGCCGTCGACCAGCAGGCCGCTGCGGCCCTCGGCCACCGCGTCGACGTGGCCGGGGATGCGGGTCGCGACCGCCGGGGTGCCGCAGGCCGCCGCCTCGGTGAGGGTCATGCCCCAGCCCTCGCGGACCGACGCCGACGCCACCACCCAGGCCCGCCGGTACAGCTCGACCAGCTCGTCGTCGTCCACCCGGCCGGCCAGGCGGACGTAGGCCGCGGCGTCCAGGTCCTCGATCAGGCGCTCCAGCGCCTCGCGCTCGGGGCCGGTGCCGACGATCGTGAGGGTGAGGTCGGGCCGGCTGCGCCGGGCGGCGACCGCGGCGCGCACCAGGCGGTCGAAGCGCTTCACCGGCACGAGGCGGCCCACGCCGACCACGAGCGGCTGCTCGGCCCGCTCGCCGCCGGGCCCGAAGCGGTCGTCCACACCGGGCGGGACGATGTCGACCAGCTCGTCCTTGAAGCCGATGTCGAGCATCTCGGCCTTGGACGACGGCGACAGGGTGACCATCCGCGACCGGCGGTAGACCGGCGGCGCGAGGCGGGACTCGATCGTGTCGCCGAGGCGGGCCAGGTTGGGCGGCAGGACCATCTTCCACATGTCGGCGTGGACGTGGTGCATCACCACCACGCGGGGCCGCCGGCCCGCCCACACCGGCGAGAAGAACGGCATGCCGTTCCAGATCTCCACCAGCGCGTCGCGGCGGCCGTAGCGGCCCAGCGCCTCGCCGACCGCGGCCCGGGGGAACACCAGGTAGCGGCCCGCCTTGCGGATCACCTGGTAGCCGGCGCGCCGCACCCGGACCGGGTGGCCCTGGGCGAAGGAGGTGCGCAGCACGACCTCGATGCCGGCCTCCGCCCACAGCCGGGCGACCTCGTGCGCGTGGACCTCCGAGCCGCCGGCCTCCACGTCGTCCAGGTCACGCCAGGCGAGGACGTGGATGCGGGAGATGCCCGCCTCGGCCGCCAGGTCGCCGAGCTTGCGGATGTCGGATGGGGAGGCGGGCACGGCGGGACCAGGGGTGCGGGCGATGGGAAGGGGGAGCGGGGCGATGCGTTACGCTGCAACGTCGGCCTCGCCACGAGCGGGCTCGCTGCATAGTAGTGCCGTGACCGGCCCGGTCCGGTGCTCCGACCCCGACCGAACCGCCCCGGAGACCTCGATGCCCACCACGCCCGCGACCACCTACGACGAGGTGCAGGAGGCCGTCGCCGACGTCGAGGGGTGGATGACCCCGGACCAGGCCCGCAAGCTCTGGAACTGCGCCCGGTCGGTGCCCGCCGGGGGTCGCGTCGTGGAGATCGGCTCCTTCCGGGGCCGGTCGATGATCGTGCTCGCCTCGGCCGCGGCCGACGGCGTGGAGCTGATCGCGATCGACCCGCACGCCGGCAACGACCGGGGCCCGCAGGAGATCGACGGCTTCGACGACGACGCCGCCGAGGACAACGTGGTGTTCAACGCCAACCTGGAGGCGGCCGGGGTGCGCGAGCGCGTCACCCACCTCCGCACGTTCTCCGGCGAGGCGCTCGGGGACGTGGACGGCCCGGTCGACCTGCTCTACATCGACGGCGCCCACCGCTTCGCCCCGGCCCGCGACGACATCGTCCGCTGGGGCGACAAGGTGAAGCCGGGCGGTGAGCTGCTGATCCACGACTCGTTCTCGTCCATCGGCGTCACCCTGGCGCTGCTCGTGACCCTCTTCGCCGGCGGCGAGTTCCGCTACGTGGGCCGGGCCCAGTCCATGACCCACTACCGCCGCGAGCCGGTGCGGGGCCTCGACCGGGTCCGCAACGCCGCCCGCCAGGCCGCCAACCTGCCGTGGTTCCTGCGCAACGTGCTCATCAAGGCGCTCATCCTCGCCAAGCTCGGCAAGGTCACGAAGGTGTTCGGCCACGACCCGAACACGTGGCCCCACTGACCGTCGTCGTACCGTCGCCCTCGGCCGGAGATCCCATGTCCTCGCTGACCATCGTCATGCCCGTCTACAACGAGCGCGAGACGCTGCGCACCGCGCTCGACCGCCTGCTCGCCGTCGAGATGCCGCTGCCCACCGAGGTGCTGGTGGTGGACGACGGCTCCACCGACGGCTGCATCGACACCATCGAGGACCTGGTGGCCTCCGGCGCCGTCCGCCTCGTCGTCCAGGACCCGAACCAGGGGAAGGGCGCGGCGCTGCGGCGCGGCATCGCCGAGGCGGAGGGCGAGCTGCTCACGATCCTCGACGCCGACCTGGAGTACGACCCGGCCGACTTCCCGGCGCTGCTCCGGCCGATCCTCGACCGCGAGGCCCGGGTGGTCTACGGCGCCCGCTCCTACGGCGGCCACGCCGCCTACTCGTTCTGGTTCGTCATCGGCAACAAGATGCTCGCCCTGTGGGCCTCGTTCCTCTTCGACGCCTGGCTCACCGACATCGAGACCTGCCTCAAGGTGGCCCCCACCGAGGTGTGGCGCAAGGTCGACCTGCGCTCCGACGGCTTCGGCATCGAGGCCGAGCTGACCGGCAAGCTCCTCAAGCTGCGGGAGCGGATCTTCGAGGTGCCGATCAGCTACAAGGCCCGGGGCCGCGAGGAGGGCAAGAAGATCCAGTGGACCGACGGCGTCGCCGCGCTCTGGATCCTCGCCCGCATCCGCTTCTCCCGCCGCTGATCCGTCCGCTGCCGACCCGTCCGCCCGACCGCCCGGGCGGTCAGGGGCAGGGGACCGGCTCGGCGTCCGCCGCGTCCTGGACGAACACCGCCGTCGGCGCGCCGGCGTCGAACAGCGCCTCGGTGGCCGGAACCGCCCGGGGCTCGTAGTCGTAGAAGAAGATCTTGTAGATGAGGTCCTCGACCTCGTCGCGCGCGAGGTCGTGGCCGGAGTCCACGAGGATGCCGTGCAGGCGGTCGAGCCGGTCCTCGTAGACGCCCTCGTCCCGCAGGCGGGCCTCGGCCACCTCGGTGGCGGTGGGGTCCCGGCGCCAGCGGTCGATCGCGGCGAGGCCGCTAGCCACCGTCAGCACCCGGTCGAACTCGCCGTCGCAGCGGACCCGGTGCGGCTCGATGGAGGCCCGGAAGGCATCGGTGACCCCGACGTCGAAGCCGCGCCGCTCCAGGTCGAGCACGAGCCCGAAGCCGATGCCGAACAGGTACACCGGGTCGTCGAAGGTGACGAGGTACCGGTGGTCGCGGGGGAGCGCGGCCGCGACCTCCGGGGCGAGGGCCGCCTCGGTGCGCCACGTGTAGGCGAAGGGGATCTCCTGGCGGGCGACGCGGGCCGAGGTGGCCGCGGCGAGGCCGAGCACGACCACCGCGCCCCCCACGGCGAGGGCCCGCCGGGCGGGGGCCGCGGGAGCCGTGAGCGCCGCCGGTGGCGTGGGGAGGGGGACGAGGCCGGACCGCACCACGGCGACGAGGCCCCAGACGGCGCTGAGCACCAGGAGGCCGAGGAGCACCTCCGACCACCGGTACACGTACAGGTACAGGTCGCCGAAGATGCGCGACACGCCGTAGACGGTGGTGACGAGGACGAGCGCCAGCACCGCGTTCAGCTCGGTGAGGCGCCGGTCGAGCCGCCGCGCCGCCACGACCGCGGCGAGCAGCGCCCAGGTGCCGACGAAGGCCACGCCCAGCCACGGCGAGGTGGTCACGACCGTGGTGCCGCTGCCGCGGGTGGTGAACGGGTTGAGGGTCCGCAGCACGGTCTTGACCGCGACCACCAGGCCGACCGGCTCCTCCTCGGGCGACGCGAAGCTGTCGAGCAGCTTGGCGACGTTGGTGCTGTCCGCGGTGGCCCAGTCGATCAGCGGGCCGATCCAGGCGAGCACGCCCGCGCCGACGGCCACCGCGAGCGGCACCCACCACCGGGCGGCGAGGGTGCCCGCGCGGCGCTGCCGCAGGGCCCGGACCGCCGGCACCAGGAGCGCCGCGACGACGAGGGGGAGGGCGACCGCGGCGTAGCCCACGTGGCTCGCCACCGAGAAGCTGCCCGCGACCACCGCGACGATCGGCGCCCACCGGCGGCCGTCGAGGGTCAGCCACACCGCCACCACGAGCGCCAGGAACGGGTAGAGCGACAGCCACGGGTTCCACGGCTGGGAGAGCGCGTCGAGCCCGAAGGCCCAGAACAGGCCGAGGACGACCACCACGAAGACCGCGAGGCCCCGGCGGCCGAGGCGCAGGCCCGCCATCCAGGTCGCGGCGGCCACCCACAGGAAGTTGACGATGATCGTGGCCGCCTCCATGGCCCACGACGACCGGCCGAGCACCGCGTAGAACGGCCACATCGCCCAGAACATGAGCGGGCCGGGGTGGTTGCCCTGGGCCGAGCCGAGCCCGCCGATGCGCCCGGCCGTGCCCAGCAGCGGGATGTGGCGGGGCATGCCCTGGAGGCGCAGCTCGGCGTAGGCGAGGTCGCCGGTGGGGTACCAGTCCTGGCGGGACAGGGCGACCGCGAGGACGACGAGCGGGACGGCGAGCACGCCGATCGCCACGAGCCGGTCCCGCGGGGTCGACGCCGCCGATGCCGGGGCCTCCGGCGGCAGCTCGGAGAGGTCGTCGGCGCCGGACACGGCGGTCACCGTAGTGCAACGTCCCCGTGCCGCCGACCTCTAGGCTCGCACGCCATGAGCGCCCCGACGGACCCCACCGCCGCTGCGCGCGCCCCCCGGCGGACCCTCGGCTCGCTCGCCGGCCTGGCCGTGGTTGCCCTGGTGGTGGGCCGGGCGGCGTGGGCCGCGGACCTCGACCGCGGCCTGCTGGGCGCCGTGCTCGCCCGCACCGACCTGGCGGTCGCGGTGGTGCTCGCGGCGCTCGGCTACGGGCTCCAGCGCCCGTTCGCCGACGCCTTCGTGCGCGACGGCTCGCTCCCGCCGATCGGCCGGTACCTGCGGGCCGCCGCGCTGCGCATCCTGCCGCTGTGGTGGGTGGCGGTGGTGGTGGCGCTCCTGTTCGCGCCGTCGGTGTCCGACACGCTGCCGACCACGGCGTTCAACCCGGCCCCGGCGGGCACCACCTCGGTGCCGGTCGGGGACCTCCTCCGCCACCTCGCGCTCCTCCAGGTGTTCTCCGCCCGCACCGTGCTCGCGCCGCTGTCGTCGGGCTGGGTCGTCGCGGCGGCGGCCCACGCCGCGCTGCTCGTGCCGCTGCTCGGCCTGGTCGTCGCCCGCCGCGCCCCGGCGGACCCCGACGCCCGGGCCCGCCGCCAGCTCCTGGTGGCCGCCGGCCTGTTCGTGGCCGCGCACCTGTACCGGCTCCC